>ERZ773218.3160-NODE-3160-length-11198-cov-5.013910_pt1 | contig 11198 bp, 17 predicted proteins | sample MGYA00580527_ERZ773218 | MGnify/ENA primary metagenome ERZ773218 (study PRJEB29015, sample SAMEA2737763) | human gut metagenome | biome: human gut; feature: human-associated habitat; material: faeces | place: China | collected 2012 ...
GTCTGGGATTTAGAGGTTCAAGGAAATCTACTCCATATGCAGCACAGATGGCTGCAGAAACTGCAACTAAGGCAGCTCTTGTACATGGTTTAAAATCCGTAGACGTTATGGTTAAAGGACCGGGATCAGGCCGTGAGGCTGCTATCCGTGCCCTTCAGGCATGTGGTCTTGAAGTAACAAGCATTAAGGACGTAACACCGGTTCCGCACAACGGATGCCGTCCGCCAAAGCGTAGAAGAGTCTAATTAGGAGGAAATAAAATGGCAGTTGATAGAGTTCCTGTTCTTAAAAGATGCAGATCCCTTGACCTTGATCCCATTTATTTAGGAATAGATAAAAAATCCAACAGAGAATCTAAGAGAGCAAACAAGAAGATCAGTGAGTATGGTCTTCAGTTAAGAGAAAAACAGAAAGCTAAGTTCATCTATGGCGTTCTGGAGAAGCCGTTCCGTAACTACTACGATAAGGCTGAGCGTTTAAACGGACAGACAGGTGAAAACCTTATGATCCTTCTTGAGCGCAGACTTGACAACGTTATCTTCCGTCTTGGTTTCGCAAGAACAAGAAAGGAAGCCAGACAGATCGTTGACCACAAGCACGTTCTTGTAAACGGCAAGTGCGTAAACATCCCGTCCTACCTTGTAAAGGCTGGCGATGTTGTTGAGATCAGAGAAAAGAACAAAGGCGACAACCACTACAAGCTGGTTCTCGAGACCACAGCTGGCCGTCTTGTTCCGGCATGGTTAGAGTCTGACCATGAGAACTTAAAGGGCGAGATCAAAACTCTTCCGACAAGAGAAGAAATCGACGTTCCTGTAAACGAGATGCTTATCGTCGAGTTATACTCCAAATAATTCACCGGAGCGGTTTTTACAAAGTATCTGGCCATTTTTCGGCCGGATGCTTTGTGTTCTAAAATGCTCCGTGGCATTTGTCAAAGCATACCCAAAAGGAGGGGCTTTTTGTGTTCGATTTTGAGAAACCAAACATTGAGATTGCTGAGATTTCCGAAGATAAAAGATACGGAAAGTTTGTCGTAGAACCGCTTGAGAGGGGTTACGGCACAACTCTGGGAAATTCCCTGAGAAGAATCATGCTTTCTTCTTTACCGGGTTCTGCTGTCAGCCAGGTGAAAATTGATGGTGTACTTCATGAGTTCAGCTCCATCTCCGGCGTTAAGGAAGATGTAACTGAGATCATCATGAACATCAAGAGCTTAGCAATTAAGAACAACAGCGATACAAACGAGCCGAAGACTGCGTACATCGAGTTCGAGGGCGAGGGCGTGATCCACGCATCTGACATTCAGACAGATGCTGATATCGAGATCCTCAACCCGGATCAGGTGATCGCAACATTAAGCGGCGGTGCAGACAGCAAGTTCTACATGGAACTTACGATCACCAACGGCCGTGGCTACGTGAGCGCTGATAAGAACAAGAGCGACGATCTTCCGATCGGAGTTCTCGCTGTAGATTCCATTTACACACCGGTTGAGCGTGTCAACATGTCCGTTGAGAACACCCGTGTTGGTCAGCAGACAGACTACGATAAGCTCACACTTGAGATCTACACAAACGGAACACTTGATCCGGACGAGGCAGTCAGCCTTGCTGCTAAAGTTTTAAGCGAGCATCTGAATCTCTTCATCGACCTCTCTGAGAATGCAAAGACTGCAGAGGTTATGGTTGAAAAGGAGAACAACGAGAAAGAGAAAGTTCTTGAGATGAACATTGACGAGCTGGAGTTATCCGTTCGTTCCTACAACTGTCTCAAGAGAGCCGGTATCAATACCGTTGAAGAGCTTTGCAGCCGTACATCTGAGGATATGATGAAGGTTAGAAACCTTGGTCGTAAGTCCCTCGAGGAAGTACTTGCAAAGTTAAAAGAACTGGGCTTACAGCTCAATTCCAGTGACGAACAGTAAATTTTGGTTGTGATACATTCACCCGGAAGGTAAGTCCGAAGGGCGCAGAAGGGCGTAGAGCGACTCATTATGGAAAAAAGGCGGCGGTCCAGTAAGTCCAAAGAAGCGTGGGCGGCTGTTCCACAAATGGAGGAAATTAAATCATGGCAGGTTATAGAAAACTCGGAAGAACTTCCAGTCAGAGAAAAGCATTACTTAGAATCCAGGCTACAAACCTTTTATATCATGGAAAGATCGTTACAACTGAGGCTAGAGCTAAAGAAGTAAGAAAGATCGTTGAGAGCCTGATCGCTCTTGCAGTAAAAGAGAAAGATAACTTCGAGACTGTAAAAGTTACTGCTAAAGTTGCCCGCAAGGACGCTGACGGCAAGAGAGTAAAAGAAGTTGTTGACGGTAAGAAAGTTACTGTATACGACGAAGTTGAGAAGGAAATCAAGAAGGACATGCCGTCCAGACTTCATGCAAGAAGACAGATGGTAAAAGCTCTTTATGACGTAACAGAAGTTCCGACAGCAGCAGCTGGTAAGAAGAAAAACACAAAGAAAGTTGATCTTACAAACAAGCTGTTCAACGAGATCGCTCCGAAGTACGCTTCCCGTAACGGTGGTTACACAAGAATCATCAAGATCGGTCAGCGTAAGGGCGACGGTGCTATGGCAGTTCTGATCGAGCTCGTTTAATTCTAATTTAATACGAAATCGCTGAAGACCGGTAGAATACGTGTGAGCGCGTTCTGCCGGTCTTCTTTTAGTGAGTGCAGAGGAAATACAAGCGGCTGTGAAGCAGAGATTTACTTTCCCTGCGCTACTAACGTGCAAACAGCCTGCGAAGCAGGCAATAGAGCGCGTAATCGCGAGTTTGCCAGTGGGCGGGTGGCCAGGTTGAGCGGACTCATAGTACGAAAAAAGACCATAGACACTATCTGATAAATAATGTGTCTATGGTCTTTGTGACTTTCGTGTTTAGTTTATTCCGAGCTGTCGCTGGAACTGCTCAAAGAACTCGTTGAATGCCGCGGCGTTTGCCGGGTCTTTCATTAAGTTTGTGATGGTGAGTACATAGAAGAACTCGCCGATGCCGAGAAGAACGGCGATAACGCCGAGGATGATTCCGGCTGCTGCGGTGCCTCTGAAGGGCTGGCCTTTTTTGGAGATGATGGCGAAGCAGACCGCCCCGACGCCGCAGATGATAGCGACCGGGAAGGCGAAGCAGCAGAGCGTTAAGAGAGCGAAGATCCCGCTGATCAGGGAGATCGTCGCGAAGGAGTTCTTTTCGCGTCTCGGGCGCTGCGGCTGGTTCTGCCATTCTCCATAGAGAGTGCGTTGAGCCTGATCCCCAGTGCCGAAACGGTCAGTCCCGCGGTCGTGCAGTTTGACCCTGCGCCAACCATCACGAGCGGCGTGAACATCATCGACAACGCAGTGAATCCCTCGCTCAGCGAGCATTTTGCCGCCGTGCCGACAGCCAACGTCAACCCGCTCTACGCAGGGGCATATATCGCAGGCTGGGCGTGGCTCATCGGCCTCGCGGCGATGCTTGCTTACGCACTCGTGAGTTACCTGCGGCTGCGGCGGCGTGTAAGCGTATCGCTTCGTGTGCGGGAAAATATCTACCTTTGTGATGCCATCTCCTCGCCGTTCATTCTCGGCGTCGTAAAACCGCGCATCTATCTGCCGTCCACTCTGGACGAGGTGCAGCGGCAGAATGTACTGGCGCACGAGCAAGCGCATCTCGCGCGGCGTGACCACTGGTGGAAGCCACTGGGCTTCGCGCTGCTGGCTGTCTACTGGTTCAACCCCGTGCTGTGGCTCGCCTATGCGCTGCTCTGCCGCGACATTGAACTGGCCTGCGACGAGCGTGTGATCCGCGACATGAATGAGACTGCTATTAAGACTTATTCGACGGTACTGCTTGCGTGCAGCGTACCGCGTAAAGCAGTCGTTGCCTGTCCTCTGGCGTTCGGCGAAGTCGGCGTCAAGGAGCGTGTGCGGAATGCGCTTCACTACAAAAAGCCCGCGTTTTGGGTGGTCGCGGCATCAGTCACCGTGTGCATCGTTGTAGCGGTGTGCTTTCTGACCGATCCGGAACACGAAACGATGAAGTGGGCGAAGAATCTGCGCGTGGAGGATGTGGTGCGTGTTGAATTGACGATTATGCCGCAGGCGACCAACAAGCAGTATAAAGACTTCAATGCAGACGAAATTGCCGAGGCGGTTGCACTCATCAACAAAAGTAGCGGACGGTATATCAGTGAACCAGAGTCGCTCAACGGCAGTACGATGACACTCTACATCACCACAGCTGACGGCGTGCAGCACACAGTTACGAACAATGGCAATATCTATATCCGAATTGACGGAGATACCTACCGGAGCACCCATATCACTTGGCCGTACACCGAGGGAGATTCCCCTCTGCCTGACAGTTTTCAGGTCGGTGATACGCAAGCTGCCGATGCGAACCGCTTCTATGTGGATGATTGGAGCATCTGCATTGTTGGTCAATGGCTGCGTAATCTCGGAACTCGCGTGTGGTTGGCTGACAACAGCGACGCTTACCTTAGCGTTGTGAAGCAGGACAGCCTTGCAGATGAGCTGGCCGGTCTGCAAAACGCCGGTCACGCCGTAGAAGAGTTGGACGGATACTACCGCTGCGTCACACAGGAAGGGTTAAGCAACACGATCGTCTACCTCTATCCCGTGCTATCCAATGAATCCTGCTACTGGGTAGAAACTCATTGGAGCTACGACAATGCGGACGAGTCAGAGGTTGAAGTGCAGGCAACGCAGCTTCGCATGATGGCGGAGAGCTTCCGTGTGGAAAATGAAAGCAGTACGGCAGATGCCCTCATCGGCAGCTACGCCGATGACATGGGCTCCAGTCTGACAATCCGAAAAAACACCGATGGCAGCTATGAGGTATACCTTGGCATCTATAAGTTTACTTCTGTCGACAATACAGCAGAAAGCTATGACCCGCAGATGAATATCCTGCATATCTCCGGCACTGCGGATATTGGCGGCACTCTCGCGGCAGACATAACCGCAGACGGGACCGGGCGTCTGATCGTTACATTGACAGAATCTCCCGTTTCCACAGGCTATCTTGCTGCAGGCGCGGTGTTTACTTTCTGGCCCCGCGTGACCGGATACCCCCAGTACGATGTGGTGTTGGCCAATATCTGCGATCTCCGCCTCGCCGGTACACACGGCACCGAAACAGATTTCAGTTCTGATCTTTTGACAGCGAATGACTACTACCAGACACCCGGCTGGCTGCTGCGCGATCTTGACGGTGATGGGATCCCTGAGCTGCTGCTCGGCGCGGACTGGGGCGACGGCCACAGCGTGATCTTCAATATTTACCGGCTCGACGGCGCAAAGGCTGTCCGCGTGGTGGACGGCTGGAACCGTAACCGCTGGTATCTCTGCACCGATGGCAGTCTGGCCAACGAAGGCAGCAGCAGTGCATTTGAAAGCAGCTACTCTTACTACCGCTATACCAGCGGAGAGTTACAGCATCTGGAAACGTTGCTGTATCTGGATGACAGCTCCGGCAGCTCACCGTGGCGCTACTCCGTCACAGCGGATCAGTATGTCGACAGTGGTGACTTTCGCTCCGTCACCGAGGCCGAAGCAACTGCCGTGATGGACAAATACACCCACGAAACGCTGGCCTTTACGCCATTTGTGGTATGAGGATGGATCATGTGGACTGTGGCGCAAGGTTGCAGTTCGCCAGGCCCTCCGGATATTACAGCCTCTGACCCACTTTTGACCCAGAATGGAATTGGAACGGGCAGGGCTGGACGGAAACAATGGAAAATCCACCAAACGAACGGCGGTAAAAAGCACAAATCGGAGCCGAAATGACTCCGATTTACCCTTGAGACAACCTACGGACCAGAAGGCCGGGGGTTCGAATCCCTCACGGCGTACCAAATACGGGGTTATCCGAACACATTGTATTTATCTTTGTAAACGGAATTTTCGGTTGCGTGATAAATCGTGAAAGCTAACCTCACAAACACCCCAGCACCATCAATGGTGCTGGGGTGTTTGTTTTTGCTCGCATGATATTTTATTGGCCAAGGATCTCCGCCGCCAGTTTGTCCATGGCTTTTTCCATGAACTCGTTAAGGCTGTACCCGGCAGCTTTCGCAGCTCTCTGGTATCTCTCTTTTTTTCCTTTCTTCACAAATGGGTAAAGCCGCTCATAATTCGCGGCGTTATATTTGTTCTTCGCCTTGGTTGCCGCTGTCCCTGTTTTCTTCTCCATGGGATCGCCTCCTTTTCCTGTATTGTATCAGATTATATTAACTTACGCAAGTATATAATATGCACAAACTCACGCAAGTATATTTGTGCAGCATTCCGTCTTGCTTTTTGACTTACGCAAGTATATAATGATAATCAGAAAGGGGGTGGTTGATATGGCAAAGAAAAAGCGCCGTAATAAAACGGCGCAACCCGCCAGAAAGTCCGACTTGCTGGCCGACATTCTGGCGGGCGTTGTCTCCGGTCTGATAACAGCGGCAATCCTCAAATTGCTAAACTGGTAAAGGCCAGGGGTGCGGAGGCCCGAACCTCCGCACCCCAACTATAAAGCATAAACCACTAAATTGTCAAGGGGGTGGAAAAATGAAATACCTGCTTTTTATGGTCATATTCGTGGCGGTGTTCGTCCCGCTCCGGCGGTTGTTCCGTAAACTTTTCAATGGGAGGAAATGAGAATGGAGAAAACGGCAAAAGCGGCCCCGGCTGTTACGCTGGAGGCGGTCACGGTTCCACTGGCCGACGGGCGGCGCGGTATGGTGTTAGTCCTCACCGATGAATACAGCAGAAAAACAGTCATGCGGGCCATGCCTGCCAGCAGGTGACCCGCAGAAGAACCCCGACGCCAGGGCGGCGCCGGGGTTCCTTTTTTATTCTGCTGCGGTGGCTTCCGCCGCGTCCGCCGGTTCTTCCAATGCGGACGGCGTGGTTCCGCCGGTCTGCTCCGGCGTCCCGCTCGTTTTACTCAAAACCAACTTGGACAGCTTGGAAAAAACGTCTTTCGCATACAGCACATAGGCCGTCACCATGGCCAGGTTGGCAGCGGTGGCCACGTTGACCGTTTCGCCGTCAATGTCGATTGCCACAATATCGGGGTTCAAGCGTCCCGCTACATAGAAAGCGACGAAACAGGCGGCAATAATGATCCCCTTAATGACACCGTTCCGGCATTTGATACGGTCGAAAGTCCCATCAAAAAGGGCGTTCAGGCTGCCCAGCACGACGTTGACAGCCACCAGGAGAACCAGGCCAATGGCCAGGCGGATAATAGTCTGTTCCATTTTTACCTCTCATTCCTGCCCGGTGCTGTCCTGGCCATTTTCGTGGCACCGCGGAAATGGGCAGTTTTCGCATTGGCTCCGATCACAGGGGATCGAACCGTCCCAGCGTACCAGGGCCACCAGCCAGGTGACCACAGCGGCCGGGGAAAGCGCCCAGGCCAGCGCCTTGATAATAACCATTCCAGCACCTCCGGCAAAATTATTTGTTGATGGTGATAACCTGGCCCACATGGATCAGGTTCGGATTTTTGATCCCGTTGTCTGCTGCCAGCTTGGCCACGGTGGTGCCGTACTTCGCGGCGATACGGGAAAGGGTGTCGCCGCTCTTTACGGTGTATGTACCCGCCGCCTGGGTCGTCGGTTTCGTTGGCTTGTCCACCGTCCCGCCGGACGTACCGCCCAGTTTCCGGGCGATCATGTCAAAGTCCGGGGTAATGAAACCGCGGATATACCGCCCGTTCACTTTCATGGTGCGCTTGCCCACCTTGCCGCCGTTCATGTTTCCCTCTGTGACCACAAAGGTGCCGCCGCCCACCTTGGTGACAATGCCAATGTGATCCGGTGCGCCGGTGTTGTCGGTGGTGGCGTAGTTGGCCCCGTCCTGCCAGTCGTACACGCAGGCGTCGCCCACCTTGGGGGTGTATGCGTCGTTCTCCGTCCAGATCCCTTTTTTCTTGGCGATCTCGACGTACTTTCCCACGCCGCACTCCGTCCCGGTGTACTCCGCGATCCCTGCCTTGATGTACGCCGCGGAGGTCGTGGTGGCACAATGGGCGTCACCCACCTGTACGCGGGTGCCTCTGGCCAGGGGCTTGTGATTGTTGTAGATGTTCAGGATCTCCAGGTGCTTGGCGCTTCCTCTGGTTGCTCCGTTCCATGCGTTGATAATGTCCGCCACCTTTCGGCGCAGTTCGTTTCCGGTCATATTGTTTATACCTCCTCACAGGCCCGCGTCCGGTGGTTCGCCGGTGTCCGCGGGCGGTTCCTCCGGGGCAGGCTGCGGCCCGCTCCCGCTCGTTCTGGCGGCCTCCGCCGCCGTGTCCTTGTTCGTCTTAATCCAGCCCATGACGCCGTTTTCCAGGCCGCACACGCCGAACACGCAGCCGGTCAGTGTGGCAGGCTCCGATCCGGTATGCCAGAAAACCACCAGATCGGCCACCGTGTACGCCACCAGGAAAACCGCCTCCAGCACCAGGATCCTGTCCATGGTGCCCATTTTCTTTTTAGGCGGCTTCCGTTCCTGCCGCAGTGTCCGCAGATGCTTCCGCAGGCGCTCATACGCCAGCCGGGCCACGAAATAGCCCAGGAGGGCACCGGCAGCCCACGCCGCCGCGGCCACAATGAATATTTTCACGGCTTCCCTCCATTACAGAAAATCGTCTGTTTCCACGCACTCACGGTAAACGTCCAGGATCCGCTCCGTGGTCACTCTGGTTTTGTTGTTCTTGAAATCCTTGTGATCCTTGCAATAGATTTCGTAGTCGTCAATATCGGCCAGGATCTGCTCAAAATGTTCCTGACTGTGCCGGGTGCCGTGTTTTACTTCGTCCCCGAACCGTAGGATCCGGTAACGGCAGTTTATGGCCTCCTGCTCTCCGTCCGCTTTCCTCATGGCCTTCACCTCGGTTTCCAGCCTGTCCACCTTGGCGATCACTTCGCTGTTGATCTTCCGCCCCAGCCAGGCCAGGAACTTGGAAACGGGGTTGATCTTCACCGGGGTAATTTCGATAAACACGGACACCAGCGCCACCACGGTGATGCCGCCAGCCAGCGCCTGGCCTACGCTCACGGTGGACAGCGTTTCAATTAGTTTTTGCACGGATCCACCTCCCCCATGGCGGTATCGTAGTCCCGCCAAACCACCGCCATTTCCTCCTCATACCGGAGGGCGTCGCGCTGGCCCAGCTGCACCGCCATGGCCTTGGTGATTTCATTCTGGCGGTCAATGATCCGGCAGAGGTCCACCACCAGCTTCATATAATCCATGGCAGCGTCACCTCCTCGCACCGATCAGCCCGGCGACGTGTTCCAGGTCTGCCCCGACCGTCCCCACAAGGCTGGCGGCTTTGATGATGCTATCAGCGTCGATGTACATTCCCGTTCTTCCCCCTCCGTTATCCTGTTATCATCCACAGCCCGACCGCGTGCCACAGGCACACCGCGCCGTACACGATTGCACAGATGCTCAGCGCCCGACGCGCCTCCTTTGTGCCCTGCCAGGCAAGGACCAGCACCAGCAACGGCACGATTGCAATTTTGTACCAAACCATCGTGACGACGCTCCGCAGCAGCGGATTCAGCTCCGCGCAGCCGCGCCGCAGCGCCCAGAGTGTACAAATGAGATCGATCCAGTTCAGCACGATTACCGCCGCCGTCATGTCACGTCCTCCTCGATCTCCCCTGAGATCGCCGCCAAAAGTTCCTCCGCCGTCACGCCGTACCGGTCAAGCCCGATGCGCGTCATTTCCGGCGGTTCGTCGCGGCAAGCCTCGATCAGCTCCATATCCGCGTGGATGGAGATGTGCACCGTTGCCTCCCACATTCCATTGACTGGAAGATCCCCGTAGCTGCCAATCTTATACAGTTTCCGTGCCTCCATATCCATAATCAGAAAGTCACTGCCGTTGACTCCTGCCGGGATACCCCGTGCGGTGAGATAGTCACACGCCGCGCGTAGGATGCGGTCTCCGGCGAGACTGCGGTTCTTCTCCACCACGCAGATGCACAGATCGCCGGGGAAAACGAGATCCACCATACCGGGGCGATAGTCGCTGTGGAACACCGGCATATCGTATTCCCGTACAGTGTCGCCAAACGCATCGTCCGGCGCTGATCCGACCCAGTGTTTTTCCGCAATGTTGACGACTACGCCATCCTCTTGCTCTCGCTCAAGCCGCGCGATCTCCGCAAAGGCATCCTCCGCGTTCAATCTTTTGTAGTGCATCCTTACCCCTCCCATTCAGATAGGCTGTGCAGTGTGACGTATTTCGACTGCTCCTCCGTGCTCAGCGCTGCGATGGCAGCGGCGCAGTCCGTGTAAACGACGGTTTTGTAATCGGTACCTCCGCAGGTGCCACCGCTCGCGTTAAAATGGGGTTCGATCTCCATATCGGCGTCACGCGGTCGTAGGAGCACCAAGACCGCGCCATCCACTTGAATGCTATTTTTAAGCAACCGAGAAACCCCAGCGCCGCAAATCACCGTGGTGTACTCCCCCCCTAAAATTTGCTTCTCTGGAACTCTGCCGAGGGTGCCCTCGCCGGAGATCGTCACGGTTTTTGTTTCCTCATTGTAGCGCCAATATGTCCCGTCGCCAGCTCTTTTAAAGCCATCCAAGTTCTCCGGCACGTCCATCCCCTGCATATTGTAGGCGGGCGCGGACGCCTTGGCGTATCGATATTCCGTACCCGCCCTCGCGTTGATGTAGAAATAGTTCCTGCCGGTAATGTCGCCCGAGTATTTCATAACCTTTCCGTTTGGCTTTGTGAAACTGGCAGCGTTAGTGCTTGACTTGATTTCCAGCGCAATGCCGATCTCCGCAAATGCATTGACCAACAAAAGGCTTTGTTCTTTAGCGCCTTCATCATTGAAATTGATATCCTCGCATCTATACCAGCCTTTTTCCGCGCAAAACGCGAGATTATCGTCCATCAGGCGGCAGAAGTTGTTGTACGCCTCCTCCGTCACGGTCACGGATTCGTCAAACAGCGCACAAAAGAAGTTCTGCGTATAAATCCTGTCTGCGGCATTCATCATGGAAAAATGCCGTTGGAGACGCTTCATCAGCAGATACTTGTACTGCTCGGATGTGTAGCTCATACCCCGCCCCGCTTTCTTCTGATGCCGCCGTACCGCTTCACCGCATGGCGGAACTCGCCTGCGGAAAAGTCCGGGAACAGCGTTTCGGTGAAGTAAAGCTCTGAATAGGCGGACTGC
>ERZ773218.3183-NODE-3183-length-11123-cov-5.981117_pt1 | contig 11123 bp, 9 predicted proteins | sample MGYA00580527_ERZ773218 | MGnify/ENA primary metagenome ERZ773218 (study PRJEB29015, sample SAMEA2737763) | human gut metagenome | biome: human gut; feature: human-associated habitat; material: faeces | place: China | collected 2012 ...
CCCCCACCCGGGCCGCTCCCCTCCGGCGCATCACATCCGCCATGACAGCACATCCGGAAATGGTGGCGGGAACCGATCGCATCTGCACCCAGCTGATGGCCGCCTTCGGCGACCGAATCTTCTGTAAATCAGGCGCCAGCGCATTCTATGCCGTGGGCATCAAGGATAAGGGAATCGGCATTGCCCTCAAAATGGAGGACGGCGCCTCCTCCATCGTCCCGTATGCCATCCTCTCGGTTCTCACCCAGCTCGGCGTCATCACGCCGGAGGAAGCCTGCTCTCTGCCCCGCTACCACGACAAAAACCTTTACAACAACCACCACGCCGTCGTGGGCCGCACCGAGCTGGCCTTTCAACTGGAGCAGCTCTGCTAACGGCACGGGCTGCACGCAAAACAGAGCGCATCTGTCCTCTTGCCAGAAAGCAGCATAAACAAAACCACCCGCTTATATGCTCTGCCGCAAGTTCGGAGTGGATGTGAAGAACTTCGCCATTGACCGTATCCCGGAGGAGCTGGCGGGCAAATCCCCCAAAGAAATCCGTACTGAGCTTTCCAAGACCCGTTCTGCGATGAGCGAGATCGGCTCTCGTGTGTCGGAGAAAATCTACCGCCGCCGAGCAGACCGAAGCAAAGATCAGGAAAGATGAGGTGTGAGCGATGAAAGAGGAACGCTATCACATCGCCTTGGACGATTATGAACACGGCGTAGTGATTCGAGCTTTGAACGATACCAAAACCGAACTGATGAATGAGGGTAAATCCACCGATGCCGTGGACGATCTTATCATCAAGGTCGGGTATGCCCCAAAGAAAAAGTTCAAGGTAGTGGAAAGAAAGGGCTGCTCCTGTCGTGAATCGAGATAACGACAGACAGACCTCCATCATTCTCGCCGTACTCGGCATCCTGCCGATCGTGTGGCTCGGACTTCTCATTGCACCATCCGTTAAGGGTGGCTTGCCGGAGATACTGCCGAGCTTGATGAATGTGATGAGCGACCCATTTCATATAGTGCTTTGCGAGGACAGCGTAAAAGCTGTCCTCGTTTTGCTTCTCTGCTATGGAATGGGCATCGGCATCTACTTCTCTACACGCAGGAACTACCGACGCCGGGAGGAACACGGCAGCGCAAAATGGGACAATGCCAAAACCGTGGACAAGAAATACCGGCAGAACCCACCGTCCGAAGACAAGCTGATGACGCAGAATGTCCGCATTGGATTCAACGGCAAGAAACACCGCCGCAATCTGAACACCCTTGTCTGCGGCGGCTCCGGTGCCGGTAAGACACGCTTTTACTGCAAACCGAATCTGATGCAGGCGAACACCAGCTTCGTGATTCTTGACCCAAACGGAAAAGAAGTTTTAGGATATATATTGCAAGCAGTTCATTAAATGCGGCTACGAATAAAAGACGGAAAGGAGGTCAGAAAGTGCCTAAAATCAGGGGTTTTGATAGAGTTACAGCCCTCTATGAAAGGCTGTCCAAGGATGATGCGAATCGAACTCAATGGATGATCTGATTTCGTTCCAAAAATGAATAAATACGCCCGAAGGAAAATCAACGGATCGGACATCCGGCTGGACGCCGGGGACAATGTGGTCATTGAGAACCACCACCAGCCCATCATTGGCTATCGCACCTTCGTCACCACCCGGGCCCTCCGGGAAAAGCGCTCCCGAAGCAACTACCGGAGTGTGAAAAAGTATGACAATGTGTATTCAGGCTTTTTGGAATGTGGGAACTGCGGCAGTCCCATGTTTTCCATGAGCCACAGCGACATAAAGCCCGCCTACACCTGCAGCACCTATCACCGCCGGGGACGCTCCGGCTGCACCAGCCACCACATTCGGGTTGACCGGCTGGACGCGCTGATGAAGCTCTATGTGGAAAAGGTGATGAAAAATGCCGCCTCCATGCTGGAGCAGTTGAACGGAGATCTTGCCCGGGAGCAGGAGCAGGTGGAGGAGACGGAAATCTCCACCGACCGGCTGAATACGGTATTGGATGACCTTCTGGAAGAGCTGAAAATCACCAAGCGCCAGCGCATCCGGGAGATCATGAAAAAGCCCGAGCAGGAGGCCTCCATCGAGGCGCTGTACGACGAGATGGAAGCTGACCTCCAAAAAAAGATCGACGGTCTGCGCCACCAGATCGACCTGCTATCTGACAAGCGCAACACCATCATTCAGGTGAACCGCGTGGCCAAGACCGCCATCGAGGTGTTCCGCGACATTCTGGAAAAGGGCACGCTGGAGCGGGGCGACCTGGAGCTGCTGATCGACAAGATCCTCGTCTTTGAAGATCACCTGGAAATCAGGCTGCAATCGGACATCGACACGCTGCTGCGCTGCGGCACGCTCCCCGCTGAAACGGAGGACGCCGCAAATTTTAATGGGAGCACGGAAAATATCGAAAGCACGCTGATCCAGTCCTCAAAAGGCCACGAGGACAAGGTTTTCCGTGTCAGTGTTATCAGCAACGGCGACCCGTTGGAGATCTACACCGACACCGACGGGCAGGTCATTTTCAAAAAGTATTCCCCCATGGGCGAGCTGTCCGAGTTCGCCGCGCAGATCTGCGACGCGCTGCACAAGACCACCGGCGGCATCGCCGCCGTGTGCGACCGCGACGCGGTCATCGCCGTGGCCGGCGGCGGCAAGCGCGAGCTGCTCGACCGGCGCATCAGCCGCGAGCTTGAAGAGCTCATGAGCACGCGCGGGCAGTATGCGGCCGACAGCTGCACGCTGCCGGTCGTCGACACCGACGAGCGCTACGCCGTCGCCGTCGCCGCGCCCATCCTCTCCGAGGGCGACGTGCTCGGCTGCGTGCTGTTCGTGGCCGCGCACGGCGACGGCCCTGCCGGCGAGACGGAGCGCAAGCTCGCGCAGGCTGTGTCGGGCTTCCTCGGCAAGCAGATGGAGAGCTGAGCGCGCGGAGCAGAAAAGCGTCAGAGCGTATGCGCGCCCTGACGCTTTTTTGATATGGAATGAAAAAGGCCCCCGGGCGCCCCCGGAGGCCTTTCGCTGCACGCGCAGCCGATATGGACACGTGCCCCGTACGCTGCAGGCCCGCGTCGCGATCACTGTGACGGGATGAGATATGCCATGCGGCGGAGAACAAAAAGGGTAGATAATCCGTAAAGAGAGATCAGATAAAAAGAGAAAAGAATGGATAAAAGAGATGGGGTGGGGTGCGAAATGGATAAAAAACCGTGCGTACGCAGACATCCCGACATCACCAATGATACAAACAGTTTAGCCCAGCAGTACCCGAAAGTCAAGCAAAATCACCGAATTTTTGAAAATTCAGGGATTGTCAGGAAATTCACGCGCCCGGTAAATTTCTGGCAAGGGGAAAAACCGTTGAACTCCGTCGGAATGTGATGTACAATAAAAGCAGAACATCAGCAGGCAAAAGGGGGTACGGTGCATGACCGTATTGGTGACCGGCGGCATGGGCTACATCGGCAGCCACACGTGCGTGGAGCTGCTTGAGCAGGGCATGGATGTCGTCGTGGTGGACAATCTCGTCAACAGCAGCGCAGAGGCGGGAAGACGGGTCGAACAGATCACGGGCCGGCCGCTGAAATTCTATCAGATGGACGTGCGCGACCGCGCCGGACTCGACCGCATTTTCACCGAGCAGAAGATCGACTGCGTCATTCACTTCGCTGGGCTCAAGGCCGTGGGCGAGTCGGTGCAGATGCCGCTGGAATATTACGACAACAACCTCGGCTCGACGATCACGCTCTGCGAGGCGATGCGTGACCACGGCGTCCGGCAGATCATTTTCTCCTCGTCGGCGACGGTGTACTCCGGCGACAATGAGATGCCGCTCTACGAGACGTCCCGCACCGGCAACTGCACGAATCCCTATGGCTGGACGAAGTACGTCTGCGAGCAGATCCTGCGCGACTATGTCGTGGCCGACCCGAGCTGGTCGGTCGTGCTGCTGCGCTACTTCAACCCCATCGGCGCGCACCCGAGCGGCCTCATCGGCGAGGACCCGCGCGGCGTGCCGAACAACCTCATGCCCTATATCTCGCAGACGGCCATTGGCCGCCGCGAGTGCCTGAGCGTCTTTGGCGACGACTATGACACGCCGGACGGCACGGGCGTGCGCGACTATATCCACGTCATGGACCTCGCGCGCGGCCACGTCGCGGCGATCGCCTACATGGCGGAGCACACGGGCGAGAGCATCTTCAACCTCGGCACCGGCAAGGGCTACAGCGTGCTCGAGATGGTGCACGCCTTCGAGACGGCCAACCACGTGCATGTGCCGTACCGGATCGCGCCGCGCCGCGCGGGCGATCTGCCGACCGTGTACGCCTGCCCGGACAAGAGCGCGCGCATCCTTGGCTGGCACGCCGAGTATTCGCTCGAGGATATGTGCCGCGACAGCTGGCATTGGCAGACGCAAAACCCCAACGGCTACGAAACTGCCTGACGGACTGACCGTGCCCGGGCCGGAGTTTCCTCCGGCCCGGGCAGCGCCGCGCCGCCTGCGGGCGGTGCTTTTTTGCGGCCTGAATGGGCCGCGCTGTTCACATAATGTGCAACAAAAATCGAATTGCTTATTGACAGCCTGCACTAGATGTTGTACGATATATCCGCTTGTGATACAAAATAAAGCGGTTTTTCACACAAAATGTTGTGTTTTTCATTCAGAGGGGGAGAAAGAGAAAAATGAAGATCATTAAGCGCAACGGCGCCGAGGCGACGTTCGATATCTCCAAGATCATCATGGCCATCACGAAGGCCAACGCCGCCGTCGAAGAGTGCGACCGCATGACGCCGCGGCAGATCCAGCGCATCGCCGAGAGCGTGGAGCTCGCCTGCCAGGAGCTGGGCCGCAGCGCCGCCGTGGAGGAAATTCAGGACATGGTCGAAAAGCAGATCATGGCCCACGGTGCGTTCGAGGTCGCCAAGGCCTACATTACTTACCGCTACACCCGCAGCCTGGTGCGCCGCGCCAACACGACCGACGACCGCATCCTGAGCCTCATCGAGTGCAACAACGAGGAGGCCAAGCAGGAAAACTCCAACAAGAATCCGATCGTCAACAGCACGCAGCGCGACTACATGGCCGGCGAGGTCAGCCGTGACATCACGAGCCGCCTCCTGCTGCCGAAGGACATTGTCGAGGCGCACGAGGAGGGTATCATCCACTTCCACGACGCGGACTATTACGCGCAGCACATGCACAACTGCGACCTCGTGAACCTGGAAGATATGCTCGAAAACGGCACGGTCATCACCGGCACGCTCATCGAGCGGCCGCACAGCTTCTCGACCGCGTGCAACATTGCGACCCAGATCATCGCGCAGGTCGCCTCCAACCAGTACGGCGGGCAGTCGATCTCGCTGACGCATCTGGCCCCGTTCGTGCAGGTCAGCCGCGAGCGCATCCGCCGCGAGGTCGAGGCCGAAATGCAGGCCATCGACGCGCATCCGGGTGAGGAAAAGCTGGCCGAGCTCGTCGAAAACCGCGTGCGCGAGGAGATCCGCCGCGGCGTGCAGACGATCCAGTATCAGGTCGTCACGCTGCTGACCACGAACGGCCAGGCCCCGTTTGTGACGGTGTTCATGTATCTCGGCGAGGCGAAAAACGAGCAGGAGCGCCATGACCTTGCCATGATCATCGAGGAGACGCTGCGCCAGCGCTATCAGGGCGTGAAAAACGAGAAGGGCGTGTGGGTCACGCCGGCGTTCCCGAAGCTCATTTACGTGCTCGAGGAGGACAACATCCACGAGGATTCCCCCTACTGGTACCTCACGGAGCTGGCCGCCCGCTGCACCGCCAAGCGCATGGTGCCGGACTACATCTCCGAGAAGAAGATGCTCGAGCTCAAGGTGGACAAAAACGGCGAGGGCCACTGCTACACCTGCATGGGCTGCCGCAGCTTCCTGACGCCGTATGTCGACGAAAACGGAAAGCCGAAGTACTACGGCCGCTTCAATCAGGGCGTCGTGACCATCAACCTGCCGGATGTGGCGCTGTCCTCCGGCGGCAACATGGAGAAGTTCTGGAAGATCTTTGACGAGCGGCTCGAGCTCTGCCACCGCGCGCTCATGTGCCGCCACGAGCGGCTCAAGGGCACGCTCTCGGACGCCGCGCCCATCCTGTGGCAGTACGGGGCGCTGGCCCGCCTGAAAAAGGGCGAGCCGATCGACAAGCTCCTCTACGGCGGCTACTCGACCATCTCCCTCGGCTACGCGGGACTGTATGAGTGCGTCAAGTACATGACCGGCAAGTCTCACACCGACCCCTCGGCCACGCCGTTCGCGCTCGAGATCATGCAGCACATGAACGACGCCTGCGCCAAGTGGAAGCAGATGCACAACATCGACTTCAGCCTCTACGGCACGCCGCTGGAATCCACGACGTACAAGTTCGCCAAGTGCCTGCAAAAGCGCTTCGGCATCATCCCCGGCGTCACGGACAAGGGCTACATCACCAACAGCTACCACATCCATGTGACCGAGCATATCGACGCGTTCAGCAAGTTGGCCTTCGAGTCGAAGTTCCAGGCGCTCTCGCCCGGCGGCGCGATCAGCTACGTCGAGGTGCCGAATATGCAAAACAACATCCCGGCCGTGCTCGAGGTCATGAAGTTCATCTATGACAACATCATGTACGCCGAGCTCAACACCAAGAGCGACTACTGCCAGGTCTGCGGCTACGACGGCGAGATCGAGATCGTCGAGCACGACGGCAAGCTCATCTGGCGCTGCCCGAACTGCGGCAACACGGATCAGGACAAGATGAACGTGGCCCGCCGCACCTGCGGCTACATCGGCACCCAGTTCTGGAATCAGGGGCGCACGCAGGAGATCAAGGAGCGCGTGCTGCATCTGTAACGTGCAAAAACGAAAACCGGCGGGCGTGTCCATGCGGCGCGCCCGCTGCCTGCGAGGAAACTGCTATGTATTATGGAGAGATCAAAACCTGCGACATCGCCAACGGCGTCGGCGTGCGCGTGACGCTGTTCGTTTCCGGCTGCACGAACCACTGCTACAACTGCTTTCAGCCGCAGACGTGGGATTTTCACTACGGCAAGCCGTTTGACGCGGCGGCCGAGCAGGTGATTTTTGCCGAGCTGGAAAAGCCCTTTATCCGCGGCCTGACGCTGCTCGGCGGCGACCCGTTCGAGCCGGAAAACCAGCGCGCGCTCGTGCCGTTTCTGCACCGGGTGCGCGCGCAGTATCCGGACAAGGACATCTGGGCGTATTCGGGTTTCACGCTCGACAAGGAGCTCGCGGTCGACGGCACGCACCCGCGCTGCGAGGTCACGGACGAGATGCTCTCGCTCATCGACATCCTCGTCGACGGGCGCTACGTGGACGCGCAGCGCAACATCAGCCTGCGTTTCCGCGGCTCGGAAAACCAGCGCATCATCGACATGAACCGGACCCGCGCGGCGGGCCGCATCGTACTCTGGGAGGGCATGAACGGATGGAAGTGAAGATCCAGAAGCTCCGGCCCGGCGCCGTGACGCCGCGCCGCGGCAGCGCGGATGCTGCCGGCTATGATCTCTATGCCTGCCCGGCGGACGGGCAGTGTGTCACGATCGCGCCGCACGCGACGGCCATGATCGGTACGGGGCTCGCCCTCGCCATCCCGGCGGGGTATTTCGGCGGCGTGTTCGCGCGCAGCGGGCTGGCCTCTAAGCAGGGGCTGCGCCCGGCCAACTGCGTTGGCGTGATCGACGCCGATTACCGCGGCGAGTGCACCGTCGCGCTGCACAACGACACGGACGAAGTGCGCACCGTCGCGCCCGGCGACCGCATCGCCCAGCTCGTGATCCTGCCGTTTCTGGCGGCGGAGTTTGCAGAGGCGGATGCGCTCGACGAGACTGACCGCGGAGCGGGCGGCTTCGGCAGCACCGGCCGGTAAAGCAACAAAAAACGCAGCCCCCTTCGAGACGCTCGAAGGGGGCTGCGTTTTGCTTTATTCAGCGGCAAACTTGCTTTATTCAGCGGCAGTCTGCGAATACGGGCGAGAATTCGTCGAGCTTCTCGCACGTGTAGCGCCGGGTGTTGTCCTCGCACACGGGCAGCATCTGCTGCGTGAATGCGGCGCAGCGCGTCCATTCGTCGGTGACGGCCTGACTGTGCGCGGTGTTCAGGTCATAGTGCTGCGCGAGATAGTCGGCGAGGTAGGGCGTGAATTTCTCCGCGCCGAAAATGTTCAGATGCTCGGCGTTGGCGAAATCATTGAGCGGGTCGAGGCCGATGGCGTCCATCTGCGTGTCGAAGTTCGCAAAATCATACCCGTACTCGTGCACGACCGCCTCCAGCTCGGCAAACACGGCGTCATAGTTTTCAATGACGGTGCGGTGCGGGAAGCGGGCAAAGAGCACGTTTTTGATTCCCCGTGCCTTGGCTGTCTCGCAGAAGGTGCGCAGGCTCTGCTCGTTGAAATCGTCGAGCGATTGCTGGCGCACGGGGATCTCATCCGTCTCCGTGAGGAACATGGAGATGGACAGAAACGGCTTGGTGTACGAATAGCCCGCGTCGCGCGCCTGCTGCTGCAGTGACAGCGAATTGCGGATGAGGTTCGGCTTTCTCCAGTTGTCGTGGTATTTGAGCAGCGGCACATAGTATGACAGCCGGTCGCCCTGCACGCACTCGTCAATGGCCTGCACCTTGTTGCGTGAGAGCGGCAGCGTGTCGAGCCATTCGCGCGTTGCGGCCGTGCCGAGCTCATCCCGCTCTGCCTCCGTGTAGAGAAAGCCGTTGACCTCGACCACGTAGACAGACGGATTTTGCCGCTTGGCGCTCTCGCGCAGCATGGACGCATAGAGCGTGCCCTGCGCGGCCGATACGGCCAGCGGGTAACTTGTAAACCCGGCGTGCTGCCATGCCAAAGGTGCGCAATAGTCGGTAAACGTCTCACTCGCACCGAGGATCATGACGTCGAGCGAGTTTTTCGGCTCCAGATAGAAGCTGCGGATGTATTGCTGCTCGGTGGCGTTGTTGATGGTCAGCAGCCGCGTGAGCGCGCCGTAGACCAGCGCCACGATGAGCAGAAACGCGATTACGCGCAGGACGGTATTTCTTTTTGCGTGTTGTTTTGGATTCATTGATGTTCTCCACATGCTGTGTTAGCGCCACGCGGAAAATTGCGGCGATGGTCTGCTGCGAGCCCGCTTCGCGGGCTTGGGATAGCGGGCGCTGTTTCCCGGCTTAAAACTGCATATACACGAATTCGGATGCCTGCACGCCGGGGCCGTAAACGCCCATGAGCACGACGGCGAAGATGCCGGCAAGCAGCACGGCCCAGCGCAGGGCGAGACACTTCTCGTCGAGGATCTCGCGGATGGTGCGCTGCGAGCGCTCCTGAATGACGGAGGCGGTGAAAATCACGACCGTGCCGAACAGCAGCACGCACCAATCATACCGCGTCAGAGGCAGCGCCTCGAGCACGGCGCCCGGCCGCAGCTGCGACAGGTGCAGGTCGGTCACGGATTTTAACATCATGCCCATCGCGGCGCGAAAACCGTCGGCGATGTCAAAGTAATAGCCGATGAGCACGACCACGAACGTGCGCAGCATGGAAAACACCTGATACCACGCGCTCTTGCGCTCAATGTGCAGCGCGGCGACGACCTTGTCCGACACCGGCTGCAGCAGCGTGGACACGAGGATGACCATGCCGTTCCAGAAGCCGAAGGCGACGTATTTCCAGCTCGCCCCGTGCCAGATGCCGATGATGAGAAACGTGATCAGCGAGGCCACGGCCGTCGGCAGGACCTTGCCGATATGATTGCCGAGGTGCTGCTTGGCGTGGCGGCCCCAGTTGAGAAACGCCTTCGAGATCGACAGCGGGTAGAACAGGTAGTTGCGCAGCCAGTCGCCGAGCGAGATGTGCCAGCGGTGCCAGTACTCGGTGAGCGTGCGCGAGAAGTACGGCCGGCGGAAGTTTTCGCCCATGGTGATGCCGAACATCTGCGCCACGCCGCGCGAGATGTCGATGCCGCCGGAGAAGTCGGCATAGAGCTGCAGCGCGTAGACGATCGCCGCCAGCAGCACGTACGTGCCGGCGTAGTCGGTGTACGCCCCGGCGACGGTGTGGATCATGTCCACGGCGCGGTCGGCGATGACAAGCTTTTTAAAAAAACCCCAGAGGATCAGCTGTGCGCCGAAGCGGATGTTGTCAAAGCTGTATCTGTGCTCGGCATAGAGCTGGTGCGCCAGCTGGTCGTACACGCCGATCGGGCCCTGAATGATCTGCGGGAAGAAGGACACGAACAGCGCGAGCTTGCCGACGTTGCGCTCGGCGGGCACTTTTTCGCGGTAGACGTCGAGCACGTAGCCCATGGACTGGAACGTGTAAAACGAGATGCCCAGCGGCAGCAGCAGCCCGATGTGGCCGAGCGAGACCGTCAGCCCCACGGACGCAAAGAGCGTCTCCATGGACTCGGCAAAGAAGTTATAGTATTTGAGCACGGCGAGGATGCCGAAGTTCAGCAGCAGGATGGCGATCATGAGCGCCTTGCGGCGGGACTTGCAGCGCTTTTTGTACGCCTTACGCTCCTCGCGCTCCCAGTCCTGCTTGTGCGCGGCGACGGTCTGCTCCATGTGCGCGGTCATGGCGTCCATGCCGCGTGCGCCGAAGTAGGTCGTGAGCGTCGTCACGACGATAAAGCCCATGTAGCGCAGGCACACGAACGCGTAAAACGCGTAGCTGCCGATCAGCAGCACCACCCACTGAAACCGCTTCGGCACGAGGTAGTACAGCACCAGCAGCGCGAGTACCAGCAGGTAAAACGACAGCGATGTCAGCGTCATGCTTCGTCCTCCGGCGTCCGGCAGGTGTTGAGCGCGTCGGTCGCAAACCGGTCGCGCACGAGCGTGAAGTTCCCGCCGCGGCAGAGCGCGACGCGCGGCATGTCGCGCGACAGAAACACGGCCACGCCCTCCGTCACGGAGTACGCGCCGCAGCGGCCGAGAGCGATCACGTCGCCCACGCGCAGCGGCGGCAGCTGCGCCTCGCGCACGAGCACGTCCGCCGTCGTGCACAGGCTGCCGCAGAGCATCCACGGCTCGGGCGCGTCCGCGCTCTCGCGCAGGAGCGTCAGCGGCGGGGCCTGCATGCCCCTGAGCTGGAAGTCA
>ERZ773218.3187-NODE-3187-length-11109-cov-4.091912_pt1 | contig 11109 bp, 9 predicted proteins | sample MGYA00580527_ERZ773218 | MGnify/ENA primary metagenome ERZ773218 (study PRJEB29015, sample SAMEA2737763) | human gut metagenome | biome: human gut; feature: human-associated habitat; material: faeces | place: China | collected 2012 ...
AAGAGGTACTCCGAAAGACCGCATTGCCATGCAGGAGAAGCTGATGAAGTTGGCCAGCGAACTGGAAATGGATTTTTCTTTCCAACAGGATAATATGTACCGTCGTATGCGCCGTCTGATCTGTTTTGATATGGACTCTACATTAATCGAAACAGAGGTGATTGACGAACTGGCTATCCGTGCCGGTGTAGGCGACGAAGTAAAGGCCATCACAGAAAGCGCCATGCGTGGAGAAATAGACTTTACAGAGAGCTTTACCCGCCGTGTAGCACTATTGAAAGGGCTGGACGAATCGGTCATGCAGGAAATAGCCGAGAGCCTGCCTATCACGGAGGGCGTAGAACGGCTGATGTATGTATTGAAGAAGTACGGTTACAAAATCGCCATCCTTTCGGGAGGATTCACTTATTTCGGCCAATACCTGCAAAAGAAATACGGTATAGATTACGTCTATGCCAACGAACTGGAAATCATCGACGGCAAACTGACCGGACGTTACCTGGGAGATGTAGTAGACGGAAAACGGAAAGCCGAACTGCTCCGCCTCATTGCACAAGTGGAAAAGGTGGATATTGCACAGACCATCGCCGTAGGAGACGGAGCTAACGACCTCCCTATGCTAGGGGTTGCCGGACTGGGAATTGCTTTCCACGCAAAGCCTAAAGTGGTGGCAAATGCCAAGCAATCGATCAACACCATCGGGCTGGATGGAGTGCTCTATTTCCTCGGATTCAAAGATTCTTACTTGAATATGTAATTAGACCAAAAAATAGATTATCTTTGCTGACAAATTAAATAAAAGAATGAAGTTTTCCGAACTACAATTAAATGCAAATGTGCTTGAGGCGCTTGATGCCATGCGATTTGACGAATGTACGCCTATACAGGAGCAGGCAATTCCAATCATACTTGAGGGTAAAGATTTGATCGCAGTAGCACAGACAGGAACAGGTAAAACGGCCGCGTTTCTACTGCCTGTATTGAATAAATTATCTGAAGGTAAACATCCGGAAGATGCGATTAATTGTGTCATCATGTCTCCTACCCGGGAATTGGCCCAACAGATCGACCAGCAAATGGAAGGGTTTTCCTATTTCATGCCGGTATCGAGTGTTGCCGTATACGGTGGAAATGATGGAATATTGTTCGAACAACAGAAAAAAGGACTCACTTTAGGAGCTGATGTTGTTATTGCTACTCCCGGACGTCTGATCGCCCATTTAAGCCTTGGATATGTAGATCTTTCCAAGGTTTCTTATTTTATTCTGGATGAAGCGGACCGGATGCTCGACATGGGATTCTATGAAGATATCATGCAAATTGCGAAATATCTGCCGAAGGAACGACAGACAATCATGTTTTCTGCAACAATGCCTGCAAAGATTCAGCAATTGGCAAACACAATCTTAAATAATCCGTCAGAGATAAAGCTCGCAGTTTCCAAACCTGCAGAAAAGATTATTCAGGCAGCATACGTTTGCTACGAAAATCAAAAGCTGGGAATCATACGCAGTCTTTTTATGGATGAAGTTCCGGAACGTGTGATTGTCTTTGCATCTTCTAAAATCAAGGTCAAGGAAGTAGCCAAGGCTTTGAAATCCATGAAACTGAACGTAGGGGAAATGCATTCGGATCTGGAACAGGCTCAACGGGAAACTGTTATGCATGAGTTTAAAGCCGGACGAATCAATATATTGGTAGCTACGGACATCGTTGCACGTGGTATAGATATCGATGATATCCGCCTGGTTATCAACTTCGACGTGCCTCACGACAGCGAAGACTATGTACACCGTATCGGACGTACAGCACGTGCCAACAATGATGGTGTAGCACTTACGTTCATCAGCGAGAAAGAACAAAGTAACTTCAAAAGTATTGAGAACTTCCTGGAAAAAGAGATTTATAAAATTCCTATTCCCGAAGAATTGGGAGAAGCTCCGGAATACAAGCCACGTTCTTTTAGCAAGGGCAAGGGTGGCAACTACAAAAGAAAAGATTTCCGGGGAAAAAGGAATAATAATAACGGAGGAAAGAGAAATAACCGTCCGTCTCCCCCCAGACAAAATTAAAGCAAGGCTTTTTTAATCCGGCACTATACGATCTGAATGTATGGTGCTTTTTTATTTGGATGAAGTGATAGTCAAATCTCCTTTAAAACTTACTTCCATATTTACAATGCTATATATGGAAGTTTCCGGAATGGCCAGGACAGCTTGATAATGAAAACCGTTCCGGTCTACTTTCATAAACTTTGTATCTGACAGGATGGATTGCTCCAGAAAATCGACAGGAAGTACTTTGTCAAACATCTGTTTGGTAACATCGCTGGCAAACAGGCTCTTTTTACCTTCATACACACAAATGTGCATCACATTATCATAGTATACATTATCCATGCTAATCCCGTCTTCGGAATAAGTCGTCTTGATGACTCTCATTTTAGAAGGATTAATATATACGTATGCACGATAGCGAGTGCCATTATAGGTCACTACACTATCGCGTTTGGTTACTTCCGTATATGCCGGAATTACTAATTCCTGACGGACAAAATAGATTGAATCATTGGCATCTTCGGATTTATGCAACTTAATCACATCATCCGTTATGGAATGAAACCAGAATATATGTTCTGCCTGCTTATCAATCTTGTAATAAGTAGTATCATTTCCATAAGTATAAAGAGTATCCCGTATTATTTTAAATGCAATGGGAGTACTTTGTACATCTGCATAGTAGATAGTATCTCCTTCTACACGCATCAACGGGCTCTCCGTTTCATCGTCCAGCCAAATTCCCTGCAGTAGTCCTTTTGCACTAAGATCCTCTTTCTCTTGTTGAAGAGAATGGGGACTCTTATTGCCGCTACATGCCGCGAAAAAGATTGCCATTAACGATACAGCCACATTTTTCATCATCTATTTTAGTTTTTATATAAAGATACTCTTATTTTTTTATTTACCAATACAGTGATAAACAAATCCGAGTTCTTCCATCTCTTTTTTATCATATATATTACGTCCGTCCAACACAATCTGCCGGGACATCGTTTTCTTGATAACGGCCCATGAAGGCAGACGGAATTCTTTCCATTCGGTAACCAGCATCAACACATCAGCATCCAGTACGGCATCATACATATCGCAAGCATAATAGATAGTATCACCAATCCTGCGCTTACATTCTTGCACGGCAGCCGGATCGTATGCGCGTACTTTACAACCTGCTTTCAGCAATTTATCGATCAGGACTAATGCCGGAGCCTCACGCATATCATCCGTTTCCGGTTTAAATGCCAATCCCCACAAAGCAACAGTCTTACCCTGCAAATCACCATTAAACTGTTTCATTAACTTTTCGAACAAGACGCTTTTTTGGTTCTCATTCACTTCTTCCACAGCCGTAAGTACCCGCATGGTATAACCATTCTGTTCTGCTGTTTTAATCAATGCCTTCACATCTTTGGGGAAGCAGGAACCACCATATCCGATACCCGGGTACAGAAACTTACGTCCGATACGAGTATCCGAACCGATCCCACTACGCACCATATTCACATCCGCACCAACAATCTCGCACAAGTTTGCAATATCATTCATAAAGCTTATACGGGTTGCCAGCATCGAATTTGCCGCATATTTAGTCATTTCCGCAGACGGAATATCCATGAAAATCACACGGAAATTATTCAATAAGAATGGTTTATATAGTTTGGACATCAATTTCTCCGCACGTGCCGACTCCACTCCCACTACCACGCGGTCCGGGCTCATAAAGTCACTGATAGCATTTCCTTCTTTAAGGAATTCCGGATTAGAAGCCACATCAAAATCAACCGTCACGCCTCTCTTATCCAGTTCTTCCTGAATAACCGCACGAACCTTACTGGCAGTGCCTACCGGAACGGTACTTTTGGTAACTACCAATTTATACTGTTTCATATTGCGACCAATGGTACGGGCCACCTCCAATACGTATTTCAAATCAGCGCTGCCATCTTCATCCGGAGGAGTTCCAACTGCACTGAATATAACTTCCACTTCATCCAGACAACTTTCCAATGAGGTAGTAAACTTCAATCGCTTTGCTTTCATATTACGGAGCACCATCTCTTCCAATCCATTCTCATAAATCGGCATATTCCCCTTTTGCAAAGATTCGATTTTCTCCTTATTCGTGTCTACGCACGTTACATTCACGCCAATTTCGGCAAAGCATGTACCTGATACCAGCCCCACATACCCTGTTCCCACGATTGCAATTTTCATACTTAATCTATTGTTTGTTTAGAAATTCATTCAAAATAAGCGGCATCTTTAAAGGCAGTTCCCTCTCTGTCTTTCGCAGATAATAACATTTGCGACTCTGCCAACGGCCAGTCGATCCCCAATGTTTCGTCATTATATAAAATAGAGGCTTCCGCTTGCGGAGCATACTTGTTATCTACCTTATATGTAAAAACAGCTTCTTCACTCAAGACAGCAAAGCCATGAGCAAAACCACGGGGAATAAAAAATTGTCTCTTATTTTCTTCACTAAGCAATACACAAACATGCTTTCCAAACGTAGGCGATGATTTACGCAAATCAACGGCAACGTCGAGCACTTCTCCTTTAAGAACACGAACTAGTTTCGCCTGACTATGTTCTCCTTTTTGATAGTGCAATCCACGCAATACACCAAAAGATGATTTCGACTCGTTGTCCTGTATAAAGTTTACGGGACCAATATTGGCTTCAAACTCTTCTTTCTTATAGGCTTCCATAAAATAGCCCCGTTCATCGGAGAAAACTCTAGGCTCGATCAGCCATACTCCGTCTATTTCTGTCTGTATATAGTTCATTATTGATAGTGATAAATAAAACGATGCAAAAGTAGTGAATTTTTCGAAGTTTTCTGGGATATATTCAATTTATCTCTTAATTTTGCAGACATGATTGAATTGGCACAACATATAGAGACTTTACTACTGGAAAACGACTGCGTCATTGTTCCGGGATTTGGTGGTTTTGTAGCGCATTATTCGCCCGCAACCCGCGTAAAGGAAGAAAATATATTTTTACCTCCTACCCGTACAATCGGTTTTAATCCTCAATTAAAACTGAATGACGGCGTACTGGTGCAATCTTATATGTCAGCATACGACACAAGTTTTGCTGACGCCAGCCGTATAGTAGAAAAAGAAGTAAACGAATTTATCGGTCTCCTTCATGAGGAAGGGAAAGCCCATCTGGATAATATAGGCGAGATTCATTATAACATTTATGGCAACTACGAGTTCGTTCCTTATGATTATAAGATAACAACTCCTTCATTATATGGTCTCGACTCTTTTGAAATACATGAACTTTCGGCTCTGCAGCAGAAAGAAAAAGTATTGATACCGACTTATCCGGAAAAGGAAAAGAAGACTTTTGAAATTAGTATCAACCGTGCGTATCTCCGCAATGCTGCAGCAATGATTGCTGCCATCGTACTGTTCTTTGCCTTTTCAACTCCGGTAGAGAATACCGATGTTCAAAAGAACAATTATGCACAGTTATTGCCCAGCGAGCTTTTTGAGCAAATAGAAAAGCAATCGGTTGCAATAACTCCTGTTTATGTTAAGAACGATGCTGCGCAACAAGCAAAGAAGTTTTCTGCTTCTTCCGCTTCAACCAAAACTTCATCTGCTAAAAAGCATACAACGGATAAAGCCAAGACTTCCAAACCGATTGCAGTAAGAGAAGTGAAAGTGGTAAAACAGGAAACAGCGGCTCCTGCTCCGGAGGCTGCACCGGCAGAAGTGCAGGGACGGCTTTGCCCCAACTGCGGCAATCCGGTTCCGGAGGAGAATCATTTCTGTACCCGCTGCGGTCATGAAATGACGCTCGATACCCATCGGAAGTATGCGCTGAATATGTGCTATGAGTGCGGCTATATCGAAGGCCGCCTGATCGACCCCGAGAAGAAGGGCGAGTCGAACTTTGAGCGCATGAAGAAGCTCAATTTCAACGAAATGGTCGCGTTCCTGACCAAGGGCCTGAACCTGGACGAGGCCAAGCTGGCCGACTGGCTGGACGACGAGGTCAAGTGACCCGCACCACCGTATTTTACGCGCCGCACCCAATACCGGGTGCGGCGTGTTTTTTGCGGAAACAGGGAAGCGGATTGATGCATCCGACAAAGATTCTTCGAATTTTTCAACTTTTTTCGGTGAATGCGTGCCTTGACGCGCGCCGGATACGGATGTTATCATCAAGCCATCAAACGCGAAGACACAGAGTAGTAAGCAGGAACGTCCTTTCAGAGAAGTGCCGGGTGGTGCGAGGCACAAAGCGTACAGACCTGCCGAACTGGCTGAACAGCGGCTGCGCTGAACGATGAGTAGGTGCAGACGGGTGCGCCCGTTATTGTGCAGGGATATGATGGTATCCCGTGTGAGTGCGTCCCCTGATTTGGGGGCGAAGAAGAGTGGTACCGCGGAGGGTTTTCGGCCTTTCGTCTCTTCTGCCAGAGGGCAGGAAAGACGGAGGGTTTTCTTTTTTCCTGCCAAACCATCAGATCATTTTGCAGGAGGAACGAATCATGAAAACCCAAACCAAGACCAGAACCATACCCAAGACCCCGTTTTTTGCCGCCTTCTCGGTCGGTGCGGTGCTGTTTTCCGCGCACGCCGGCGGCGGCTTTGCGACCGGCAACCAGGCCAACACGTATTACGTCGGCCTCGGCTGGGCCGGCATCGTGTCGGCCATCGTGGCCATGCTGCTGCTCACGCTCACGATGCGTGAGGCCATGATCATGTACAATTCCCGCGGCCTGACGAGCTATAAGCAGCTCTTCGAGACGCTCTACCACCCCTTTGACAAGATCGAGTGGCTGTTTGAGATCTTCTTTTACATCATGGTGCTCATGGCCGTCGCGGCCGCCATTTCAGGCGCGGCCTCCGCGCTGCGGAGCTATTTCGGCGTGAACTATTATCTCGGCGTTGTGGCTGTCGGCTGCCTCGTCTTGCTCCTGACCATTTTCGGCGCCGGCATCGTCCGCGCGGCGTCCACCTATATGGGCATCGCCATCCTCGTCACCGCCATCACCATCTACGCCATCGGCATTTTCAAGAGCGAGTCGCCGCTGTTCACGGTGCTCTCCGCGGATTTCCGGACGACCGGCTTTGCCAATGTCCCCAAAGCGATCTTTAATGCCTTCACCTATGCCGGCTTCCAGTGCGTCACGCTCCCGACCATGATCGCCTGCGGCACGACCATGCGCAGCAAGCAGGGCTGTGCCAAGGCCATGTGGATCTCCTTTGTCATGAATGCGGTCGCGCTCGTGCTCTCCGTGTTCATGCTCATCTGCTGGCGCGGCGTCTACACCGCCGTGGACGGCGGCACGACCATCCCCACGCTCACCGTCTGCAATTCGATGGGCATCCGCGCGCTCACCGCGGTCTATGGTGTCTGCCTCATGCTCTGCCTCATCTCCACGGGCGTGACGACGATCTTTGGCTTCGTCGCCCGCTTTGAGAAGCTGCCGATGTTCCGCGGCATCCAGTCCGCGCCGGTGCGCAGCGCCATCGTGTCCGCGTTCATCATCATTTTGTCCATGTCCATCTCCATGGCCGGCCTCACGAACATCATCAAGTACGGCTATGGCTACTGCGGCTATCTCGGCATCGCGGTCGTGGTCGTTCCGTTCCTGACCGTCGGCGTGTACAAAAACCGCAAGTACATCCGCGAGCACGGCCTTGCGCAGGGCTTTGCCGCCGTGCAGCCCGAGGCCGAAGCGGCCGAGGAAGCGGCATCCGCCGCTATTCCCGCTGAGGCAAAATAACAAAGAGACACCTCACAGCAGCACTTGCCGCTGCGAGGTGTTTTTGCAAATACGTGAGATATATGCCTTATGGAGCCTTTATCGACCGCTGCACTGGCGTGTTGACAGGTTTTCGTACGCCTGCTATCATGGCAGTGCCGCGCAGAAATTCTGCTTGCGGAGATCACAGAAGTCATGGAGAAAACGACAGATGAAAATTTATGAATTGGTGCACATGCACGGGGCGGAAACGCTGGCGGATGGCCGCTTCCACTACGGGGATTGCGCGATGCTCGGCTGCTTTTCGTCGGCGGAGCGGGTGGCAGCAGCAATCGAAAAGTATCGCAGCATTCCCGGTTTTTGTGATTATCCCAACGGATTTGTCGTTTTTGCGCACGAAGTGGAAGAGCATGCGGTGCTCGTTTATCTGGCCAATGTCTACATTCACGATGCGGAATATGAATTTGAATATAGCCGGAACCTCGGTGTATTTAAAAATGAAGGTGACGCTCGACTTGCCGTCGAGGTTTTCCGGCAGGATAATTCCACGTGGTGGGAAGTAGATGGTTTGATTGTGGAGTGGAGTGTTGACCAATACACGCTGGATGAAATGAACTGCATAGACGGTTTCGAATATTGAGACAGTGAGTGACTCCGGCATTCCCGTACGGCCCGAGGTAGGCGCGGCCGCGGTGAAATAAGGCGAAATAACATATTACAAGAATCGCCCCGCAGCAGAGCTTCTGCTGCGGGGCGTATTTTTTTATGACCTTATTTATGCTGCCGGTTCCCATTCGACCGTATCGAGCACGGCCAGCAGCTGGTCGCCCTTGTCCGCGAACCAGTCGGCGTTCGGATCGGCCCAGGCGACGATGCCGTGGTTTTTGCCCTGAAAGCTGAGAAACGTCCAGTTTTTGTCGCCGTCATAATACCCGGCGGAGACGCTGTCTCCGGCGAGCGTCAGGGTCTCTTCCTTCAGCCCTGTGCCGCACACGCCGAAGCTGTCCGACCAATAGAGCTGCACGCAGCTGTCCGAGCCGCTGTCCGGCCAGATCTTCACGCCGAAGCAGGCTTCCGAGTCGTCGAGCGTCCCTTCGGGGCAGACTTCATACTTCCAGCTGTCCGGCACCTGCACGCGCAGCGTTCCGGCAGTTCCGGATGCGGTCACGGTTTCAGCGGGCGTCGGTGTTGACGGAGATACGGTCGTGGCCTGTTTGCCGCAGCCGGCGGGGAGGAGGAACAGCAGGGCCAGGATCAGTGCGGGGAGCAGTCTTGCTTTTTTCATAAATAACCACCTTCCTTTACTGGAAAAGACGGTGTTCATGGCAAAAGGTTTCGCATATTTTCTGCACATAGGAGATCCCGCGCGGTTTCCGGTCGGGCGCAAACCCACGCTCATCATCTGTTCGCCTGCGCGGCAGTTTCCCACCGGCGCGATCATGCCCATGACGCGCCGCATGGAGCTGGTCGCGTTCGCCAAACGCACCGGGGCGTATCTCCTGGAGGACAATTTTGAGAGCGAGTTCAACTATGAAGCTCCACCGACGTCCTCGCTCTTCGAGCTTGCACCGGAGTGTGTGCTCTCCGTCGGGACGTTCAGCAAGGTGCTCTTTCCGTCCGTGCGGCTGGGCTACATCGTGGCGCCGCGGCAGCTGGTCGCCTCGTTGTGCACGCAAAAGCGCCTGTCTGACCACCACACCAATTCGCTCGATCAGCTTGCACTGGCGGCGTTTTTGCGCGATGGGGAGCTCGAGCGGCACACCCGCCGCATGAAAAAGAAATACAGAGCCCGCCGTGATGATCTGACGGACTGCCTGCGTGCGCAGTTCGGGCCTGTGGTACACATCAGCGGCGGTGCTGCGGGCATGAATCTGGTCGCGGCCTTTGACGGGGTCGACTGCATGGATGTGCTCGTCCGGCGGATGCTGCAGCAGGGCGCTTACGCCGTGCCGGTCGAGCAGCAGGCCGCTGTGAAGGGCCAGCACAAAAACGAGCTCATGCTGCGCTATTCCGGCCTGACGCGCGACGAGCTTGCGCTCGGCGCAGCGCAGCTGAAAGCGCGGCGATCGTGCCCGATCGGCCGGTGGATGCATGGCAAAAAAGAAGCCCCCACGGCGGCCATACAACAATAGCCGCCGTGGGGGCTTTGGTGCGCCTGAAGGGACTCGAACCCACACGCTGAAAGCACGAGAACCTAAATCTCGCATGTCTACCAATTCCATCACAGGCGCAAACAGAAAGCGGCGGTATTGGCCGCCGCTCATAAGCCTCTATTTTGACACGGGGAGGTTCCCGAGGCGGAGCAAAACGCTGTATCCGCGCACCGTTACAAACGGCACAATTATCTTACCACAGCCGCGTCGGCTTGACAAGTGGGCAAACGCAAATGCCGCGCAAAACTTTCTTGTCCACGCAAATTGACAACCGTCCGGAAACCTGATATCATGCTCTGTCGAAAGCTAACTCAGGAGGGGTACAGAATGCAGAAATATACGGCGTCCGTCATCACGGCCGGGTGTCTCTGGGGCTTGATGGGTCTGTTCACGCGCACACTGGCGACCTATGGCGTGGATTCCACGGGCGCGATCGTGCTGCGCTGCGGCATTGCGGCGCTGCTGTTCGCCGTCACGCTGCTCGTGCGCGACTCAAAGCAGTTTCGCATTCGGCTCAAAGACATCTGGTGTTTTATCGGCACCGGCATCTGCAGCCTGCTGTTTTTCACGTATTGCTATTTTCAGGCCATCACGATCATGGACCTGTCCACGGCGGCCGTGCTGCTGTACACCGCGCCGTCGATCGTCATGATCCTCTCGCTGATCCTGTTTCACGAGCGTATCACGGTGCAGAAGCTCATCGCGCTCGTGCTGGCGTTTGCCGGCTGCTGTCTGGTGTCGCTCGTCGGCGGGGAGCACAAGCTCTCCACGGTCGGCATTCTCTACGGCCTCGGCGCGGGCTTCGGCTATGCGCTCTACAGCATCTTCGCCCGCTACGCGCTCGACCGCGGCTATTCGAGCAACACCATCAACTTTTATTCCTGCCTGCTGACCACCATCGGCGCGGCCATCATCTGGGGCGCGGCGCAGCCGCTCGGCGTCATGATCGGTTCGTGGAAGGGCTTCGGCCTGTGCACGGCGCTCGGCATCGTCACGTGCTATCTGCCGTATCTGCTCTATACCTATGGTCTCACAGGGCTCGAGACGGGTAAGGCGTCCATCCTGGCGTCGTTTGAGCCGGTCGTGGCGACGCTGGTCGGCATCTTCGTGTTCCACGAAAAACTCACACCGCTCAGCGCCCTCGGCTGCGTGTGCGTGCTCTCGG
>ERZ773218.3188-NODE-3188-length-11103-cov-4.072049_pt1 | contig 11103 bp, 8 predicted proteins | sample MGYA00580527_ERZ773218 | MGnify/ENA primary metagenome ERZ773218 (study PRJEB29015, sample SAMEA2737763) | human gut metagenome | biome: human gut; feature: human-associated habitat; material: faeces | place: China | collected 2012 ...
TCTTCCAGGAATTTGTGGATCGTTGGTACGTCCGGTTCTCCCATCTTAAACAGAGTAACCGGAGTTCCCTCTAACTGCTGTGCAGCCTGGATAAAATATCTTCCGTCTGTCCAGAGTCCGGCCATGTCCTGCATGATCACGGCAGTTCCGGCAGAACCGGTAAAACCGGTAATATACGTTCTTGCTTTAAAGTAAGTTCCTACATATTCGGATTCATGATAATCGGCGGTCGGAACCAGATAAGCGTCCACGCCGTATGCTCTCATTTTTTCGCGGAGAGCAGCTAATCTTTCTGGTATCATAATTTTTTCCTCATCTTTCTTTTCGAAAAATAATGTCGACATTTTTAAATGGGATGCCAACGTTTTTATTCTATCACATTTTCCAAATCTGTCAAAGTGATGATTGAGAATTTGTCTCACTGTTTTCCTGTTTTTGCGAAAATTTTTGTGCATTTGGAGATTTTTCCTATTTTTCAAGAGCTTTTTTGTACCATTTTCTGCACAAAAGAAGTAAGATAGGAAGAAAGAAAAAGCGTGGTGAAACTACGCGAAGAAGCAGAAACTATGTAAGAAAGGGGGACATACTGTAATGCATACAATATGTCTGAAAGACAACTGGACCTTAACGGTCCTTGGAAAAAATGTTTACGATATTCCAGAGACTCCAATTGAGACAAAGGTTCCGTCTACCGTTTACGGCACACTTCTGGAAAAAGGTCTGATCCCGGATCCGTTTTATCGTGACAATGAACTCGACGCACTGAAACTGATGGAGAATGATTTCGCATACGAGACAGAAATCGTGATCGGAGAGGAAGACAGAAAAGCGGACCGCCTGTTTTTACATTTTGACGGAATTGATACGATCGCGGATGTTTATCTGAACGGAGAGAAAATCGGCTCCGCAGACAACATGAACCGTGTCTGGGAGTACGATATTACCGATCTTGTTGCAGGTGATGCAGCCGATACCGTATATCAGGTAAAAGTGATTCTGCATTCCCCGACCAAATTCATTGCGGAAGAAGATACAAAATGCCCGGTTGGCGGATCCTCCGATGCAATGCCGGGATTCCCGCATATCCGTAAAGCAGCGTGCATGTACGGCTGGGACTGGGGCCCGCGTCTTCCAGATGCAGGACTGTTCCGTGAAGCTTCCGTTCTCGCAGTAAAAACAGCCCGTCTGGCGCAGGTATTTGTAGGCCAGGAGCATCACGTAACCGGAAAAACGGTTCACGGAAACGTTGTTGATTCTGTTCGCCTGACGGCAGATGCTGAGATCGAGTGGATGCCGGGAGTTACCGACGGAAATGTAAAAATTGTCATGACGGTTACTTCTCCGGATGGAAAAACCGTTCTGACAGCAGAAAGCGGCAGCATCGATCCGCTGACCCATTCAGCACCATCAAAAAATCTGACCGGTCTTACATGTGAGCTTCGCAGCAACCGTGTACAGGCTTCTCTTACCGTAGAAAATCCGGAGCTGTGGTGGCCGAACGGTTACGGCGCACAGGCACTGTATCAGGTAAAGGTAGCGCTTGTTGCAGAGGATACCCTGGATACCTGGGAGAAGAAAATGGGTCTTCGCACCATCACGGTCAATACCGATCCGATGGAAGATGAAGTTTATGATGAGCACATGACCGGACAGGCACCAGATTACGACGACGGCGACAACATGGTTATGACAAACGGTGAAAAGAAAATCATCATCACCGATAAAGCAGCAAAGACAGTAAAAGGCCGCAACTTTGCATATGAAATCAACGGACTGCAGATTTTCGCGATGGGCGCGGATTACATTCCGGAGGATAATATTTTAACCCGCCAGACGAGAGAACGTACCGATCTGCTGTTAAAATCTGCACAGGAAGCAAACTTCAATTCCCTGCGTATATGGGGCGGCGGATACTTCCTCGATGACTTCTTCTATGATGTCTGCGATGAGAGAGGACTTCTGATCTGGCATGACTTCATGTTTGCCTGCGCTTCCTATGAGCTGTCAGATCATTTTGAGGAGAATATCTCCACAGAAATCCGTCAGAATGTACGCAGACTTCGTTCTCATGCAAGCATTGCTCTGTGGTGCGGAAACAATGAGATGGAGACACAGTATGAAATGCTGGCATGGCCGAAATCCAAGAAACAGTATTACGATTATATCCATCTGTATGAGTACATCATTCCGAAAATCGTCAAAGAAGAGGATCCGGAGAAATTCTACTGGCCGTCATCCCCGTCTTCAGGTGGAAATTACGAAAACAGCAATGCGGAAAATGTCGGCGATACCCATTACTGGGGCGTATGGCACGGAAGCGAGCCGTTTACCGCTTATCGTTCCCACCATTACCGTTTCCTGTCCGAGTTCGGATTCCAGTCCTTCCCGTCCCTGCAGACTGTAAAACGGTTTACGGAAGACGGCGACCGCAACATCTTCTCACGCGTCATGGAAATGCACCAGAGAAATACGGCTGCCAACGGAAAGATCCTGAACTATATCTCACAGACCTATCTGTATCCGAAGAATTTCGATGAGCTTCTTTACTGCTCACAGCTTCTTCAGGCAGATGCCATCCGTTACGGCGTAGAGCATTTCCGCCGCTTCCGTGGTACCTGCATGGGTGCTGTTGTATGGCAGCTGAACGATATCTGGCCGGTAGCATCCTGGGCAAGCGTCGATTACTACGGAAACTGGAAAGCCCTGCAGTACGCAGAGAAGAAGATGTTCGCACCGGTTCTGCTTTCCTGTGAGGAGCATGGAGAGATCGATCAGAAACCGTTTGTCAACACCCTGCCGCATCCAATCGATGTCAGTGCAGACCTTCACGTTGCGAATGAGACGGGTGAGCCGATTGTTGGAACCGTAAAATGGTCTCTGCGCCGTCCGGATTCTTCCGTAGTCAAAGAGGGAACCTTCGAGGTCAACGCACCGGCCTACGGCGGACAGTGGATGCCGCATCTTGATTTCAACGGTCAGGATCCGCTGGAAGTTCATCTGACGTATGAGCTGGTTGTCGATGGAAACGTCGTATCTTCCGGATCGACGCTGTTCTGTGCACCGAAGCATTACCATTTCGCAGATCCGAAACTTTCTGTATCGGTAGACGGCGATACCGTAACTGTAACGGCAGAGAACTTCGCAAAATCTGTCAGCGTAGAGACCGAAAACGGTGTGCTTCGCCTGGACGATAACTTCGTTGATATGGAAGCAGGAACAAAGACCTTCCGTATTCTGCCGACCGCAGACTTTACCGCCAAGGGAACCGGCGTATCGGGCGCATACCGCGTACGAAGCGTATACGAGACAGCAGCACGATAAGGCATGGAAAAGGGCACGCAAAATGAATGCGTGCCCTTTTCTGCAAAATAACGTTATTTATTTTTTTCTGCCTGGATTTTTCTGGCCTGTTTCGGTGTGATTCCTTTTATTTTTTTATAACACCGGATGAAATAGCTGCAGTCCGGATAGCCGACTTCTCTGGCAATAAAAGAAACATCGTGACTGGAAAAAAGCAGCATGTTTTCTGCCGCATTGATTCGGGTTGCCGTAATATATTCTTTGCAGGTCATATTGTAGCGGCGGTAAAAATTCATGGAAAATGTGGAGTGCGACATGTTGCACATGGCGGCAAGTTTCTCTACGGTCAGTTCTTCAAAATAATGGGAATCAATGTATTCGGAAATCAGGTCAAAACTGATTTCGTAGGAAGGATGCACGCCGGGAGACGGAAAAGAAGTCCCGCTTTTTTGCCAGTTCCGTACAAAACGGCTGATGATTTTCCGAAGATCCGCTGTAAGAATCATGGAATAGCCAAGCTCTTTATCCCGGTATTCCTTAAGAATATCCGAAAAAAGAGGAAAAAGGTCCATTTTCTGTACCTGCTCCGGAGAAAAAATACAGGGGCAGCGGAACGTGTGGAGGCCGTGCAGAATCGAACGCAGATCCAGCTCATCCGTCTTGCAGGTGGGCAGAAGATTGGGGTCAAATTTAATCACATCATACTGCACCGGAACAGACCCTTTTGCAAGCGCGATGGAATGAACGCATTTGGGCGGAAAAAGGATCACGGATCCTTCTGTTCCGATGGATGTCACATTATCAAGGGAAACCTCAATTTCTCCTTTCAGAACGTAGAGAAGTTCTACATAATAGTGCCAGTGAGCAGGAATCGGAAGGGAGTCCCGCGTGCTGTCAAAAAGAAAAGCCTCATAAGGAGAGGCGATGGGGTCGATATATTCATATAAGTTATTCATAGATGTCTCACTTTTCGTTCGTAGTGGATGTTCCATACTGACTGTGGATGGAAACAAACTTCTTTTAGTATATAGTGATTTTATATGATTTGCAAGAAGGAATGAAGAAAGGAAAGGTTACAAGATTATCATCATGCAAAAAACAACAAATGATATGACGCAGGGCAACAGCATGAAGCTGATTTTTCAGTTTTTCCTGCCGATTCTGATCGGAAATCTTTTTCAGCAGCTTTACAGCTTTGTGGATTCCATGGTCGTTGGAAAGGGGATCGGAGATGTGGCCCTGGCAGCGGTTGGAAATACCAGTTCGGTACATTTTTTGATTCTCGGCTTTGCCATGGGGCTTACCGGAGGACTTGGGATCTGTATTTCCCACTCCTTTGGAGCGAATGATATCGAAAAACTGCGGAAAGAAATTGCGATGTCGGTTTATATCTGCCTTGCCATTGGAATTGTAATTACGGTGGGCAGTCTGTTTTGGATGCGCCGTCTGTTTGTTTTTCTCCAGACACCGGAGGATATGATGACAGACACTCTGGTTTATTTTGGAACCATTCTGGCGGGCAGTACCGTTACCATTTTTAATAACTTTGCCATGACGCTGCTCCGGTCCGTCGGAAACAGTAAAGTGCCGCTGGCTTCTATGATCGTTTCGTCGGTGGTCAATATTGTGCTGGATCTTCTATTTGTATTTCCGTTTGGCATGGGCGTGTTTGGAGCGGCGCTTGCAACGGTCCTGGCGCAGGTAGTTTCTGCCCTTTACTGTCTGGTATATATCCGGCGCGCCGCAGAACTGCTTCCGCGGAAAACAGACTGGAGGGCAGATGGTGTACTTCTTGGCGCACTCGTTGGAAAAGGCCTGCCGGTAGCTGTGATGAATTCTGTAACTGCGGTGGGCGGTATGGTCCTTCAGGTTTTTGTCAATCAGATGGGAACGGCTTATGTCGCAGCTTATGCTGCATGTATGAAGGTGTGCGGTCTGTTCGAGCAGCCGGGTATAACACTTGGACTTGCACTTCTGACTTTTACAGGACAAAATTATGGAGCCGGAAAATACGACCGGATCAAACAGGGAGTCAGGGCAGGTGTCGTGCTTTCTGTCCTTGTCAATCTTCCTTTTGCAGCACTGGAAATTTTCTGCCCGAAGCTTCTGGCATCCCTGATGCTGAATGATGCGACAGTCATTTCCTATACCTGTATCTTTCTGCCGGTTACCGGAGTTGCCCTGTTCGCCCTTGGCTGGCTGTTTGTCTTCCGAAACGCCTGCCAGGGAATGGGAAAAACAGTTCTGCCGATGGTGTCCGGGATTGTGGAGGTTGCCATGCGCGTCATGGTTGTGCTGCTTTTAGCACCGCGCCTTGCGTTCCGCGGAGTGGCATTCGCAGAAATTTCCGCATGGGTCGGAGCTGGAGTTATGCTTATGATTACCTACTTTTTTTATCAGAGGCGGCTCTCCGGGAAAACTCCAGATGTGAGAGGATAAAAGGAGAAGTTATATATAAAAACCCTGCCTGCACAGCTTTGTAACATAGTCTTTTCAAAGACTGAAAAACTGTGCGGGCAGGGTCTTTTGGTTAAACAAGCGTTCCCATATAGTAGAAGCCGCGGCATTCGTCCAGGGAAACGTTCTGCAGCGTTCCGATCATCGAAGCATCTCCCGGGAAATGAACCAGCGTATTGTTGCTCATACGGCCGGTGACAAGAGAAGCGTCCTGCTCATTGATACTTTCCACCAGAACTTCCTGTACGGTATGAAGATGTCTTGCGGTTACCTCGCGGGAAATTTCCTGGACCTCGGCAAGAAGACGGTCAAAACGGTCTTTTACAACATCCGCCGGGATCTGGTCTTCCATGGCAGCTGCCGGTGTTCCGGTTCTTCTGGAATACTGGAAGGTAAACGCGCTGTCGTAACGAACGCGGCGGACCACATCCAGTGTTTCCAGAAAATCTTCTTCGGTCTCACCAGGGAAACCAACGATAATATCTGTTGTCAGAGAAATATCCGGCACTTTTGCGCGGATTCGGTCTACCAGGTCAAGATACTGCTCTTTGGTATAACGGCGGTTCATCAGTTTTAAGATACGGCTGCTTCCGGACTGGAGCGGAAGATGAAGATGGAGGCAGACCTTCTCGCAGTCGCGCATTGCATCGATCAGTTCTTCCGAGAGATCCTTCGGATGTGAGGTCATGAAACGGATGCGTTTCAGCCCTTCAATCTGATTTGCCTTGCGCAGAAGCTGTGCAAACGTCATCGGCTCCTCGAGATTCTTTCCGTAGGAATTGACATTCTGACCAAGCAGCATGATTTCAACAACGCCGTCTGCAACGAGGCGTTTGATCTCTGCGATGATTTCCTCCGGCTTCCGGCTGCGTTCGCGGCCGCGCACATACGGTACGATACAGTAGCTGCAGAAGTTATTGCAGCCGAACATAATATTAACACCCGACTTGAACGGATATTTGCGGTCAACCGGGAGATTTTCCACGATTTTGTCGGTATCTTTCCAGATATCGATCACCATGCGGTCCTCTGTCATACAGCGGACAAGATACTCGGCAAAGCGGTAGATATTATGCGTTCCGAAAATCAGGTTGACGAAATGGTAGCTTTTTTTGAGTTTTTCGACAACAAGCGGCTCCTGCATCATGCATCCGCAGAGGGAAATAATCATGCCCGGATTTTTCTTTTTGTACTTGCCAAGCTGTCCAAGACGACCGTAGACACGCAGATTTGCGTTTTCACGGACGGTACAGGTGTTGTAAACAACAAAATCGGCATCTTCGGTCTCCACAATGTGGTAGCCGACGGTTTCCAGAATTCCTTCCAGTTTTTCGGAATCGCGGGCGTTCATCTGGCAGCCGAAGGTTGTGATGCAGGCAGTCAGCTACTCTTTTCCGTTTTGTTTCGCACGCTCCGGTACGAGCTGCTGTTTTAAAAGTGCCATAAAGTAATACTGACGCTGCGGTTCTGTCTCCGGCGCCGGAACAGTAATGTCAACATTTGCAAGATCAATACCGGAAACCTCGGCATCCGGAACGTTTCTGAGATCTATCTTCATAAATGAAACCCTTTCTTTTTCAATATAAAATGCTAAGTACAGTAATCATGAGACGGTATAAAATGCCGTGAAAAAAGACCCGTACAGCCGGATCTTCTTTTTATTTTAGCGTATCTGATACAAAATAGCAAGAAAAACAAGATTGAAAACAGTAAAAATCAGGATATATTTTTTGCGGCAGGAAGCGTCTGCGGCCGTAATCTGGCGATAGGAGATCAGGCTTGCCATAGATGCAATTAAAGTCCCGAGGCCGCCGAGGTTGGTTCCTACAATCAGTTCCGGGATTTCTTTTGTATATCCGGAAAGCAGCATGGCGGCAGGAACATTGCTGATGATCTGGCTTGTGAGGACGGAAAGAAGCCGTTCGTGTCCGGTAATCATCTGTTCCAGATAAATACGAAGCGCTGCCATTTGTTTCATGTTTCCAATAAAAAGAAAGAAAAACACAAAAGTGAACAAAAGAGAGTAGTCTGCTCTGCGGTAAAGGCTGCGGTTCACCAGGCAGATCCCGGCAATCGTGATCAGAAGCAGAATACTATGCGGGAGAAGTTTGGCAACCGTAAGAATACAGCAGAAAAAAAGAGCTGCAAAAACTACGATTTGCCGCGGATGAGTAATCGCTTTTTTCTCCAGGGAAACGGAAATTTTCTTTCCGGAGAAAAACAGAAAAATGCAGATCAGAAAAAGAACTGCAGCACCCAGAGTATAGGGCAGCATCATAAGCAGAAACTGCAAAAGGGAAAGTCCGGAAAGCGAATACAGATAAAGATTCTGCGGATTGCCGATAGGAGTAAACATACTGCCAAGGTTTGCAGCCATGGTCATAAAGGTGACAAGAAGTATTTTTTTCTGCTCCATATGGCACATTCGCAGAAGCAGAATGCCAAACGGAACAAAGGTAATCAGAGCGACATCATTGGTAATCAGCATGCTGCAGAAAAAGCACAGGGAAATCAGAAGCAGAGCAACCATCCGTTCTGAGTTTACATGCCGGAGAAGACTGGTGCCAAGCCAGTCAAATACGCCACATTCCCGCAGGCCCGCGACAATCAGCATCAGACAGAACAGCAGGATCAGAGTATGAAAATCCAGATAGCCAAGATACTGTGGACCGGGAGGACAGAAAAAGAAGGAAAGCACTGCAAGAAAAAAAGAGACGGTAAGCACTGCATCTTTTTGAAAAAAGGAAATCAGTTTTTTTATCATAAAAATCATCCTTTCATGAATAAGCAGGACTGATGTTGGAAGATCGAGATGAAAAATCAGGCTGCATATTTCGGATACCGCAGATTATTATATAAAAGATATGGAAAAGATGCAAGAAAAAGGTCCAAAACCGAAAAAAATGCGGTTTTTCAAAAAATCGACAAATTTTTCCAACCAATTCTTGACAATCAACAAAAATCGCGTTAAAATTGCTTCTGTCGTGTAAAACCAAATTCTGAGAAAAGAAAAAGTAAATGCAGACAAATCGTTTTCAGAGAGCTGCCGGAAAGGTGCGAGACAGCAACGAATCTGGATTGAAAATCATCTTGGAGAAGGAAAGCCCAACGAATCGGCCGTGTATCGTACTATGTGCCGGAATTCCAGTAGGTTTTCACGGGAGTTTCCCGTTACAGAAACCGCGTATGCTTGTGCGTTGTATTCGTGCTTGTTTCAAAGAAGAGACAAGGGTGGTTGCGGGAAAAGAACAGTTCCGTCCCTCGTTGAGGGGCGGATTTTTTTGTTTGTCAGCTGCAAATTCACCCCGGTAATACAGCCTGGCAAAGAATAGATCCTGCTGGAACATTGTACCTGACAGCGGGAAAAGGGAGGAAACATATGAAAGTGTACAAAAAAATCATGAATGGACTGGCATTTGTTGAGAAACTGGTTCTCGTGCTGTCCACGATCCTGATTGTTGTGCTTACGGTGGGAAACGTTCTTTCCCGTAAGGTACTGCATCAGTCCTGGTCATTTACCGAAGAGCTTGTCGTTGCGGTATTTGTCCTGATTACACTTCTCGCAGCAGCGCTTGCTGCCCGTGACGGAGAACTGGTCAATCTTTCTTTGCTGCCGGACCGTCTTTCTGCGAAGGCGAGAAGAATCCTGCTGGTTGTCAACACAGCATTTAGTGTTGCCTTTACCGTAGTTCTGTTTAAATACGGCATGGACAAGGTACTGACCCAGCTTGCCAACGGAAAGAGAACGTTCGTTTTAAACTGGCCGGAATGGATTTTCTGGTCTTTCGTACCGATCGGCGCAGCCTGCATGACGCTGCACATGATCGAATATCTGATTGATACATTCGTAAAAGCAAAAGAGGAGGGACAGAAAAAATGATCAGTGCAATTCTTTTTCTTTCATTCTTTGTTTTTCTGATCCTTGGTATCCCGATTGGCATCTGCCTTGGTCTGTCTTCGATCTGCGCGATCCTGTACTCCGGTACATCCCTGACCATCGTAGCAACCAATATGTATTCCGGTATCAGTAAATTTTTGCTCCTTGCCATTCCGTTCTTTGTATTGTCCGGAAACATTATGGCAAAAGCGGGCATTTCCAAACGACTGATTCGTTTCGTCGACACCTGCGTCGGCCATAAAAAAGGCGGTATCGCCATCGTATGTGTTATCGTAGCCTGCTTCTTTGGTGCGATTTCCGGTTCCGGTCCGGCAACCGTAGCAGCACTTGGTATGGTTCTGATCCCTGCCATGATTGAGCGAGGCGGATTTTCTGCTCCGTTTTCCACGGCCCTGATGGCGACGTCAAGTTCGATTGCGATCGTCATACCGCCGAGTATTGCATTCGTTGTTTATGCATCCATCACAGGCGTATCCATCGCCGATATGTTCACAGCAGGTATCGTTCCTGGTATTCTGATGGGTGTTGCGCTTGTAATTGTTGTTATGCTGGAAGCAAAGAAACACAACATCAAACCATCCAGAGAAAAAGCCTCAGGCAAAGAACGCTGGGACGCTTTTAAAGATGCTTTCTGGGGATTCCTGATGCCGGTCATCATTCTGGGCGGTATCTACGGCGGTATCTTCACACCAACAGAAGCAGCAGCCGTATCCGTTGTATACGGACTCTTCGTAGGTATGGTCATCTACCGCGAGGTTTCCATCCGCGATATGTTTGACATCCTGGTAGACTCAGCAAAAACAACCGGCGGTATCATGCTCATCGTAGCAAGTGCCTCCCTGTTCTCCTTTGTATGTACCAAGTTCGGTATTGCAGATGCAGCCTCCAATTTACTTGGAAGCATCGCACACAATCAGTTTACCTTCCTGCTGATCGTAAATATCATCTTCCTGATCGCAGGATGCTTCATCGATGCAAACTCTGCTATGTACATCTTCATTCCGATCATGCTTCCTGTATGTAAGGCTCTTGGATACGATATAGTAGCATTCGGTGTTATGGCAACTGTAAACCTTGCAATCGGACAGGTAACTCCTCCTGTAGGCGTAAACCTCTTCGTAGCAATCAGCATCAAGATCAAAAAAGGTCTGGAAGTTACTCTGCAGGAGATCTCAAGGGCAGTTGTGCCAATGATCGCAGCCTGCGTTGCAGTTCTTCTGATCGTTACATACATCCCGATCACCTCCACTTTCCTTCCGAAAGCTCTTGCAAAAGAAGGCTCCTACACAGGTGATCAGTCCTCCGCTTCCTCTGACACAGCTTCCAAGGAGGCAGGAGACGGCAATAACTCCTTTGACACAATCGCAGATTACAGCGACCTTGACTGGCCGGAAATGACCTGGAACTTCGCATGCTCCACTACTGAGACAAGTACATGGGCTGATGGC
>ERZ773218.3206-NODE-3206-length-11009-cov-4.352018_pt1 | contig 11009 bp, 7 predicted proteins | sample MGYA00580527_ERZ773218 | MGnify/ENA primary metagenome ERZ773218 (study PRJEB29015, sample SAMEA2737763) | human gut metagenome | biome: human gut; feature: human-associated habitat; material: faeces | place: China | collected 2012 ...
CAAGCAAGTCCCCACCCACTGCTTATTGCTTCACGCAATGGAAGCAGGGGACTTACTTGATTCGGTTAAAAAAAGCGGTACTGACTCTTTTGCATTATTTGGCGGCTTACTATAAATCCGGAAACACGCCGGATTTTTGTCTCCGACGCATTTCCAGTCATATCTGAAAAATCATTTCCGTAACTCGGATCTTCCCCTTCATAGAAACCGTTCAAACACGCTTTGGGAACTCGTTTTTCTTCACTATAGGACGAAATCTTATTTTTGTAAAGCCTGTCTCTTATTCATTTACCAGATTATAGTCCTCGATGGAGCTGTTGATCTGGGAAGCCATTGATTCTACTGCTTTCTCCGGAGTCTCGTTTCCGTTGATCATATTCTCGATTTCTGTTTCCACAATCTGTCTTGCCTCCGGGAATACAGAGAGAAGTGCGCCGGCGTACTGCGGCTTGGAATCGTGCAGCTGGTCGATTGCGGTCTGGAACTGCGGATACTGTTCTACATTATCTTTAAAGGTCTGCTCCTCATCAGCAGCTGTTGTTACTGGGAAGTAACCCGTCTCGGCATTCCAGTATGCCTGAGATTCCGGGGAAATCAGGAATTTAATAAATTTCCAGGTAGCTGCTGCTTTTGCATCATCGTTGTTGTTCAATGCCCAGAGAGATGCTCCTCCGATGGAAACACCGCCCTCATCGCCGTCCTTGATTGTCGGGAAATATGCGGTTCCAACTTCGAAGCTTCCATTGACATCCTGTAAAATCTGCTTCAGAGATGCGGTAGAGCCAAGGGTGATCGCTGCTTTTCCGGAAGTAAAGTCTGTCGTTGCGGTATCACTTCCGGCACGGCCTACGTTTGGTGCAACGTCGGCATCGTTCAGGGCTTTCCACTCATTTAAGATGTTGAGCGCTCCGCCGTTGGAATCAAATTCAACTGCAGTAGCAGCGGCATCACGGCCATTTCCATTATCCGCATAGGAAAGTCCCTGTTTACAGAGCCACTGTTCGAAATACCATCCATAGATGGAGAGTGCCAGCGGTTCACCGGCTCCGCCCTTTGTTTTCAGATCATCACCGATAGCAAGAATTCCTTCCAGGCTTGTCGGAACCTCAGTGATCCCTGCTTTTTCAAACATATCTTTGTTGTAATACAGAATCGGTGTGGACGAATTGAATGGCATCGAGTACAGCTCATTGTTTACCGTATAATAAGCAGCGATATTCGGCTCGATCTGGGAAATGTCATAGCCATCTGCATTAATCAGCTCCTGCATCGGAATGACCCAGCCGGAATCAATCATAAAGCGTGTTCCGATATCATAAATCTGTACCAGGTCTGCTCCCATATTTCCGATCTGTGCACTTTTCAGTTTGTTAATCGTATCATCATATTCTCCCTGATAAACCGCCTCAACGGTAATGCCATCGGTATTCTCTTCATTGAATTTATTGACAAGATAATCCATTGCCTCGCCATTGACACCGCCCATGGAATGCCAGAAGGTAATCGTGGTTCCCTTCGTATCCTGGTTTAAATCCGGTGCTTCTGCGCCATCTGCCGTACTTCCTGCCTCTGTGCTGGCTGTGGTTTCATCTGTTGTCGCACTCTGTGCCTCACTCGTTGTTTTTCCGCCTCCGCATCCGGTAAGCGCCATAGCTGCCATAGAAGCCGCAAGAATTGATGCAATCACTTTTTTCTTCATTTTTTTCTCCTCGTTTTTCATACAGTTTTCTATTCTTTTTTCTGTCACAGGAATCAGCCCTTGACTGCTCCCGAAAACATTCCTTTGATTAAGGCCTTCTGGCCCACGATAAAGATGGAAATGGATGGAATGATAATCATTACCACGCCCGCCAGCATCAGGGTAATCGACTGTGCGTCGACGCTGTTCAGCATACTGATACCAATCTGTACGGTACGCTTGCTGTCCGAACCTGTAACCAGCAGCGGCCACATGTACATATTCCATGCATTGATAAAGGTGTAAACCGCCATTGCTCCCATTGCTGACTTTGTCAGCGGCATCAGGATTTTTACGATAAACCGCAGATTCCCGCAGCCGTCCAGCTTCGCCGATTCATAAAGAGAAACCGGAAAAGTCATGTAGAACTGGCGGAACAGGAAAATTCCCATTGCAGAGGTAAGAGAAGGCAGGATCAGAACAATATAGGTATCGAGCAATCCGAGACTTCCTACTGTCAGATAATTGGAAATAATGGTTGCCTCACCCGGCACCATCATGGTCGCCATGACCAGCATAAACAGAACATTTTTTCCTTTGAAATTCAGGAAAGAGAAGGCAAATGCCGCAAGAGAACATGTTACAATCTGACCCAGCGTAATGCTGCCCGCAACCAAAAATGAGTTCAGGACAAAGCGTACCAGCGGAATTTTATGAAATGCTTCCACGAAATTTTCCAGCGTCGGATGTTTTGGCACGATGTTCATTGCCATTGTGTAAAGCTCGCCGGACGGCATAAACGCTACACTGATGGTATAAAGCAGCGGAAACAGCATAAACAGACAAACGATCAGGTTCATGGTAACCAACGCTGTTTTCTGAAGCATTTTCTTTCTTTTTGCTTTTGCATTCATTGCCAGATGCAGTGCCTGCAGCTCCTCTGCAGAATAAGTTTTTGGTCCGGCAATCGTAGTTGCTATTGTAGACATCAGTATTTTACTCCTCTCTTTTCCATGCGGAACATAACCAGGGTAAGCGCCATGACAATCAGAAACAAAACAACGGACTGTGCGGCTGCGCTTCCAAACCGGTAATTAAAAAACGCATCACGGTATATCGAATATACAATCAGGTTCGTGGATTCTCCCGGTCCTCCCTGTGTCAGGATTTTCACCTGTCCGAATGACTGGAATGCCTGAATAATGTTAACAACCAGTGTGTAGAACATGATCGGAGAAAGCCCCGGCAGTGTCAGCTTAAAAAATTTCTGTACTGCATTCGCTCCATCTACAGAAGCACGCTCATAAATCGAATCATCAATGTTTCCAAGTCCCGCCGAAAAATACAGGAAATTGATGCCACTGTTCAGCCATGCCGTAAGGACAGCCACACAGATCAGCGCATATTTCGGATCACTGACCCAGTTAATGCTCACATGCAGCAATTTGTTTACGATACCGATCGTGGGATTTAAAATAATCTTGAAAATCATGGCGCCTGAGCTCGATGCTACTGCCATTGGGAGTGCATAGGAAGTACTGAATACCCGGATTCCCGGGAAAGCCTTGCTGCAAAGAACTGCTCCCAGAAGGCCAAGCGCCATACTTCCGACTACAACAATCGCCACAAATTCCAGTGTAACCCAGAGACTGTTGTAAAAGGATGGATTCGATAATAAGCTTTTATAGTTATCCAGTCCCACATACAATTTCGCTTCTCCAAGCTTGTTTGTCTTATACAGGCTCAGATAAATGGTTTTAAAAAACGGATAAAACAGAAAGATGCTAAAGATCACCATACTCGGGATTAGATACATATAAACTTCTGCTTTTTTACACTTTTCGATTACTTTTTTCACTTCTTGCTCCTTCTTATGCTGTTGCACGTTCTTCTTTTTCAACCGGCAGAGATAAAATATTTTCTTCTGTAAACGGATCAAAGATCTGTGCTTTCTCCATATCTGCATACAATGTAATGCTTTCCTTTACAGTAACCGGCACCTCGGAAGGCACTCTTGCTGTAATCAGATTTTTTCCGGTATTCATATGCAGATACGCTTCTGCACCGATCATCTCCCGCAGGTCAACAAATGCCTTCAACTGATTCTCTTCGTAACAGATCCGATGTGCGGAAGCGGTTGTTTCGTCCTGTAAATCCTCCGGTCTCAGACCTAAGATCACCATTTTTCCGAGATAAGCGCGACGAAGCACCATTTCGTTCTCTCCTTTTGCACGAAGGGTAACTCCTCCGTCTGCCTCCAGATAAACCGCTCCGTTTCTTTCCATCACCATCGTTTCCATAAAATTCATACTCGGAGCTCCGATAAAACCAGCCACAAATTTGTTTGTCGGATGGCGGTAAATCCGCTCCGGTGCATCCGCCTGCTGCACAACACCGTCTTTCATAACAATAATTTTTGTACCAAGCGTCATCGCCTCCGTCTGATCATGGGTAACATAAATCACCGTCGTTTTCAGTTCCTTATGTAATTTTGCCAGCTCCACCCGCATCTGTGCCCGCAGCTTCGCATCCAGATTTGAAAGCGGCTCATCCATTAAAAATGCTTTCGGCCGTCTCATAATTGCGCTTCCAATCGCAACTCTTTGTTTCTGTCCGACAAGCAGGGCTGCCGGTCTCCGGTCAAGTAAATGCTCAATTCCAAGCATTTTAGCTGCCTCATGTACCTTTTTATCAACTTCATCCTTGGGCTGTTTCCGGATTTTCAGAGAAAACGCCATGTTTTCATATACCGTCATATTCGGATAAAGCGCGTAGTTCTGAAATACCATCGAAAGATCGCGATCCTTTGCTTCTACATAATTACAAAGCTGTCCATCAATCCAAAGCTCCCCGCTCGTAATCTCCTCAAGACCGGCAATCATCCGAAGCGTCGTCGATTTTCCGCAGCCGGAAGGTCCAACAAAAATCACAAACTCCCGATCCGGTATTTCAAGCGAAAAATCCTGAACCGCATAATGTTCCTTATCATAAGATTTACAGACATTCTTCAACACAATATTTGACATTCGTTTTTCTTCCTCCTCGTCTTGTCGAGATTCATTATACCTTTCCTTCCGTAAAGCCCACTACCACCGCTTTGTAAAATATCCGTTAATAAAATAACCGGTTACTTTACAAAAAATGTCCACATTTTCCCTTATCTCCATCCCCTTCTTTTCCAGCCACTCTTCCAGATCACTCTTTGTAAAATCCCCGAAAATCACCCGCAAAACCAATTTTCAAAACAAATTCTGAATAGCCATTCCTTTTCCCAATACCCAACAGATTATTTTTGACACAAAAAAACGCCGCAACTCTCAAAGCTGCAGCTCTTTCTCATCACAACATACCATATTCTTCTTTCATGTCAACGCAGTGGGCGCTCCCGCTCCCACATCCGTGTCCGTCCTTCACACAGCCCCTTAACGCACACAAGGGTGATGCGCATTTGCAGGGAGCGTGTAATTCTTAGGTTCTGGCATTTTGCGTTATGCGCCAAAAATCAACTGTCTGAGCGACAGCGAGTTTTGATTTTTGGCGCATGGTTTTAGCAAAATGACAGAGCCTTAGAATTACTAGCTCCCGAAACCGCGCATCACCCTTGTGTGCGTTACGGGGCGTCCGTCCAAACCTATTCCACCGGTTCCGCCGGCACAAACACCCTGCTGTTTTCCTGTTCTTTTGGTTTTTCCGCTCTTTCCGTTGCCTCCCTGCAGAAATACTCCTGTGAATTCACCAGCATCTTTCCGCGCTTATCCGGCTTTGTATACGTTCCGTCTGCCTGTAAAATACTGGCTTTCACATTATCCTTCATCTGGATATCAAGAATATGCATTACTTCTTTCTTGATCTGCTCATCCTCAACCGGGAACACAATCTCCACCCGTTTTTCCAGATTTCGCGGCATCCAGTCCGCGCTTCCCATAAACACCTCTTCATTTCCACCACTGTAGAAGTAGAAAATCCGCGCATGTTCCAGGAAATTGCCGACAATCGAGCGAACGGTAATATTCTCGCTGACACCCGGGATTCCAACCTTCAGACAACAGATTCCCCGGATAATCAGGTCAATCTTTACTCCGGCTGCCGAAGCACTGTAAAGCGCCGCAATAATATCGCGGTCGCATAACGAGTTCATCTTCGCAATAATATGCGCTTTCTGTCCCTTCTTCGCGTGTTCCTCCTCCATAGCAATCAGATGCAGGAATCTGTCTTTCATCCAGAGTGGCGCAACCACCAGTTTGTTCCAGTGATCCGGCTCCGAATAGCCCGAAAGCATGTTAAATACTGCTGTTGCATCCTCACCGATCTTTGCATTGCATGTCAACAGGCCACAGTCCGTATACAGCTTTGCCGTAGAATCGTTATAGTTTCCCGTGCCAAGATGTACATATCTGCGAATGCCTGTCTCCTCGCGCCGAACCACCAGTGTAATCTTACTGTGTGTTTTCAGTCCCAGAAGACCATAAATCACATGGCATCCCGCCTTTTCCAGCATCTTCGCCCAGACAATATTGTTTTCTTCGTCGAACCGTGCCTTTAATTCCACCAGTACGGAAACCTGCTTGCCGTTTTCCGCCGCCTGCGCCAGTGCCGCGATAATCGGAGAATTGCCGCTCACACGGTACAGCGTCTGTTTGATTGCCAGTACATCCGGATCCTTTGCTGCCTGTTGTACAAATTGCACGACCGGATCAAACGTCATATAAGGATGATGCAGTAAGATGTCTCCTTTTCGGATGTTTGTAAAAATGTCATCCTCATTCATCAGCGCCGGAACTGCTGCTGGAATGTATTTTGGAATTTTATACTCATCAAAGCCGTCGAGCCCATACATTTTCATTAAAAACGTCAGATCGAGCGGTCCCGGAATCCGGAACAGGTCGTCTTCATCGATGTCAAACTCTTTTTCCAGCATCTTCAGGAGCCGCTTATCCATCTTATCTTCCACTTCCAGACGGATCACTTCTCCCCACTGACGTTTTTTAAGCTGCTTCTGGATCTCTTTTAACAGGTCGGAAGCCTCATCCTCATCGATCGAAAGATCTGCATTTCGCATAACACGGTACGGATGCGCGCAGACCACATCGTAGCTTAAGAACAGCTTTCCAATGTTCCGCTCGATGATCTCCTCCAGAAGAATCACATACCGCTGTCCCGTCTTTTCATCCTGCGGAAGCAGAATAAAACGCGGCAGTACCGAAGGAACCTGAACCGTCGCAAATTCCAGTTCTTTCTCTTTTTCCTTCTCCTTGCCTTTCTTCTCTTTCTTATCCTCCGCACGGCTCAGAAGCGAATCCTCTTTCTTCTGCACCAGTGCACCGATATTCAATGTTTTGTTCCGGATCAACGGGAACGGGCGGGCCGAATCCATGGCCATCGGGGTCAGAACCGGGTAAATGTTTTCCTCAAAATAGGAATCCACATACTCCGCCTGCTCCTTCGTCAGCTTCTCGTGCTCACTGATAATCGTAAGGCCAACGTGCTCCAGAGACGGAACCGCCGAGCGATTGTACGTATTGTACTGCAGCTGCACCAGCTCATGCGTCCGTTTGCTGATTTCGGTAAGCTGCTCCTTCGCATCCATGCCGGACAGATCCTTTTTCGTATAGTTTGCATGCACCTGGTCTTTTAGTGAAGCCACACGAACCATATAAAACTCATCCAGGTTGGAGGAGGTAATGCTGATAAATTTCAGACGTTCAAACAGCGGAATACTCTTATCCCGCGCCTCGTTTAAAACACGCTCGTCGAAGCTGATCCAGCTCAATTCCCGGTTTCGAAAATATTCCGGTTTCTTATATGGTGTTACATCCATCTTGTTCGCCTCCTTACATCTGCCGTTTCATCTTAATAATCGGCTGTATGCTGAATACCTCATTGAAAAAATCTAATTTATCCTGGCACAGTCCCTGCTCCAGTGTGAAATCACGGTCAACCGTCAGAGACAGATGCAGTTCTCTCTCCTTTAAGACAGCGCGGATCGACTGGATTTTCTGCAGGTGACTCCGATCTAGTGCATTCGCCAGACGGACGATTGCTGTCAACTCCGATACGGTCAGATACTGTTCTGCACTAAGCGACGATTCCATCACCAGCTCATCGTAGGATGGAAGCACTGCCGTATTGTATTTTGCAATCAGTGCGACCATCTCCCGTTCAATATGGGACAGTCCGATGATTTCGTTTGACATGATAATATTATAGGAAGAATCCGCTACATTATTAAGGCTGATGTATTTTCCGACATCGTGCAGCATCACCGCCATCCGAAGCAGCAGCCGCTCGCGTTCTTTCATGCCGTGCATCTTTTTCGTCGCATCAAACATGGCAAGCGCCGTCATCTCCAGATTCTGGACGTGCGGCCGGTTTACGGCGTACCGTTTTCCGATATTTTTTGCCGCCATCAGAATATCATTTTCGAAATTATGACCGCCTTTCAGCAGTTTCATCTGCTCCGCATACTCGTATGCAATACCACGTGTCATATGCACGCCCGGAATCCAGATATGCTCCGCACCCATCATATCAATCAGACATTTATAAATCACAGCAGACGGATACATCAGTGAAGCGTTTTCCAGCGGAATACCAAGTTTTACGGCGAGCTCCATCGGTGACTGGCGGATAATTTTCTCATACCAGGTATTAAAGTTTTCGCGGGAAATGATTTTTGTCGTTTTTTCTTCAATGTTCTGATAAACACTGTCGGTGAAAACATCGCCGATCAGCATAATGTTTTCAATTTTGCGGTCTTTCAGATACATCTTTTTAAAGCTTGATACTTCGTTCCAGATCAGCTCCTCGACCATCTCTTCGTAATGTTCCGTCTCACTCTGAATTCCGGCAAGACGCTCGCGGATGCGAAGACTTCCCATGCGGATGTTCTGTGTTGTGACAAGTGCATCCTTGTCGAACAGGGAAATCTGAAAACTGCCACCGTCAAGATCGAGAATCGCAGTTCCCTTTTCAATGATCTTGTTAAAATTGTCCTCCATCGCCGCGAGCGCTTTATAGCTAAGAAAACGCTGCTCCGAGTTGGAGAGAACCGTGACAGAAAGACCGGTCAACTGATGAATTTTTCCAAGGACATAGAGACTGTTCGACGCCTCACTGATCGCACTGGATGCCGTTGCACGGTAATCGTCCACGCGATAGCCTTCCATAATCCGCACAAAATCTGCGAGTACACGGCACAGCTCTTCTTCCATTTCCGGGCGAATTTTTCCCAGCGTGTACGTATCTTTTCCAAGCTCCATCCGATGGCAGATCTTATCCACGCTTCGGATACCCTGCTTTTTGGAGATCTCGAAAATCTCCAGAATGACGTCGTAGCTGCCGATATCAATGGCAGCAAATGTGGAATACTGCATATATGCTTTTCCTCCTTCTTTTTCAAAGGATATCCCAAAAAGCCCGCTCCCAATACCAAGCGGACTTTTTGACCTTTTTCTTTTTACTGTTTTCCGAGCAGATAATCGATAAACTGCTGTGCGGTACGGCCGGAAAGACCGCCGTGGGACAGTTCCCATTTATTTGCTTCTGCTAAAAGCTCTTCCTCGCTTAACTTCACGCCGTAGCGGTCGGCCAGAACGGAAACGATCTTCTGGAACTCTTTCTTATCCGGCGCACCGAAATAGATGCTGACACCGAAGCGGTATACCAGGGACAGCTTCTCCTGTACCGTATCGGAAGTGTGCATATCCTGTCTCGTTCCCTCTTTGTCGCTGTAGTTCTCCTTGATCAGGTGGCGGCGGTTGGAGGTCGCATAGATGAGGATATTGTCCGGGCGTTTTTCCAGACCTCCCTCGATCACAGCTTTCAGGTATTTGTACTCGATCTCAAACTCCTCGAAAGAAAGATCGTCCATGTAGATAATGAATTTATAATTTCTGTTTTTGATCTGCGCAATCAGCTCGTTCAGATCCTGGAATTGATGCTTGTAAACCTCGATCATACGAAGTCCCTGATCGTAATACTCATTCAGGATACCTTTAATGCTGGAGGATTTTCCGGTTCCGGCATCACCAAAAAGCAGGCAGTTGTTGGCTTTTTTGCCCTCGACGAACGCTTTCGTGTTGTCGATCAGCTTCTGCTTTGGAATTTCGTAGCCGACAAGGTCGGAAAGGCGCACATCCGGGATGTTGGTGATCGGGATGATCTCAACATTTTCGCCAACGTGTGCGATGCGGAATGCTTTGTGCAGTCCCAGTTTTCCTACTCCAAAGTCTTTGTAGAACTGAATCATATCATCCATAAATTCGTCGACAGATTCTGCTTTTGCAAGACGGATGGCCAGTTCGCAGATGCGGTCGCGGACTTCTTTGTTGAACAGCTTGTTCGGGCTGTCGGTGTTCTCGTAATCGCTGATGACGGAAGCATCGCCGGATTCGAAAATTTCGTCGAAAACACAGATATCGAAATCGAACAGCTCTTTGAAACGGACAAAATCATGTTTTGCCATCTGGTTGATGCTTCCCTCGACTTTTCCGACAATCTCGCAGGAGGTAGAAAATGCATTTTCTTTGTTGACCAGAAGATATGTCAGATAATCGTGCCAGAGATTTCCGGAGAAGCCGTAGCGGTTTGCCATCTCGACAAGGCGGTTCAGTGCCTCATAAAACTGCGGCTCATATGCGCTCATATTCTCACGGAACCGGCGGTCCTTCAGGGAAATCTGAGCATTGACCAGTTTTTTGTAGGTCTCCACCAGTATCGTCATATCGCGCAGTACCTCCCCCTCTGCGAAATCGCGGTAGAGGATACATTCTTCTATTCTAATCATCTTTTGTCTCTTCCTTCCTGTCATTTTTCATTTTATTTATGCGAAAAGGCCGCTTGGTACGGCCCTCTCTTCTGGATTAATAATTTCCGAAAATCCGGAATTTCGCAGATTCTGCCTGCAATCCGCGCAGTGCGTTTTTGACTGCCGGATCGCTTAAGTTCCCCTCGAAATCCACGAAGAAACGGTACTCCCATTTCCGCTGCGGAATCGGGCGGGACTCGATTTTGGTCATGTTCAGATCGTTGTAAATAAAATGTGCCAGTGCGTTGTAAAGAGAACCGCTCTGATGCGGCAGTTCCATGCATACGCTGATTTTCTGTGCATCCTTTACAAAGCGTTTCTGACCGGAAATAATAACAAAGCGTGTCGTATTGCCCCGGGCGTCAAAAATGCCTTCTTTTAAGATCTGCAGTCCGAAGTGTTCTGCTGCATATGGGCTTCCGACGGCTGCCATCGTCAAATCCCCGCTCTCAGATACTTCTTTTGCAGCGGCGGCCGTATTCAGTCGTTCCTCTGTTTTCCAGTTTTCATTTGAATCGAGAAAAC
>ERZ773218.3226-NODE-3226-length-10948-cov-4.327642_pt1 | contig 10948 bp, 8 predicted proteins | sample MGYA00580527_ERZ773218 | MGnify/ENA primary metagenome ERZ773218 (study PRJEB29015, sample SAMEA2737763) | human gut metagenome | biome: human gut; feature: human-associated habitat; material: faeces | place: China | collected 2012 ...
CAAAACGAGTCATTTCGGCTGCATTTCCGATATACTGTTTCCATTTTCACTGCGAAAATGTCATTGTATATCAAAAATTCATCTCGAAATTCTTCGTTCAGAAGATTTCGAGAGTACATGTATTTTTATATTGTCTCACTTCCTTTTACTGTTGCCTACAATATATATAACAGTAAAAATTGAGATTTGTTGCGGAAATTTTTTCTAAAAATAATTACAGACAACTGCACTTTATAGCACAATCACCTGTTTTACAAACTTTATTTTTCTATCAATATAAACATTTTCTTCATTTCTATTCTACATCGAAAATTACAATCAATAATATATACTTTGTTCATAACTATAACCACTTAATGTTTTACCATCTCTTAAATCTGTATACCGACATATAATAGGTCCCTTTTTAGGATCATAAACTTTAACCTTGCCATTTGAATCATATCCGTATAGTAATATAGCATGTCCTCCATAAAGTGGATTCTGCATTGCCATAATTACCCCACCTCCTTTATTTATTTTTTCTTTAAGTGTCTTAAATGACAATCTTGCAAACTTATATGATGATTTGCATGATACATTAAAAATTTTTACTGCCTTTGATGTTTCCCGCAAACTACCCGTCTCATTTTTTATACTTCCCTTAATAATTTGTACCACATTACTTTGTGATTTAACCACATTAACTTTACTGACTTTTGTCACTGCCATATTTCTCGCACTAGCCACCCAACACCAATTCGTTCTTTCTTGCTTTTGAAATCCTGTTGTAATCGTCGTATAAATCCATGAAGCCTTTGCATTTATTGGATTTGTTATATTCAAAGAAATAAATGCACAAATTAATATTATACTCAATTTTCTTAATCTAATTTTCATATTTCCTCCTTATTATAAATTTAATTACGAAAAGCACTCCCACAGCTAAAACAATCGAAATAATCATAATCGTAATATGCCCTGAAAAGAAATCTCTTGATTTATCTTTTTCCTCAACTTTTTTCTTTTTAGGCAACAGACTTCCTCCCAAGTTCTGTTGCGTTTTATTTTCTTTTACTATCTGTTTTAACTCCTGTTCACTATACTCCTCATACTCATTTTCCATATTCGATATAAACTCTGAGACTGTATAAAGTTTTCCTTCTTCCTCACCAATATCATTTAATGTTATTGCACTTTCCGACTGGTATGGTATAACTTTTTCTTTTCCATCTTCCTGCCTTATATATATAAGATTTATATCATAAAACGGTATCGAGATATTCCTTACCTCAGTTATATACACACCTGATAATTCTTTTTTAATCTTATCTTTTATTTCATCTGCCGTATCAGCAACATAATTGTCATCATTACCAAAATACTGTCCATAGACATGATAACCGTCTTTTTCTTTTTGCAATAAAATCGTCGCATCTTCACCTGTCATCGTTTTTGCCGGTATGTACCATCTGTCGCTCCACTTAATAAGACCTGACAAACTGTTATTATTTTTATGATAGTCTGCAATCATTGTCATGTCAGATGACAATGTCCACATTGGAACTGCATTGTTTATATCATATGACTTAATTGTTGTAGCTTTTTCTTCTTCACTTACATCTTTATCATTAAATGTAATCTCTTTTTTTAACACAGCAGTTGCCCCGTCTGCCATTTGCTTTTGCAAACCAGTCCACTCTTTTTCCCATTCGTACGCATTTATATCTGCCGCTTTCGCCTCACACTCCATAATTTTTAATGCACAGTCTCCAAAATAATCTGTCACAAAAATTGTTATCCCCATACCAAATATAAATGCCATAATAACTACTGTACAATAATTTTTAAATCCTTTTATAATCATTTCATTCTCCTACCATCGTATTAATTTTTGCTAAGTGTTATTTTTATAATGTTATTATCAAAATGTACTTTGCCATACAACAAGTCATCTTTTTAACTTTTTATTTATCTGGTGAAACTTTTGCGATGCAGATAAACTTCAAAGCGTCACCGACCGCATCCTGCTGCAACCGGTGACACTTTATCACACTAACCTACACGCACAATTTTAACTCCTGCTCCCTCTCTCTTTGTCATCTTTGTTACTTTGCATTTCTTTGATACTTTAACTTTTTTTAGACTTGCTGAATCTCTCGGACTTATCACTATGCTTTTAACACTTCTTGGAACCGTAAGTTCTGTCAGGTATCTTGTATAGACAAAAGCATTGTCATTAACGGTTTTTGTACCTTTTAAAATTTTATAACTTCCTTTTTTGGCAGGCGGATAATACTCTAACTGCCCCGTTTTTTTTGCATACAGTACACCGTCTACTGCCTTGAAATATTTATTTCCTTTTGCAACTTTTACACAGCTAAGGTTCATATCGGCTTTGGTTATCTCTGCCGTTCCAGCCCAATCAAGATAATCCTCAACATATCTGAATGTCATAGCCGGAAACTCTTTCAATGTAGCAGGAAGTGTATATGTTGTTTTATATGTTGGAAAAACCATTATATTAGTAACATCCTTATCATACACAACATTATCCTTGACTGTAAAATATTTGTTTCCTTTCTCAACTTCTATTTTTTCAAATTTGTTAAGTGTTATTCCACCATAGAATTCTTCTGTTTCTTTAGGTATAATTATATTCTTACTGCCATATGGCAATAATATCGCTCTCTTTCTGCCCTTTGTGAACAATTCATTATTGTACGATTCATACTTTGCATTACCAGCGTCAACTTCTATCTTTTTTAAATTTGAAAGATTATTGTCAGAAACATAACAGCCATAGTCCCATCTAAATCTAACAATTTTCTTTACTCTTGAAGATAATCTCAGTATTTCAAGTCCACTACAATTTTGTATTGAATCACACTCAAACTCAGTGACTCCTCCGCCTATTGAAATTTCTTTTACAGCGTCTCTGCCTTTAAAAGCACTATCGCTTACTTCCACCACATTATCCGGTGTAACATATTTAAAATCCGAAGTATTTGCCGAAAACAACAATTTCATACTGCCTTTTGCACTGTCAGTTATCTCATACAGACTGCCATCAATACTCTTATATTTCTTATTAGTATCTTCTACATAAAACTCTTTACAACCTCCATCTACAAACGCATCTCCATTTATATCTTTTAGTTTATCAGATAAACAGATCTTGTTTAAACTCACGCAGCCGCCAAATGAATAATCTAGTTTTTCCAGACCTTTGCCTATATCCATATTTTGCAGGTTTTTACATAATTCAAATGTCATCCAGCCCGTTTCAGATACTCTGTAACCGCCTGTTATCTCTTTTAAATTGCTGCACTGTGCAAAAGCATCCATCATTAGTTTAAGTTTTTTGCCGGCATCAGCCTTGCCACCTGACAACTCAATATGCTCAATCTTTGTTCCCTTAAATGCACCTTCATCAATTTTTGTAACATTTTCATCTATGGTAATGTTTTTCAGACTTTCATTTCCCATAAATGCCCAACATCCGATATAATTTACCGTTGATGGCAGCTTATATGTGCTTCCGCTCTTTTTGGCAGGATATACTACCAGTTTAGTGCCCTTTTTATTATACAGAACACCGTTTACTGATTTATAATATTTATTTTCTTTTGAAACTACTATCTTTTCAAGTTCTGTACATCCCTTTCCAATAGTTCGAAAATTAAGAGCACTGTCATCAAAATGTTTCACATTTTTACCTAAAATAATTTTCTTAATGTTTTTATTCCCTATAAATGCTACGCAATCAACATATTTGACCGATGACGGTATCTTATATGTACTCCCACTCTTTTTGGCAGGATAATGAACCAGTTCTGTTCCTTTTTTATTATACAAAACACCTTTTACTGATTTATAATATTTATTTTCTTTTGAAACTACTACCTTTTTTAATGACTTGTAATAATACCCATCATACTCAAAATTTAATCCATCCGCTATCTTTACCGTTTTCGGAATATACAATACCTCGCCGTTTTCACTCACAGTTCCGTAAGCAGTTTTCTTTCCTGCCGCATGGCATACATCTGAATTGGCATATTGAAATGCCAATGCCATAAACACTATTGCAATTAATAATATACCTTTTCTCTTCATGTCTAACTCCTCCCTCCAAATAGATGTATATTTTTAATTTTGTATGCTTCATCTTATAAGACAGAAATTATTACAAATTGTTGCAAAATACTTACTAATAAACGAAAGATTTAGTTTTTTGGTTTTTGTTTAGGCTCAATTGAACTATTTCTGTTTACAAAATAAGATTTATATTGATTATATTTTTCAATTTCAGTAGCTTTTGCACAGTCTGCAAATTTAGCCATTCTGAATGTCCCATCTGTGTATATATTACTTTTATGAAACTGTTGTATTCCAAAATTATGATCTGTTTTCCATTGTTTTATTGCCCCATCAGCTACCGCCTTTGCAACTTTATATCTTAATGCAAAATCTGACTTTGTTTTATTGCTATAGTTATTTCCGGTCAATGTCTTTTGATCTGTAGTTTTTCCATCATATTCATATCCATCTACCTTTGATCTATGCGCAAACGCATCCATCGCTGTATGAATCGCCATTCCAAAAATAAATTGTCCCTGTCTGTGATTTCTATCCGTTACTGATAATGATTTATAATCTTTACAGCATAGTGCTTCATTCCATTTATCTTTTTTAGTAATAAAATAAAAATACTCATCAATCCTGCTCTTCCTATCATAACCTTCATTATATTCCATTTTTGAAAGAGCTGAAATATTTTTTGCCGGATATTTTGTATATTTTTTTGCACTGCTCATGCCATTTAAATATGTTTCTCTCGCCAATCTTATCAAATATAAATAATCTGCCATATAATTATCATTTCCATTAAGATTTCTCCAATGTCCATTTACTTTATCAAATCTTCTTGTATCAGGAAACAGCAGACCCTGTTTTATAACATTTTTTGCTGTATCTGAAAAATCTGCAGAACTTGAATCAATAACACCTGTATGTATATTTTTAGCCCATCTGGCTTTTACCTGCTCATCAGTATATGTTACAATCGGACTATTATTACTATATTCTCCTTTGTCCCTTATAAAACCGTTATAATTTTCACTAAAACTATCATAAATTTTCAATGCGTATTCCAAGTCTACCAATCCACCATTTTCCAATGTCCCCAGATTGTTATTAGAAGATTCTATAATAATATCCTTGATAAAATCTGCACTTTTTGTTTTATCTTTCTCCCATAAAACAGATGCAACTGCTGTAACCTCTGCTGCTGATGCACTGGTGCCATCTATCATTTGAACCTTATCTAAAAAATCTAATACTGCGATGTCCTCTCCCGGAGCATATACATCTAATTCATCACCAACTGAGCTTATCGAGCTTACAATCGCACTACTATTTGTTGCTCCAACCGCCAAAACATCATCATATGCTGCCGGATATTCTATAGCTCTATCCGAATCACCTCTGTTGCCGGCTGATGCAATCATTAAAATACCGGCATCTTTAGCTGCTTTTATTGCTTTTTCCAAAGCCTCGGATTTATTTACAGTACCAAAGCTCATATTTATTATATCAACCTTTTCTTCTATACACTTATATATTCCCTGTATTATTCTGCTTACCGGAGCTTCATTATTTTCATCCAATACTTTAATCGAATATAATTCTACATTTGGTGCAATACCTTTTATACCCTTTATATCATTTCCTGCTATAATACTTGCCATTCCTGTTCCGTGCCCTGATACATCATCAAATAAAGCCTCTACATTCTCCTGTTCCGGTATTAAATTTATTCTTTTATATACATCTATGTACTCAGTAGCTGATACTCCGGAATCCATAAGTGCTACTTTAACTTTTTCAGGCTTTTCTGTATTTTCTATAGCTGCAGCATTTGCATTTGTCGCATTTATAGCTTCAAGATTCCACTGATTAGACTCAGATTCTGATGATGAATCCGCAAATATATTACTCTCATTTTCTGATAACCCATCTACCATGTAATCATTTTCGATATTATTGACATAAGTCTTTTCACTTAATTCATTTAACTCTAAATCAGTAAGACTAACTGTAACAATATTTTCATCTTCCCCATCTGATTCCTCTGAATAAGTTTTAACTATATCATCTGAATAATTATTTATTATTTTATTCAACCCTGCTTTATTTTTAACATCTACTATATAAACCGATTCTTTTTCAGATAAATTGTCTTTTGTTGCTGCCGATACTGAATAAATGTTAATATTTGCACTTATCGCTGTTGCTAACATTAACCCTTTTATAATTATCCTTTTTAACATTATCTTCCTCCATTTTCTATTTCTGTAACTTTAAGAACATTTTCACTCCCGTATATGCCAAAGAACGAGAGTCCTTTCGCAACTTCATCTCAACTATACCTTGCCGTAGTTCCAGTTTCACCTTAACCCTTTAACCGAAAAACTTTTTAAGCCAATAAAACCAATCTTCGCCCGAATATGCCTCCATAACGCTTCCCCCTCCCTAAAGTTAATTTCAAACATTGCAATCTTTGATTAACTTTATTTTAACAGACATATCTGCAATATTCCATCACAATGCGACGAACGGTCGATTTTTGCGATAAACGGTAATTGACATATATAAAACTGTATTTTATAATTACCTTAATGTGTTTTTACGGAAAGATATGGGGTAGGTTATGAATATTACAGCAGATAATTTAGAAAGTACATTAAATTATATATTAGAACTTATAATCATTTTGTATATACCAAAAAATATACTTTTAATACCGCTTGCCGGAGCTAAAAAAAGATATATTGCTCTTGCACTTTCATCAGCATGGCTTTTATATACACTTCTGGCAGCTTTTCCATTACCTAATACATTTATTATCCTGCCGGTTTCATTACTTGTTTTTGCTGAGCGTCCGGCTTTGATTTCTTTTACCGTCATATCCGAAACACTCGCAATCAATATAATAGCTTTAATCAGCTTTTACTCTTATTGTATGATCAGCCATACCAAATACAACAGTTCATCACACGAATATAATGACTTGATAACCGGTATAATCATTTTTTGCATTATCACCCAATTGCGAAAGAAATTTTCGTTTACAATCAACTTTTTAAAAGAAATACAGATAAAGCATTTTGTTTTACTCTTCTGCGTTATCCTTGTCGATTTTTTCCTGTCACTCGTTTCCGGTTTATTATTTTTCCAAAATATAAACCAACTCGGCCGCAGGCTTCTGGTGCTGGCAATCTACACAATGATAGTCCTCAGCATCGTGATACTTATACTGTATTTTAGAATTGTCCATATCCATTCCGAGCTTGAACAGCTCAGCAATGTAAAATCAAAAATGCTCTCTCTAGAGGAAAAGCACTATAAAGATATGCTTCAAAAAAATACAGACCTCCGTGCTTTCAGACATGATTACAATTATCACATAACAGCAATGCAGGCACTCGCACAAAATGATGATTTTGACGCATTGAAAGCTTATGTAAACCAGCTTACTACAATAAAAGCAAAAATATATTTTATATCAACAAACAACACCATAGCCGATGCGATAATCAACTATTTTTATGAAATTTTACCTGACAACACCTCTTTTAAAGTTGACGGAAAATTTTCCTATGATACATTTATAAGCAATGATGACCTATGTATCATACTCTCAAATCTGCTGAAAAACGCTTATGAAGCTCTCTGCCGCATTAACACTGACACTTTCAGTCTGCATACCGATACCGACAACAATACTGTTGAAACAGAAAAGAAATTATATATTTCTATCTCAAACGACGAAAACAATATAACATTATATATTATAAACACTTGCAAACCATACGAAAAACAGAGTGGTTCGATTTTTTCAACTTCAAAATCCGATACCCTAAATCATGGATTTGGGCTGAAAAATGTTGCGGATACCGTCGAAAAGTATGACGGAAAACTTGAACTCAAAACAGAAAACAATACATTTTCCGCTTATGTTTTTCTACATAATGTAACATAAACTCCGGTTGTATGGCTATAGTCTAATCACTATCAAACAAGCAGCGAAGTGTACCACTAATATCTGCTTGAACAAAACAGGAGGTTTCGCAATGAAAATAGGAATTTGTGATGATGACCCTAAAACAAGGGAACAACTAAACAATTTATGCCATAACCTCGGATATATTGATACTTATCAATTTGACTCCGGCGAAGAACTTCTTTCTTCTGATATATGCCCATCGCTCACATTAGTCTTTTTAGATATAGAAATGAACGGTATGACAGGCATAGAAGTCAAAAATATACTTGAACAAAAATGTCATTTTACCCTTATAATTTTTAACACTTCCCATGAGGAGCAGATAAAAGACGCTTTTGGTCGAAATGTAATTTCATTTATCTCCAAACCGTTTTCAGAAATATCAATCAAAACAAACATTGAACGCGCCGCCGCTTTAAGCTGCAATTTTCTTCCTATAAAAATAAATGATGAGGTATCTGTTCCATGTCAGGATATACTGTATGTAACTTCCGAACATAAATACAGCATCTTTTATACGAATAACGGAAATTCTTTCTCAAGCCGCAAAGCATTAAAAGACTGGGCAAAAGAACTTGAGGAATTTGATTTCTGCCCTATTTCACGGGGAATCATCATAAATTTAAAACATTATAAAAAAATTCAGGATAAAAAAGTAGTTTTATATAATGGCATGAGTTTTCCGATAAGCCGCCGCTACTCAAATTTACTAAAACTCAAATTTGATGAATATACATTGAAACTTTTGAGGTGCAGATAAATTTAAACACAATATTTTAGATATGTGTATTTAGATACAACCTATGTGCAAATAACTATTTTTTGTATTTAACTTTACTAAATATAGTTACTACACATTTTTTTAATTTTTGCTATAACTACTTTTCCAATTTCCCCGAAATCTCACTTTGCAATATACACTTTGCAATCTCATTATCATTAAATGAATTTGCAGAATAAATCTCCCCCAAATTTCTTCCCCTATGATTATTTTCCAAATCCATTTTTGTATCAATATCATTTATTTTAGAATATGACCCCTCTTTATATCCTTCATGTGCATAGCTCTCTTTATAAGCAAAGTCTTTAAGTTAGTAAACACCACAAAAACATCCTTACTCTTATACTAACCATTTCCGGCACACAAAATCCACCCATGCTCAACATCAAAACTCCTTTGTCATTTTTCGCATAAGCATTATCTTTATCTATTACATACTCACACATTTATAAACATATATACAAAAAACTTTCCTGAAAAAACGAATAATTTTAACTGCTTAATAGACCTTTAATTTACTTCTTTCCTTAACTTCAAGAACATTATCACTCCCAGATAACCTAAAGAACGAGAGTCCTTTTGTAACTTTATCTCAACTATAATTTACCGTAGTTTCACCTTAAACCTTTAACTAAAAAAACTTTTTAAGCCAAAAAAGTCAATCTTCGCCCGAATATAACTCCAAAACTATCCCTTCCTCTTAAATTAAATTTCAAACATTGCAATTTTTGATTAACTTTATCTTAACAAACATATCTGCAATATTCCATTACAATGCGACGAACGGTCAATTTTTGCGATAAGCGGTAACCTAAAAAAGTACAAAACCAAAAACTCATATTCTCCCCCCTACACCTGCTCCGTCTCAATTTCTTTTATCAGCTCAATCACTTTTTCCTCTGTTTCTTCTACTTCATCTGCTATCTGTGGAATCGCTTTTCCCTTTGCAAGTTTCTTTCTTATCAAATCTTTTAATTTGTTGTTTTCTCCTTCACTTCTTCCACGATTTTCTCCAATTTCAATCCCACGGGCTTCTCCGGCTTCTTCGCCTTTCCTATACTGTTCTTCTCTTTCAAGTCTCATGTGTTCTTCTTCGTCATACTCAAATATCGTCATCGAAATCACCTCTGCCTTGTTTTTTACGAAAAACTCTTTTAGAATACCTTCTTCGATACACTCATCTACTGATTTTTTGACTGCTTCTTCATATGTCATACCGGTTTTATGATATTTTCTGGTTTTTTCAACATATTTTATGTAACCGTCCAGCTCCGGACAGCGTCTTTTCAGCTCTTCATTGTAGCTTGGATTTACATTATACTGTGTTACCATAAGCTCAAGCTCCGGATTTTCAGTTTTGTTTTTATATGCATCTGATAGTCTTAATATCTGTTTTTCGGGCTGTTCTTTACTTCCATAGTATAATGTTACAAAATATGGTGTCGGTATTTTCTGTATATATTCCGAATATAGATTTAATTCATGCTCCGCTATATATTTTTCGTATTCATTTGATACATATATAAGTGTTCTAAGCGGCATATTCGGATTGAAAGTTGTCTGAAACTCCGTAAGCAGCATATTAAAATGCAATATTATTGCATTGTCATTTTTTCTGCCAATGTAAATTGCACTGTTTAATGTTACTACCTCAAGCTCATCAGGGTCGGTGTAATCTGTTCTCATTATGCTGTTATACAACGACAATGACTCTTTCTTACCCGAAAAAAGCTTGTATGCGACACCATCTTTGTGGTTTCTGTAAATCCCTGTCTCTTTCGAGCCATTTCTATAATTATTATTGTTGTCCTGTTCCGTATTTTTGTTTGTTAAACCATGTCTTTTCCCCATATACTTTCCTCCATTATAGTAATTTTCCTGTGATTTTTCAATTTATTTTGCTGATTGTTTTTTGAAAAAATTTTAAGATTTTAAATATTTATTGCGTAAAAATAACTTATTTTAGAAGATATTTTTCGATTTGACTTTCTTTTGTTCAAAAAATCAATTTTATCTAATTCATTTTTCGCAATTTTAAGATGTATCAATTTTAGAATTAATAGTAACAGTTCAGCCAAAAAAAGATAAGTCAATAATACACGAGCTTGCTCGATGTA
>ERZ773218.3231-NODE-3231-length-10931-cov-12.951361_pt1 | contig 10931 bp, 7 predicted proteins | sample MGYA00580527_ERZ773218 | MGnify/ENA primary metagenome ERZ773218 (study PRJEB29015, sample SAMEA2737763) | human gut metagenome | biome: human gut; feature: human-associated habitat; material: faeces | place: China | collected 2012 ...
GCCAGATGTCCGGCGGCCAGCAGCAGCGCGTGGCCATCGCCCGCAGCCTGGTCAATGAGCCGGAGATCCTGCTTCTCGACGAGCCTCTGGGTGCCTTGGACCTCAAGCTGCGCAAGGAGATGCAGCTGGAACTCAAGCGCCTGCAGCGCGAGATGAACATCACCTTCATCTACGTCACCCACGACCAGGAAGAGGCCCTGACCATGTCCGACACTGTCGTCGTCATGAACGGCGGCAAGGTGCAGCAGATCGGCACCCCCGAGGACATCTACAACGAGCCCAAGAACGCCTTTGTGGCCGACTTCATCGGTGACTCCAACATCGTGGACGGCGTGATGCACCGCGATTTTCTCGTCTCCTTCTCGGGCGTCGAGTTCCCCTGTGTGGACCGCGGCTTTGCCCGGGAGGAGAGCGTACAGGTGGTCGTCCGCCCCGAAGATATTGAAGTGGTCTCCCCGGTGGAAGGCCAGCTGGTGGGCGTTGTCAATGACGTCATCTTCAAGGGCGTCCACTTCGAGATGCACGTGGAGTGCGAGGGCCGCGAGTGGCTCATCCATTCCACCCGCGCCTGCACGCCCGGTGAGACCATCGGTATGCGCATCGGCCCCAACGAGATCCATATCATGTCGCGTTCGGAGGGGTGAGGCCGCATGAAGATTTACGATAAGAAACTGGCCTATCCGTACTTTGTATGGATGGTGCTGTTCACGGTGGTGCCGTTATTCATCGTGGTGTATTACGCCCTCACCGACTCCGCCGGCAGCTTTACGCTGGACAATCTGGTGACTGTCAGCGGCTATGGCTCGGTGTTCGCCCGCAGCCTGCTGCTGGCCATCATCTCCACCGTCGTCTGCCTCATCATCGCGTTTCCGGTGGGCTATTTCCTCTCCCGGCTGCGCGTCAACAAGCAGCACATCATGCTGATGCTGGTGATGCTGCCCATGTGGATGAACTTCCTGCTCCGTACCTACGCATGGATGGGTCTGCTGAGCCTCAACGGCCCTGTGAACGCCGTTCTGGGCCTCTTCGGCCTTGGACCCTACAACATGCTGAATACCTCCGGCGCTGTGGTGCTGGGCATGGTGTACAACTATGTGCCGTATATGATCCTGCCCCTCTATACCAGCATGACCAAAATCGACCAAAGCATCGTGGAGGCGGCGCAGGACCTGGGCGCTTCCACCACCAAGACTCTGTTCCGGGTGCTCATCCCCATGAGCATCCCCGGCATCAGCACCGGCATCACGATGGTGTTCGTCCCGGCGGTGTCCACCTTCGTCATCAGCCGTATGCTGGGCGGCGGTTCCAACCTGCTCATCGGCGATTTGATCGAGATGCAGTTCCTCGGCAACAGCTACAACCTCAATGTCGGCTCTGCCATGAGCCTCGTGCTGATGGTCATCGTGCTGCTCTGCATGAGCTTTACGTCCAGCTTCGACGAGGATGAGATGGAGGGTGTGTCCTGATGAAAACGAAACATCTGCGTCTGATGCAGCGCGCCTACGTCATCCTGTTCTTCTGCTTCATGTACCTGCCCATCGCGTACATGGTCGTGTTCAGCTTCAACCAGAGCAAGGGCTACGCCCTCTTTACCGGCTTTACCTTTAAGTGGTACACCAGCCTGCTCCACAACGAGTCCATCCTGCACGCGCTGTGGGTGTCGCTGTATCTGGCACTGTTCTCGGCGGTCATCGCCACCGTGCTGGGGACTGCGGCGTCTCTGGGCATCGCTTCCATGGGGCGCAAGAGCCGCCTGCTGGTGACGAATATCACCTATATCACCACGGTCAACCCCGAGATCATCACCGGTATCTCCCTGATGATGCTCTTTGTGGCATACCAGCGCTTTGCGTCTGAGCTGGACTTCCTGCCCGACAACATCATGGGCTTTCCCACGCTGCTCATCGCCCATATCGCATTCAACGTGCCGTATGTCATCTTCAATGTCACGCCCAAGCTCAAGCAGCTGGACATCAAGCTGTTTGAGGCGGCGCTGGACCTCGGCTGTGACCCCCGGCAGGCATTTTTCAAGGTCATCCTGCCCGAGATCAGCCCGGCCATCCTGTCGGGCTTCCTCATCAGCCTGACCTACTCCATCGACGACTTCATGATCTCCTACTTCAACTGCGGTACGGTGGAGACACTGCCCATCGCCATCTACTCCATGACCCGCAAGAAGGTCAGCCCGGAGATCTACGCACTGTCCACCATCATGTTTGTGGTGATCCTGTGCATCATTCTGGTTTCCAACGCCATGGAAAGCCGCAGCTACCGCCGCGACCAGAAGGCGCTGAGAGGGGAGGGTGTGTGATGAAACGTTTTGCCGTTCTGCTGCTCACGCTGGCGCTGGCGGTGTGCTGCACGCTGCCGGCCTTTGCGGCAGATACCATTGAGGTGAATGAGGACGTTTCGGTGTCCGGCGATTACGACTGGACCCGCTTCAAGGGCCAGAACATGACCCTGAACGTCTACAACTGGGGCGAGTACATCTCCAACGGCTCGGACGAAAGCCTGGACGTGGTGTCCGCCTTTGAGGACCTGACCGGCATCAAGGTGAACTACACCACCTTCGATTCCAACGAGTCCATGTACGCCAAGCTGAAATCCGGTGCGGCGGACTACGATGTGGTGATCCCGTCGGATTACATGGTGGCCAAGATGATCGCAGAAGGGATGCTCAAGCCCCTCAACTACGACAACATCCCCAACTTCCAGAAGATCGACGCGGAATACCGCAACCCGGATTACGACCCCCAGAACGCCTATACGGTGCCCTACATGCTGTGCACTACCGGCATCATCTACAACACCACGATGGTGGACAAGGCACCCACCAGCTGGGCAGACCTGTGGGATGAACAGTATGCCGGCAACATCCTGATGTTCAACAACAGCCGCGACGCCTACGCCATTGCGGCCTTCAAGAGCGGCCATGACATCAACCCCCAGTCCACGGAAGAAGTGGACGAGGTGGTGAAAGAGCTCAAGGCTCAGAAGCCGCTGGTGCAGGCCTACGTCATGGATGAGATCTTTGATAAAATGATCGGCGGTGAGGCAGCCATCGGCGTGTACTACTCCGGCGACGCCATCACCATGATCGACGATAACCCCGACCTTGCCTGGGTGTTCCCGGAGGAGGGCAGTGTGCTGTCGGTGGACTGCATGGCCATCCCCGCCACGAGTGAGCACCAGGAAGCCGCCGAAATGTTCATTAACTTCATGTGTGAGACGGACATCGGCAAGGCAAACGCCGAGTACATCGGCTACACCACTCCTATGGAGTCGGTGCGGGAGGTGCTGGACGAGGACCTGCGCGACAGCGAGATCGCTTATCCGCCGGAAGAACTTGCCGCGAAGGAACGGGTGTTCACCGCTCTGAGCGATGACGTGAACAGCGAGCTGGACGTGAAGTGGAGCGAGATGAAGAGCTACGACGAGGGCGGCAGCAGCCTGCTGTTCCTGTCGCTGCTGGCCGCCATGGTGGCGCTGGCCTGCTTCAACATCTGGCGCAAACTGCGCAAAAAGAGCCGCAACCAGTATTAAACAGACGGCCCCGCCCTCTCGGATCTGCTGCTGCCGCAGACGATGGAGAGAGCGGGGCCTTTTTGAAATCATTTCGGATGGGAAAGGAACATTATGGAGCCCAATTTTTACACCGAGACCGCAACGGTGCTCAATGCGGATGCGGACTTCCGCAGCCTGCTCAAGCCCAGCGCCCTGCTGCGCTATGTGGAGCAGGTATCTGCCGACCACGCCCGTGCCTTTGGCATGGATGACAAGTTTTTCCAGGACCACAACGCGGCGTTTCTGGTGGGCAAGCAGGCCCTGCAGTTTGTGCGGGTGCCCCGCCGCACCGAGGCGCTCACCCTGACCACCCGCGCCGAGCACAGCCGCCGGGGTGCCATCAAGCGCATCACTACGGTCACGGATGCCGCCGGGAAGCTGGTGGCCACGGTGGACTGCCGCTGGATCCTGGTGGACCTGACCAGCGGCCACATCATGCGGGAACCGAACTGGACCGTGGAAAATTTCTGGAATGAGACGGTGGAAGGGGAGCTGTCCCTGCACACCCACCGGTGCAAAGAGCTGACGTCGGCAGGGGAGCGCAGGGCCAGCTATTCGCTGTGCGACCTGAACGGCCACATCAACAACGCCTATTATCTGGATCTTGCCTGCGACGCCCTGCCGCCGGAGGTGCTGCAGGCGGGCCCGGTGACCTTTGCCGCCGTGAACTACCACTGGGAGATCCCCATGGGGGACACGGTGGAACTGCTGTATGCACCCTCGGAAGAGGGGTGGTATGTGCAGGGCCGCCACGACGGCCGCACCAGCTTTGAGTGCTATCTGAAGATCGGGTCATAAAAAGTTCACAAAATAAGTTACAGAAAAATGACAGAACCCTATTGCAAAATAGTATCAAAAGAGTTACAATATGGTTACAGCAAGGGCCGAGATCCCCTGGCTGTGTGTGAAATCTTTTTCTTCTTGTTTTTGGGATATCGGGCACCGGGCCTCCTCCTCCGACTGGAACTCCTTCACAGTCTGTGCTCCGTGTGCCGCACAGGCGATGTCCCGCTTCGTGTGCAAAAAAGCTCGTCCGTGACCCGGACGAGCTTTTTTGCATGCCGAAAACCGCCGGAATCGTCAAAAAGTATGACCTTGCGCGGTTTTGGTGGGCATTTTGCCTGTTTTTCTCAAAAGGACAGTTTCAAAGTTTGGCGCGGCAGGGGTTTGTATTCTGAGGCCGAGTGTGGTAAAGTATATACAATCAATTTAGATGGCTCAAACATGAATGATTTTGTTGTAGAATGCTTCATGCTGCGATAAGAGAAAAGGAGTTTGACTATGGCTTATTTCTATGAAGAACCCTCCCGCACCTTTGGCGAGTATCTGCTGGTGCCCGGCTATTCCTCTGCGGAAAATGTTCCCACGGCTGTCAGCCTCAAGACCCCGCTGGTCAAGTACCGCAAGGGTCAGGAAGAGTGCCCGTTGGAAATGAACATCCCCATGATCAGCGCCATCATGCAGTCGGTCTCCGGCGATAAGCTGGCCATTGCACTGGCTCGTCAGGGCGGCGTCTCCTTCATCTATGGCTCCCAGAGCATCGAGAACGAGGCTGCCATGGTGCGCCGCGTCAAGAGCTACAAGGCCGGCTATGTCGTGTCCGACTCCAACCTGGCCCCCACCGCTACCCTGCACGATGTGCTGGAGCTCAAGGCCCGCACCGGCCACTCCACCATCGCGGTCACCGCTGACGGCACCCCCAACGGCAAGCTGCTGGGCATCGTGGCCTCCCGCGACTACCGCGTCAACCACACCCCGGATGACGCTCCCGTTACCACCTTCATGACCCCGCTGGAAAAGCTGGTCACTGCCCCGGAGAACACCTCCCTGCATGACTGCAACAACATCATCTGGGACAACAAGATCAACACTCTGCCGCTGGTGGACGCTGAGGGCAACCTGAAGTATATGGTGTTCCGCAAGGACTACGACTCCCACAAGAAGAACGCCAACGAGCTGCTGGACAAGAACAAGAGCTATGTGGTGGGTGCCGGTATCAACACCCGCGACTACGCTGAGCGCGTGCCCGCTCTGGTGGAGGCCGGTGTGGACGTGCTGTGCATCGACTCTTCCGAGGGCTACTCCGAGTGGCAGGCCCGCACCATCGGCTGGATCCGGGAGCACTATGGCGACAAGGTGAAGGTGGGTGCCGGCAACGTGGTGGATGCCGAGGGCTTCCGCTTCCTGGCCGAGCAGGGTGCCGACTTCGTAAAGATCGGCATCGGCGGCGGTTCCATCTGCATCACCCGCGAGACCAAGGGCATCGGCCGCGGCCAGGCTACCGCAGTCATCGAGGTGGCCAAGGCTCGTGACGAGTACTTCAAGGAGACCGGCATCTATGTGCCCATCTGCTCCGACGGCGGCATCGTCCACGACTACCACATCACCCTGGCACTGGCCATGGGTGCCGACTTCGTCATGCTGGGCCGCTACTTCGCCCGCTTCGACGAGAGCCCCACGAACAAGGTGCGCATCAATGGCCAGTATATGAAGGAGTACTGGGGCGAGGGCTCCAACCGTGCCCGCAACTGGCAGCGCTACGACCTGGGCGGCTCCACCAAACTGAGCTTCGAGGAAGGCGTGGACAGCTATGTGCCCTATGCCGGCCCGCTGGCCGACGGCGTGCAGACCACCCTGTACAAGGTCAAGAGCACCATGTGCAACTGCGGCGCCCTGTCCATCCCGGAGCTGCAGCAGAAGGCCAAGCTGACCGTCGTGTCCTCCACCTCCATCGTGGAGGGCGGCAGCCATGACGTCGTGCTAAAGAACGCCACCCCCAACATCATCAACGGCTAAAGAACAAAACCCTCTCAGTCTGCTCATTTCACTCGCATCCAGCTCCCCCGAAAGGGGGAGCTTTTTCGTTGAATCGGAAAGTTTCCATTCTCGATAAAAGCTCGCCCTTCGGGAGAGCTGGCATCGCGTAAGCGATGACTGAGAGGGTTGTTCTTCAGTTCGATCGCAATCCCAGAAAATATCGCAAAACCCTTGCGCGGGCCTGCGATTGGTGTTATCATGTTAGAAACACCCTGTCAAGACAGGGCGAGGGCTTTCCGCCGGGGTTCTGTACTCTGGCCGGGAACTGGGAAACGGCAGCGGCCCGCGGGCTGTGCCGTTGAGAAGAAGAGAGGAAACATTCATGGACGAAATCAAGGTTGTGCCTTATATTCCGGATGAGGACTACGACAACCCCGCAATGGTCGTGGATTTTTATGAATTTACGATGGCAAACTGCCTGTTCCTGCACGGATTCAAGGACACCACGCTGGTGTTTGACATGTTCTTCCGCAAGAACCCGGACAATCAGGGCTATTCCATCAGCGCCGGTCAGCGCAAGCTGACCCGCTTTCTGCTGAATTACCATTTCAACGCACAGGACATCTGGTGGCTGCGCACCAAGGGTATGAGCGAGGAATTCTGCGAGTATCTGCGCACCTACCGCTGGAAGGGCGACATGTATGCCCTGCCGGAGGGCACTGTGTGCTATCCCCATGTGCAGATGGTGCGCATTGAGTGCGATCTGGTGGGCGCCATCCTCATTGAGACCTACTTGCTGCAGACGATGAACTTCCACAGCCTCATCGCCACCAAGGCCACCCGGGTCACCGGTCTGAACACCCATACGCCCCGCAGCGTCATGGAGTTCGGCACCCGCCGTGCACAGGGCGAGAGCGCCGGCAACGATGGTGCCTATGCGGCGGTCCTGGGCGGCTGCGTGGGTACGGCCAACTGTCTGGCTGAGATGAAGTTCGGCTCGGACGTCAAGGCCGTGGGCACCGTGGCACACAGCTTCATCGAGTTCTTCCCGACGGAATTCGACGCCTTCAAGGCATTTGCCGACACCTACCCGGACTCGGTCAGCCTGCTGCTGGATACCTACAACATCATGGAGAGCGGTCTGCCCAACCTGATCAAGCTGGACGACTACCTGATCGAGAAGTACCCCAATGACCCCAACCGCCGCGTCAAGAGCGCCCGCATCGACTCCGGCGACCTGGCCCGCGGCTCCAAGCGTCTGCGCAAGGCACTGGATGCTGTCGGCAAGCCGTACATCAAGCTGGTGGCTTCCAACGGTCTGGACGAAAAGAAGATCGCCAACATGGAGCTGTATGAGCATGCCCACTTTGATTCCTACGGCGTGGGCGAGAACCTGATTACCTCCGCTTCCGACCCCGTGTTCGGCGGCGTGTACAAGCTGGTGGCTGTCAAGCAGCCGGACGGCAGCTATACCCCCAAGATGAAGTGCTCGGATTCGGCCAGCAAGGCCATCATCCCCGGCAAGAAGATGCCCTGGCGTCTCTACGATGAAAACGGACAGGCCCAGTGTGACCTGATTGCCATGGACGGCGAGGTGATCGAGGCCGGCAAGCCCGTCACGATGGTCAACCTGGACTCTGACGCCATTGAGCGCACCGTTACCTTTACCCCGACGGCGGTCAAGCCGCTGCTGGTGCCGCACATCCTGGGCGGCCAGCTGGCCATGGAGCTGCCCTCCATTGCCGAGAAGAAGGCCTACATCGCAAAACAGCTCACCGAGGAGACCTGGGAGAGCGAGCTGCGTCTGGAGTGCCCGCACAAGCATTACGTCAACATGACCCCTGCCGTGGCCGAGTGCCGCGCCAGAATGTACGCAGAGCTGCACGGCGGAAAAGTGTAACGCCTTTTCTTGACAAACCGGGCAAACTATTGTACTATAGACCATGCTGATTTGTGTTCATTCGGTCGATTTGCGTTCGGTCCGATTGACATAATTTTACCTCACACCTGTTATTCCCGGCTCCCTACAGCAATATGGGGCAGCAGGGCTTTGTAAGCCGGGTATCGGTGTGCCGCTGTGGTGAAATTGGCAGACACGAGGGACTTAAAATCCCTTTCTGGAGACAGAGTACGGGTTCGACCCCCGTCGGCGGCATGAAGAAAAGCACCTGAGAACGATGGTTCTTGGGTGCTTTTTTCATGCTTGTATTCCGGAAAGGGGATGATATGCACATGCTGCGGTCGAGCGGATGGAGAGGCTTTGCGGTCTGTTCACAGTTCAGTTGGAAAAAGTGCTTTTTCTTTCCATGGTTTCATGCTATAATAAAAAACGATACGATCCGTGATCGTAACGGGGCAGGGGGCCGCTGGCCGTCCTGCCGGGGCAGTGCCCGCAAACTGCGGCGGGCGGGAAACAGAAAAAGAGAGGCGAATCGAGATGTTGGATATGATCAAATGCAGCACCGGCGGCGCATACTATGCCCGCGGCGAGTGGGTGCCGGCAGACGGCAACGCACCGGCAGTACTGGCCGCCAAGGGCTTTGATGCCGCTGCGGTGGAAAACGCCAAGACCGGTACCATGGCCTACAGCATTCTGCAGGCTCACAACACCAGCGGCGATGCCGAAAACCTGAAGATCAAGTTTGACGCCATGGCCAGCCATGACATCACCTTTGTGGGCATCATCCAGACGGCCCGCGCGTCCGGCCTGGAAAAGTTCCCCATCCCGTATGTGCTCACCAACTGCCACAACAGCCTGTGCGCTGTGGGCGGCACCATCAACGAGGATGACCACCGCTTCGGCCTGTCGGCTGCCAAAAAGTACGGCGGCATCTTTGTGCCCCCGCATCTGGCTGTCATCCACCAGTACATGCGTGAAAAGTTTGCCGGCTGCGGCAAAATGATCCTTGGCTCGGACTCCCACACCCGCTACGGTGCACTGGGTACCATGGCCATCGGCGAGGGCGGCGGCGAGCTGATTGCGGGCGCGGCCGTGCAGATCGCGTTCAATTTTGGCAATGCGGTTGGTTCGATCGTTGGTGGCGCCGCATTGACGGCAACCGCCATGAACTACCATTACACCGGTTTGGCCGGTGCTCCGATCGCTTTGATCGCGGTGATTATGCTGGTCACCTATTCGCGTCGTTACGAAACGCATACGGGTGCTACGGAGCGTATGCGCGAAGTGCATGTCTGACATGCGACAGTCAGTTATTTCGATTATTTCTGTTATGTAACGGGATATCTCATCACAATTATTGTGATGAGATATCCCGTTGTTCTTTGTACGACGTATCGCATGTTCCCCATCTTTCGTTGTTTCGCCGTCTGCGATGCCGTCTGCGGTTCGGGAGATGATGGAAGTCACCGATGAAGGGATTGCGATGGCAGACAGTGATGTCAATCTAAATATGAATAATTGCGATGACGGTTGCGCAACGTTTGATGTACAACGATTTTTGCGTGGTCTTGATGCGATTTTCGATGCGCATAAGGCTCCCGAACAGGCTGAGCCGTATCTGCAGAAGGCGCGAACCGAAGCCGAACACAGTCATAATGACGCCGGTTTGCTGACGGTGTTGAACGAAACGATGGGGTTTTACCGTTCGCAAGGTCGCCATACCGACAATCTGCCGATTATCCGCGAATCGTTAAGCATTGCGGATCATTTGCATCTTCAGGAAATCGACCCGCAGGCGTGGGCTACGACGATGATCAACGCGGCCACGGGCATGCGAGCCGCAGGCCAGTACGAGGAGGCCGAACAGCTGTACCGTCAGGCGCTTGACGCGGCCATGTCCGTCTTCTCCCCCGCCGACCGACGCCTGGCCGCGCTGCATAACAATATGTCCATGTTGTACAGCGAAACCGGTCGTCTCAATCAGGCGAAGCGCGAGCTGGAACAGGCGCTGGACCTGTTGGAGCAATCTTCCCCCGATGCGAGCGCTGACATCGACGTTGCCTCCACGCACACCAATCTTGCATTGCTGCTCCTGCAGATGGACCGGTATTGGGCGAGCGATGCCATACAGCACGCCCAGAAAGCGTTGACAATCTACCGTACCGGGCATTTGGAACATAGTGCGCATTATGCTTCGGCGCTGGCCGGCTATGCGCAGGCCTGCTATATGGCCGGCTGCCTGCAGGATGCGGTTTCCGGCTATGAGCATGCGTTGAGCGTGATTGAGGAATGCTACGGACGCAACACCGACTACTATCACACGACTGCAGTCAATCTTGAAGTGGCAAAACAGGCGTTGCATAAGCACATGCCATCATCTCATAAAACGCGGGAATCGCAAGAATATCAAGAATCGCAAGAATCCTTGGAATCTCAGCATTCACCGAAATCAATCGAATCTCAGCAATCAAGTGAACCGCACTATATGACGGAATCCGGCGCATCTTCGATTCCTGCGATTTCTCACCATATTTCGGGACTTGCTTTGTCCCGCGCATTCTGGAATGATCTCGGCAAACCGTTGCTTGCCGGCGCATATTCGGCATATCAGGGGCGGATTGCCGCAGGTTTGGTCGGTTATGGTTCGGAATGTTTCGGTTTCGACGATGAGTTGTCGCGCGATCATGATTTCGCGCCGCGTTTCTGCCTG
>ERZ773218.3239-NODE-3239-length-10917-cov-14.213036_pt1 | contig 10917 bp, 10 predicted proteins | sample MGYA00580527_ERZ773218 | MGnify/ENA primary metagenome ERZ773218 (study PRJEB29015, sample SAMEA2737763) | human gut metagenome | biome: human gut; feature: human-associated habitat; material: faeces | place: China | collected 2012 ...
AAATTATTTTAAGTTTCAATAACAGGGAGGTAGGATTATGGCAATTACAGGTATCGATAACAGCAGTTACACATCGTATTATGCATCAGGGTACAAGAACACGGTTAAAAAGGCAGCTTGTGATATTCAAAAAACAAAGGAAAATTCACTGGTGGGCAAAACAGAAGAGAGTCAGGAAGATTATGTAAAAAAATTGCAGGAAAAAAATCCTCAAATAGATATTGTGGCAGGAAGTTCGGATAAAAATGTAAAAACAGCTAATCGTACAGGAAAAACGGATGTGAGGATTGCTCCTGAGATTTTAAATAGGATGATGAGTAATCCAGAGGTTGCCACAAAATATGAAAATATGTTGTCAAAAATTCCAGCATTAGATAGATGGGCTGACTCAATGATTAAATCAATGACTGGTAGTGAAGTTAAGTATCGTCAGATATGGATAGATAAGGATGGTAATATGGGCTCCATGGTTATTACAGGACCAAGCGAAGAACAAAAAAGGGCTTATGAAGATAGAAAAATCGAGAAAAAGAAAGAAAATGAACAAAAACTTGTGGAACGGAGAGCTGAAAGAAAAGAGCAGATGAAGAAAATTCAGGAAGATAGACGCACAATATTTGCAATTGGTACGGATATGAAAAGCATTACAGAGAATGTTGTAGCACAGGCAGTAGGTACAGCTCCATCTATCGGAGGAAGTTGTGATGTTAAGGCATAAAAGGATTCGGTAAAAGGGAAATATCAAATTGGTGCATTGGTTGGAACTGCTTGTTTCCTATTATGGCATATCCAAGCTAACGATAGCAAAAATGGCTGGTGTTGAGGAAAATGATATTGACAGGCTTTTAGTCAATCCACCAGAAAAAGTTGAAATCGAAGTAAAGTATAAAATTGATGTGACGGTTATGGAGGGAGTATCCCAAACAATATTAAAAAAGGTAATCTTAGTGCTGTTGAAAATAAGCCGGATGATCAAGAGTAAATGTACGTTCAGATTTTCTGGGTGCTCTTGACATACCGGCTTATTTTTGCTATTAAATAAGCAACGGCTTAACAACAGAAAACTGCTGTTAAGCCGCATCAATTATCATAGAAGATCTGAATTTACAGAAAAAATTTCACACCGTCGAAAAATCACCATAGTTCTAATGAATCTTCTGCATCTACCCACATCTGCATATTCCCGTCCAAATATAATCGTACATATTCAAGTGGTTCATCAATAGCAAGTGCGTTTAATGCACAGTCTGATCCGGGTGTAGTTTTTAAATTCTTTTCAGCTTCCCAGCAATCAATGCGGAGCATATAGCCAGCAGAGGTGTAAACATCAATACTATTGCGCTGTGGATTGTATTCTGCAAATATTGTTCTCATCGTATCTTATCTCTCCTTATCATTCAATCAATTATCAGTTACAAAAATCAGAAGCATTTCAATCAGTTCACCATGTCACTTTTATTTTGTGTTATACTGTTTTATAGATTTTTCTTGCCCTTGTATTTGCCCTTATCAGAGTTCGTAAACACTGATGGGACGATATAACACAAGGGAAACAATAAGGAAAAGCTCACCTGCGATAAATCCAGTGTTTTCAAGGGCTTGTGGAGAATTTAATAACAAAATATAACAGTTATTAAATCTCTTAAAACAGGAGAAATCTCAATTCCAGTTTATAAAACTGATAAAGGAAAGCAGGTGCGTTTTTATGGATAAGATTACAACAATCAAACAAAGTGCTAAGAGTATTCTCACAGGTAATATCGAATCGGCAAAGAATCTTATAAATAAGGAATATCCATTTAAGAAGTTAAAACCGGAAGGAAGAAGCTATACTGATAAGGAAAAGTATGAGCAGTTTGTAAGAGACGGCTTTATAGACAGATATAGTGGAGAAAAGCTGGTTAATCCGGGATTATTAAAGGTGTTGTCATTTTATATGCCGGATACATTTCCATATCAGAGCCATTGGAAGATGGAGGAGTGTCACAGTGCCTACTGGGAGCTGGTCCCAACAATTGACCACATCGTTCCTATTGCCCTTGGAGGAGAGGATAACCCTTCTAATTATGCAACAACTTCAATGCTTCATAATTCAGTTAAGAGTAACTGGACATTAGAGCAGCTAAACTGGAAACTGTATCCTGCAGGAGACATTAATGAGTATGACGGGCTTACAGGGCTTTTCGTGAGACTTACAGAAAACGACCTTGAGCTTTTTGATGATCCATACATAAAACGCTGGTATAAGTTATCTGTGGGAATGAAATAGAGACTGTTCCTAAATGTATATAACAATTGATTGTAAATGAAAGAGATAAGAGTATGCATATATATGTAGATGCTGACGCATGCCCTGTGATTGGGATAGTTGAAAGAATAGCTAAGAGTCATAATATTGTCGTAACGCTTTTGTGTGATACTAATCATTATCTTACATCAGACTATTCAGAAGTGGTATATGTGGGTGCCGGAGCTGATGCGGTTGATTTTAAGTTAATAAGCCTTTGTGAAAAAGGAGATTTAGTAGTTACGCAGGACTATGGTGTAGCTGCCATGGCATTAAGTAAGGGTGCATATGCCATTCATCAGTCCGGGAAATGGTATATAAATGAAAATATTGATCTTATGTTAATGGAGAGACATATAAGTAAGAAGGCAAGGCGGTCAAGCAGTAAAAACCACATGAAAGGTCCAAGAAAAAGAAGTGATAAGGATGATTTAAACTTTGAAGTCTCTTTTGAGAGACTAGTGGAAAAGCATCAACACTCGGATACCAGCCGGATGTCTGGAAGAGCTGGAGTTAAATAAAAATTAGGAGACGGATATATGGATTTTGAATTAGCATGCCTGGAGGATTTTAATGAGATAGAAAATCTCTATTGGGATTTAATAGATAAAAGCAAAGAAGAACCTTCTTTTCCTGACTGGGAAAAGGGTGTACATCCTTCAGCAGATTTTTTAATGGCTGGTATTGTTCAGAAAGAGTTGTTCATATTAAGAGATGAAGGAATAATTAAGGCGTGTGCCATAGTTAACAGTAATTCTAATAAAGAGTATAAAAAGGTAGCGTGGAAAGTAAATGAAAGAGATAATAATGTATGGATAATCCATGCTCTTGCAGTGCGATATGAGTACCGCGGTATGGGTCTTGCTACTCAATTTGTAAAAAACTTAATATCATATGCTAAGTTAGAAAACATTGAAGCCATTCATCTTGATGTAATAGATAAGAACACACTAGCCGACAAGTTATATATCAGAGCTGGTTTTAAATATGTAAGTACTGAAAACATATTTTATGAGGTGGTTTGAAACAGGCAGTTTAGAATGTATGAGTATGTTATTGAGTAGAAAGTATTAGATATGCACATATAATGAGCATTATCTACCTTACAGCAAGCTATAATGAAAAATCATAGTAAAGAAGGAACGATTGTGAATATAAGATATGCAACAATGGCTGATTTAGACGATATTGCATCGGTTGAATCCGAGTGTTTTCCTGTTTTAGAGGCAGCAACTAAAGAAGAATTTGAGCAGAGAATAAAATATTATGGAAATCATTTCTGGCTTATGTTTGATGAGGGTAAACTCATTGCGTTTGTAGATGGTTTTGTTACAGATGAGGCCAATCTTACAGATGAGATGTATGAAAATGCATCAATGCATAATGAGAATGGCACATGGCAGATGATTTTTGGTGTAAATACTCTTCCTGAATATCGCAGATGCGGATATGCGAAAGAGCTGATTGAGAAGGCTATCTTAGATGCCAGAAAACAGAACCGGAAAGGGCTTGTATTAACCTGTAAAGAAAGCCTTGTTCCATATTATTCCAAGTTTGGATTCATTGATGAGGGGATAACAGATAAATCCACTCATGGAAATGTCCTGTGGCACCAGATGAGATTGGATTTTAAATTAAGAAATAATGGAGTAAATCCTTCAGATAACAAAAAAGTGACCGCAAACAAGAAATTTGCAGCCGACAGAATACTATCATATTTTAAAGAAGAGTGGAAGGTACTGCTTATAATAACAGTTTCAGGTCTTATATATAACTTTGGACTTTTGCTTGGCCCTTGGTTTGAGGGTAAGATGACAGGATGTCTTATAGATATATTAAGCCAAAATGCTGTATACAAGGATATGTTTATACTTGTAGTGTCATATGTTGTATCTATTGCAGTTGTCCAGATATCAAGATATATAAAACGTTTTTATGTTCGCAGATTCGCCAATAATGTTAATAGAAGAATGAAGAAGATATTGTATGGGACGCTTGTATTAAAGAGCAGGACAGAGCTTGAAGCTGAAGGCATGGGCGATATTATGACAAAGGCAATCCTTGATGTTGATGATTGTGCTGAGGGTATGAGAAAGTTCACAACAGAGGTGTTTGATACAGGAGTTGCTCTGGCTGCATATGCAGGAATGCTGCTTGTATATGATGTAAGGCTGGCACTCATTGCAATGATATTTCCACCTATATCTTATATGCTTGCAGAGAAGATGAAGATTATCGTACAGAGAACAGGTGCAGAATATAAAAGACAGTCAGGAATATTAAGCAATGCCACACTCGACAGAGCTTCAAATGCCATAACTTACAGGGTATACGGAAGGGAAGAGGACAGAAGAATTGCATACGAAGATAATCTTTCATCATATGAGAAAGCTGCTATCATGGCAAATATATGGAATTCTTCAATGACACCCTTATACAGGATTATATCAATGACAGGTATAATATTTATATTATATTTCGGCAGTAAAAATGTACTTGGAACGGGGTGGAAAAGCTGGGATATCGCGGCATTTACGACATTCCTTGCCTGTTTTATAAAGTTATCGGATAAGTCTTCAAAGGCGGCAAAGCTGTTTAATGCAGTTCATAAGGCACAGGTTTCGTGGAAACGTATTAAACCGCTTATGGTTATTCAGGATAAAGATACAGATTGTAAAAATCAGACATCAGGAAAGCTTGAAGTAAAAAACTTAAGTTTTACATATCCAGATGGAAAAACTGTATATAATGATATTTCCTTTACTGCAGAGTCGGGGGAGATTATAGGCGTTACGGGTCCGGTTGCCTGCGGTAAGTCAACATTTGGAAAGACCTTCCTTTGCGAATGTCCATATAAGGGAAGTATTAAGTATAATGGAAATGAATTAAGCAGTGTTGCTGATAATGTAAGGTCGGGAATAATAAGTTATCTTGGACACGACACAGAGCTTTTTAATGACTCTATTAAGAATAACGTGCTTCTTGGTGACGATTGCAATGTATCAGAATACCTCAAGAACGTATGTATCGATAAAGAAGTTGCACAGATGGAAAATGGAGTTGACACACTTATTGGTAATGGTGGTGTAAGACTGTCAGGTGGACAGGCACAAAGAATAGCACTTGCCAGAACGCTTTGTCATAAGAAGCCGGTACTTGTGCTTGATGATCCATTTTCAGCACTGGATATAAGCACTGAGAAAAAGATATATAACAACCTTTGTGATATAGCAAAGAATAATATTGTAATTATTATGACACATCGTCTGTATATGTTCCCTAAGATGGATAAGGTTATATGGATGGATAATGGAAAGGCAATAGTTGGAACACACGAAGAGATTATGTTACAGTGTCCGCAGTACAGGAAGTTGTATGAAAATGTCAGCACACAGGTGAGGTAGACGTGGCTGAACATACAGAAAAAGGTACATTATAAAATAAAAATACCAACGAAAATAAGAAAAAGGAGCTGGATAATATTGAGCAGTAATAATGTAAACAGCACAGAAGCCAATAAAGCCAATAATTATAATATTAATAACGTTAATAATAAGAAAATGAATAACAAGAATTCACACAACGTAGTTTCAATAATATTACATACTATAATAAAGAGAAAATGGCTTTCTCTTGGAATTATAATTTCAGTATGTGGTGCGGTTATAACGGCTCTTTATCCCCCGCTTGTACTTGGAAAAATAGTAGATACTCTGACAACAGGAAGTCAGTTGCCTGTATATCTTGTATTTCTTTATATGGCATTTACAGTTATTACAGGTCTTATGGAAGCCACAAGAGAAGGGCTTCTTACAATATTTGGGCAGAAGATAACACATGCACTTAGAAGTGGACTTATGGAGCATTTTGTAAGACTTTCTGCTGACTCACTTAATAAGCAGGAGCCAGGTGCTGTTGTATCAAGGTTTGTAGGTGATGTTGATACAGTTGAGAACCTTTTCACATCGGGAATTGTAAGTATGTTTGCAGATGCCTGTAAGATAATAAGTATTCTTGTAGTTATCTGGTTCAGAAATAAAGGACTTGCAACAGTGCTTATGGTGCTTCTTCCATTTTTATTCTGGTTTACAAGACATATACAGAAGAATATGCTTGATGCCCAGTTAAAAAATAGACGAGCAGTAAGCCGTGCTTCAGGACATGTACCTGAAACACTTCACAATATCCGTACGATCCATAATCTTGGCAAGGAGAAGTATATGGAGAAAAGATACGATGAATATATAAGCGACAGCTACAAAGCTATGGAAAAGACCAACTTCTACGATGCCGTATATTCACCAGTTATTCTTATATTAAATGCAGTTGTAGTGGCGGTAGTTATGTTGTTTTCAGCCTCAGGCAATGCCAAAGTCCTTACACTTTTTGGTATGTCAGCAGGTACAGCAGTAGCAGTTATTAACTATATATCACAGATGTTCTCACCAGTTGAAAGTCTTGGAATGGAAATCCAGACGATACAGTCAGCAGTTGCGGGCGTGAGAAGAATAAATGAATTCTTTGAACTTCCAGTACTAGATAACAATGAAGAATTACAGGCAGAAAAGACGTTTGATAGTAAAAATGATACACCTTATGTCCAGTTCAATGATGTAACGTTCGGATATGAGGCTGACCACACTGTAATAGCTGATAAGACATTTGTTGTAAATAGAGGAGAGCAGGTTACACTATCAGGAAGGACAGGTGCAGGTAAGAGTACAATATTCAAGCTGCTTTTAGGTCTGTATAAGCCACAGAAAGGTTCTATCCTTATAAATGATATGAATTCAGCCGCGATACCAGATAACAGAAAGAGAAAAATATTCGGTTATGTTGAGCAGTCATTTCATATGGTTCCGGGAACTATTAAAGACCAGATTACACTTTATGACAAGTCCATATCTGACGAAGCTGTTATCAAAGCGGCAAAGCTTACAGGACTTCACGATACAATTATGAACTTTGAAAATGGATACGATACCCAGTGTACGCAGGAATTATTCTCGCAGGGACAATGGCAGTTGTTATCCATAGCAAGAGCTACAGCTGCCAACCCGGAGCTGCTTTTACTTGATGAGATAACAGCCAATCTTGATGCCAATACAGAAAGAGATGTTCTTACAGCACTTAAAGGTGTATCTGAAAACAGAACAGTTATATCAATATCACACAGGGTTACGGCAAGAACAGGACGTGTAATAAACTGTTAAATACAATATTTCATAATGACAATGCCGCCAGAATGTGATAATATTTTTTGTATTGGGTAATTTAATGAATTAAAGTATATCAGGTGGACAAAGTGGAAGATATTATGTATAGCATTAACAGGTTGTTAAGCATTACAATTGGAAATAATAGGGCATATTTAGATGTGCAATATGTTAATATTGCTATGTTGGTCTGGGGTTGTGTATTCTGCTTAATAGCAGGGGTGGGAATGATTTTAAGTAAGAATTTTGACCGCCGTAAGAGGCTGTGGATGATACTTTTGCAGTTTGCAACAGTTGTTCTGTTGCTCAGTGATGCAACCGCCTGTATATTCAGAGGTTGGACGGGGATATTTGGATATTGGATTGTAAGGATAAGTAATTTTATAGTATTTCTTGACAATAATATAATATTATATTTGTTCCACAGGTATGTGTGCAGTTTTATTTTTACGGAACAGGAAGAAAGAACTTTAAAAAGAGCAACATTTATAAATATACTGTGTGCCGTGGCAGTAGCTCTGGTTATTATTTCACAGTTTACAGATTTGTATTACTATTATGATGCACAGAATGTATATCATAGAAGTGAAGGTTTTATAATATCTATTTTTATACCTGTAATAGGAATGATGGTAGAGATGTCATTTTTGATAGAATACAGAAAGAAATTAAGCAATATTACAATTTCTTCACTTGGTTCATATATTATTCTTCCAATTGTAGCGGCAATAATACAGTTCTACTTTTATGAAATTTCGTTGATTGATATAGCTGTATGTAATTCAATGATAGTTATGTATATAACTGTTATTGGTGAACAGGACAGGAAACTTAACAATCTGGAACAGAAGCAGATTAAGACAGAGGCTGAACTTGAAATATCTATGGTGCTTAACCAGTGTATAGCAGAACTGACAACTGAAGCGGATATTAACATAGCTATACATAATCTTCTTGCAATTATTAATAATTATTTTGGTGCGGACAGATGTTATATTTTTGAAAATAATTACGATGATAATACAATGGATAACACCTATGAGTATGTTAGTGATAGTATTACAGCAAAGAAGGATAAGATTCAAAAGCTTTCAATGAATATTGTAAGTTTATGGATGGAGAATTTTAAAGAGGAAAAGCCATATTATATAGCAGATATCAGCAAGCAAAAGGAAGAACCTGTATACAATATGCTGCATGAACAGAATGTGGACAGACTTCTTGCAGTGCCATTAAAAAGAGATGGAAATATAATTGGATTTCTTGGAGTGGACAATCCGGTTAATCATTACGAGGATATGGCATTGTTGTGTTCTATACAATACTTTGTTACTAATAGTCTTGAAAAGCGTGTGCAGCAAGATAGGATGCGTTATTTAAGTTACAGGGATATGCTTACAGGTTTGTACAATCGTAACAAATATATAAGCATTGTTAAAGCGGCTAAAGACCAGATACTTAAAAATGTCGGAGTTGCTTACATAGATCTTAATGGTCTGAAAGCAATTAATGATAATTATGGACACTCTAATGGTGATAAGTTCATATGTACAGCAGCAGACACATTCAAAATGGTATTCCCGGATAATTCTTACAGGATAGGTGGGGATGAATTTGTAATTATAGAGCAGAATATTGAGCGTGATAAATATGAAGAAAGAATTACAGCCTTGAAAAATATAATGCAGGATAAACAAGTAAGCATATCCATAGGAGTTCTGTGGAGAGAGTATGTTGACGATTTAGAAGAATTATTAAAGGCGGCAGATAAGCTTATGTATATGGAGAAAGAGATGTATCATAATAACAGAGAATAAAGTTAAAATAAAAGGGATTTGGGATACACCTTCCAAATCCCTTTTGTGTTCTTTTTGTGCTGTTAAGGGATTTATATTAAAAGTTATGATGGGTATGTATCCCCAGCACAAATATAATTATAAAATGTTGTTAAAACAGCATAAAATGCTTGTTACTTTGGAACAAATGCTTGTTGTTTGTTATATTGATTGTTATAGTCAGACCATATTAATCAATGCCATTTGATATTTGAATTCAGTGTTAATATCTTAGGCAGGAAAAGAGGTATAATATGGCTGGAAAGAAATTTATTAACGCAAAGTTAAAAGGATATAATGAATTACAGGAAATACTTGTTGAGGACGGAGTATTTAAGGCAATTGCACCACATATAGATGTAGATAGTGATTGTGAAATTGAGGATTTGGGAGGCAAGCTTACACTGCCACCATATGTTGACCCACATATTCATCTTGATTATGTATTCACAGCAAGAAAGCAGGGCGCAACTAACGGAACAGGAACATTATTTGAAGGAATTCAAAGGTGGAGTGAAACTAAATCAGATTTAACAATTGATGAGATAAAGGCAAGAGCAATAAAGGCAGTTAAAATGGAGGTGTCACACGGTGTCCAGTTCATAAGAACACACGCTGATGTAACTGACCCTAACCTCACAGCCTTAAAGGCACTTCTTGAATTAAAGGAAGAATTAAAAGATATTGTAACAATCCAGATTGTATCATTTCCACAGGAAGGAATGTATTCTTACAAAGATGGCGACAAGCTTGTTGAAGAAGGACTTAAAATGGGTGCTGATTGTGTAGGTGGTATTCCACATTTTGAGTATTGCAGGGAATTTGGTGAGAAATCAATTCATAAGGTTGTTGAATTAGCTGTGAAGTATGACAAGCTTATTGATGTACACTGTGATGAGAGTGATGACCCAATGAGCAGGTTTGTGGAGCTTCTTACTGCACTTTCAATTGTTGAAGGAATCGGACCTAAGACAACAGCAAGCCATACCTGTTCATTAGGTTCAGTAGATAACAGTTACGCATTCAGAATGATGAAGAATTTCAAGAAAGCAGGACTTAACTTCATTTCCTGCCCAACAGAGAATATATATCTTCAGGGCAGACAGGATACATATCCTAAGAGAAGAGGTCTTACAAGGGTTAAGGAATTATATGAAAATGGAATAAATGTATGCTTTGCACAGGATTCAATTCAGGATCCTTGGTATCCGGCAGGCAATGGCAATCTTATGAATGTGCTTGATAATGGTATACATATAGCCCAGATGATGTCATTTGAGGAAATGGATAACTGCCTTGACCTTATAACTGTTAATGGTGCTAAGACTATGAACATATCAGACATATATGGAATTGAGGCAGGCAAGCCAGCTAACTTTATTGTTGTCGATGCCAGGAGCGAATTCGAGGCAGTATGCGAAAGAGCCGATGTTGTTGCAAGTGTCCGTAATGGTGAATATCTGTTTAAGAAAGCACCAGTGGCTTTCGAGGCTTTGAGTGAATTTATGGCGTAGATAAAGAGTGAATTATGATATAATATGACTACTTCGTAGTCACTTAGAAGTTTCTTCGAAACTTC
>ERZ773218.3253-NODE-3253-length-10863-cov-8.096688_pt1 | contig 10863 bp, 9 predicted proteins | sample MGYA00580527_ERZ773218 | MGnify/ENA primary metagenome ERZ773218 (study PRJEB29015, sample SAMEA2737763) | human gut metagenome | biome: human gut; feature: human-associated habitat; material: faeces | place: China | collected 2012 ...
AAGAATTGAGGGGCTTCTGCTGTTTTCGTGGGTTAGGTTCTTGGTTGTGGTAGGTCATAGGGCAGATCTTCAACAAAGACATAGCCGCACGCAAAGTGGTGCGTCACCGCGATACCTTCCAGCGTGTGCAGGACTATCTCATCAACAACTATGCAGCTCCCACGAATCTGTCGGGGATCGTCGACTATATGAAACATGGCGAAGGCGTGACGGTCAAACGTGAGACTCTTGCGAACTATGTCCGGCTGTTGGAGAGTGCGAAGGTCCTCTACAAATGCCCGCGATTCGATTTGCGTTCGCGCAGGTCGTTGAGAGGAGGGGAGAAGTATTATCTTGCGGATCCTGGCATACGATTCGCGCGTAACGCTGGTACGCGAATGAGTTACGGACCAGCCTTGGAAAATGCGCTGTACGTGCATTTGAGGTCGAAAGGCTACGAGGTGAGCGTGGGCATTATTGGTAAGCTGGAGTGCGACTTCATTGTGCGTAAGCGGGAACGGTACGCCTATGTGCAGGTGTCGATGAGTGTGCAGGATCCTAATGTTGAGGAGCGTGAATTCCGTCCGTTCACGAAGCTGGCTGACGGGTATCCGAAATACCTGTTCAGTTTGGACCAGCTGCCAATGCAACGTGACGGCGTAAGGCATCTCAACCTGATGGAATTTTCTACGCACGGACGGAGATCTCGACCTCTCATAGCGTTTGGTGGGTGCGATGGCGACCACTGCGATCACTGCGACGATGGCGATGGTTTTGCGCTGTCTCACATTGTTTTTCTGCGTGGTTGGCCGCATTGCTGGTTTCTTTCTTCTTGTGCGGCTCTCATTTTGGACAAATGTTGCGAGTGTGCAAAAACACTTCCGAAAAACGATTTACCGGTGGAAATAGTGCGGATTATTTTGCTGTGAAAGGAATTTGTTTGTTATTGCGATGCTGGGCGCGTCAGGATTCCATGGTATTTATGCTGGAGGGATAAACGTTTTAAGGGGGTTTGGATGGCGTATCGTGCGACGCTGAAGGATGTGGCTGCTGTCGCAGGGGTGTCTGTGACGACGGTTTCGCTGGTGCTGAATAATCGTCCTGCTCGCGTGTCTGAGGGGAAGCGCAAGGTCATTGCCGATGCGGCGAAGAAACTGAATTACGTGCCGAATCAGAGTGCGCGAAGCTTGGTGACCAAGCAATCCCAGTTGGTGGCGTTGATTGTGCCTGATATTGAGAACTTGTTTTTCGCGGCGCTTGCTAAGTGCGTGGAGGATGAATGCGCGGCGCAGGGATATTCGCTGATTGTGGCCAATTCGGATGATTCGCGTGAGTCGGAACAGGCTTTGCTGCGCAGGCTGACGTCACGTGGGGTGGATGGCGTGCTGCTGATTCCCGCGCGCGAATCCTGCGCGGCCGGTGCCGGCGCCGCGTTGCGTGAGGACGTGGAGCGTGTCACCTGCCCGGTGGTGCTCATCGACCGACTGACGCAATGCGGTTGGTGTGACGCGGTCGGCTTCGACAACTATCTCGGCGGTCGGCTTGCGGCCCAGTACCTGCTGGAAGGCGGGCACAAGCGCATCGGCATTGTGACGGGCGATGTGGCCGAATCGAGCGCGGCCGACCGTCGCCGTGGTTTCGTGGATGCGATCGAGCAGGCGGGGGAGCGGTTCGATCCCGCGTTGTGCGTGTCCGGCGACTACCGTTTCGACGGCGGCTATCATGCTGCCGACCGGATCATCGACGGCGGTGCGACCGCCGTGTTCTGCTGCAACGACGTGATGGCGCTCGGCTTCCGTCAGCGTATGGCGGAACGCGGGCTGCACGTCACCGAAGACATGCAGGTGATCGGCTACGACAACATTCTCAAACGATTCGGATTGGGTTTGCGCATGACCACCGTCGAACAGAGCGTGGTCGATTTGGCCGCCGCCGGCTGGGGCATGCTGGGCAGTCGAATCGACGCCGTGGTACGTGGCGATGGCGATTCCGGTGCGGGCCGTCCGTGGCTCGCCTCGCCGCAGGTGAAGGTGTTGACGCCGAAACTGGTGCAGGCCGCTTGCGCATAACGCGCATAACGCGTGCGATGCGTGTATTGCGTATTGCGCGTGTAACGTGGGGCGCGTATCGGAGAAAGGGGCGGTTTTCCGCCGCGACACGCACGTCGAAAGGATGATTTGGAAATCTTGATAAAACGTTTTATCATAATGTTGTGAGGTGATACAGAGACCGTACTCAACACCACACAACAATCGCATAAAACATCGCACAAAAAAGAACACAACAAAGGCGGCAGCCGCGCGGACGCGAACGGCCGTCACAGCCAATCAACGAGGAAGGCGCAATCATGAAGAAGCTCATTCTTGATCTCGATACCGGCGTCGACGACGCGCTCGCCATCTCCTACGCGCTGGGCAGCCCGGAAGCCGAACTCATCGGCATCACCGGCACCTACGGCAACGTGCTCGTGGAACAGGGCGTACGCAACGCGCTCGCCGTCACCGACCTGCTCGGCCACCCGGAAGTCAAGGTCTACCAAGGCCTGTCGCACTCCAGCACCACCGACCACTTCGAAGTGCTGCCCGTCTCTGCGTTCATCCACGGCGACAACGGCATCGGCGACGTGGACATCCCCGACTCCAACCGCTCCATCGAAACCGAATCGGCCGTCGACTTCATCATCGACGCCGTCAAGACCTACGGCAAGGACCTCATCTACGTGCCGACCGGCCCGATGACCAACATCGAAGCCGCACTGAAGAAGGCTCCGGAAATCAAGGACGAGATCGGCCGCGTGGTGCTCATGGGCGGCGCGCTGACCGTGCCGGGCAACTGCAACGCATGGATGGAAGCCAACATCTCCCAGGACCCGGATGCCGCCGACTACCTGTTCCGTTCCGGTACCCCGACCACCATGATCGGCCTCGACGTGACCCTGCAGACCCTGCTCACTTATAAGGAAACCCAACAGTGGCGCGACCTTGGCACCAAGGCCGGCAAGTTCCTCGCGGACATGACCGACTTCTACATCAAGGCCTACGAGACCACCTCGCCGCACCTCGGCGGCTGCGGCCTGCACGATCCGCTCGCCGTCGGCGTCGCCGTCGACCCGACGCTCGTCACCACGCTCGACATCAACATGAAGGTCGACGTGGACGGCCCGACCCGCGGACGCACCATCGGCGACGAAACCCGCCTCAACGACCCGGTCAAGACCATGAAGGTCGCCGTCGGCGTGGACGTGCCGAGGTTCCTCAACGAATTCATGACCCGCATCTCCGGCCTCGCCGCCAAAGCGCAGTGAGAGCACAATAACCGCGCAGTGAAAGTGCGGCGACCGTCGGCAATCGCAATAATCGCAAGAAAGGAAAGCGATCATGAGCGCAGCAGAAATCCTCTCCGCACTGGACCGCATCCACGGCACCGTTTCCGTGATCGGTTCCATGAACGCGGACTACACCGTCACCGCACAGCGACTGCCCGGGCCGGGCGAGACCATCACCGGCGGCCCGCTACAGCTGCTGCCCGGCGGCAAATCCGGCAACCAGGCCGCGGCGGCCGCACGCATCGGCGCCACCGTGCAGATGTTCGGCGCGGTCGGCTCCGACAACAACGCCGACTTCCTGCTCGGAGCGCTCGGCGAAGCGGGCGTCAACACCACGCACGTGCGCCGCGTGCTCGGCCCGTCCGGCACCACCGTCATCACCGTGGACGCGCACGGCGAGAACACCATCGTGTACTCGCCCGGCTCCAACGCGCAGGTGACCGTCGACTACGTTGAATCCGTGCGTGACGCGCTGACCCACTCCACAGTGCTCGGCCTGTGCCTGGAAAGCCCCATCGAAACCGTCACCGCGGCCGCACGCATGTGCCACGAAGCGGGCGTGAAGGTGCTGCTCAACGACTCGCCGTTCACCCCGTCCCTGCCGGCGGAACTGATCGAAGCATCCGACATCCTGCTCGTCAACGAGCATGAAATGGCGCAACTGCTCGGCATCGACGAGCCGGAGAACGACGATTGGGATTCGTTCGACTGGTGGCACGCGCTTGACGAACTGCGCGGATTCGGCTTCGAACAGGCGATCGTGACGCTTGGCGGCGACGGTTCCGTGGTACTCGACGGCACCGCGGACGATCCGGAACACCGTGTCCAGCGCATCGCCCCGGTACGCGTCAAGGCCGTCGACACCACCGGCTGCGGCGATTCCTTCATGGGCACCGTGCTGGCAGGTCTGGCGTCCGGACTGGCGCTGTCCGAATCCGCCGAACTCGCCTCGTACGTTTCGGCGTACGCGGCCACTGGCTACGGCGCGCAGGCGTCCTACGGCAACGCGGCGCAGATCCGCGAGGCGTTCGCGTCCGCCGAATAGTCCGGTAATCCGGTTTTCCCCAAACCATTGGCGTTGGTATGTGCCTTCTGCGTCGATGGTTTGGGGATTTTTTGATGTTGCCGACGGCAGTTTGGAGCGGTATGGTGAAACGCTTCTGCAACGGCCGCGTGCCGTGGGCACCCGCATTGTTATATTGGAGTTTGGCTTATTTTCACATATCGAACAATTGGGAAGGCAAGCATGTCGGCGATTCTCGAAGGCACTCCGGATAAGAAACTGGCCCTGGTGACGGGTCGCGCGTACCCCGAGCAGGCTCAGGAAACCGCAAAATACCTGGGAACCGACGTACTTGAGACCACCGCATACGATTTCGCCAACGGCGAGATGTACGTGCGCTACACCGAGCCCGTCCGTGGCGCCGACGCCTTCGTGATGCAAGCCCACACCGAGCCGATCAACAAGTGGATCATGGAGCAGCTCATCATGGTGGACGCCATGAAGCGCGCCTCCGCACGTTCCATCACCGTGGTCGCGCCGTTCCTCGGCTACTCCCGCCAGGACAAGAAGCATCAGGGCCGCGAGCCCATCACCGCACGCCTCATGTTCGACCTGTTCCGTTCCGCCGGCGCCGACCGCATCATGACGGTCGACCTGCACGCAGCCCAGGAGCAGGGCTTCTTCGACGGCCCGGTCGACCATCTCACCGCCATGCCGATCCTGCTTGACTACGTGCGCAACAGCATGCCGCTGGAGAACACCACCATCGTGTCCCCGGACGCCGGCCGCATCAAGGTTTCCGAACAGTGGGCCGCCAAGCTCGGCGGACTGCCGCTCGCCTTCATCCACAAGACCCGTGACACCACGCGCCCGAACCATGCCGAGGCACACGGCATCATCGGTGACGTGAAGGGACGCGACTGCGTGGTCGTCGACGACATGATCGACACCGCCGGCACCATCTGCGAGGCCGTGCGCACGCTGAACAACGCCGGCGCGAAGTCCGTGACGCTCGTCGCCACCCACGGCCTGCTGTCCGGCCCGGCCGTGGAGCGCCTGCGCGACTGCGGCGCCCGCGAAATCGTGCTCACCGACACCGTTCCGGTGCCCGAAGAGAAGCGCCTGCCGAACATGACCGTCCTGTCCGTGGCCCCGCTGCTGGCCGCCGGCATCCGCTCCGTGTTCGAATCCGGCTCCGTTTCGACGCTGCTCAACGGCCTGCCCGAAGACATGCGCCCGCGCAACATCTACGCCTGATATTTCGCGCGATTGCCATACGGCTCTCGCGATATTTCAGGATTTATTACGATTCTTTGCGATTAAGCCCCGCTTGCGAGCGGGGCTTTTTGCTTGCCTCCGCACGTGATTTCGCGCCCGGCAGACGCCGTTTCGATACGTCGCGGCGTCGGGGTAGCCTGTACAAGTTGCCATCAATCGTATCCATATGTTCATTGCGACTTATCGATGCCTGAAGGCAGCACGCATACACACTCCTGCCATGGAAGGTCCATGGCCGATAGTCCGAAGGAGGTGGGTGATGTCTGCGCATAAGTACGAACTGATGTTCATTGCTGATCCTGAGCTGGATGAGCGCGGTCTGAAGAAGCTGACCGAGCAGTATCTGGAAACTGTCACCAAGGAAGGCGGTGCCGTCGAGAACATCGACATCTGGGGCCGTCGCAAGCTTGCCTACGAAATCGCCGGCAAGACCGAAGGTAACTACGTCGTGGTCAACTACTCCGCTGAGCCGGCCACCAGCGACGAACTCGATCGTCTGCTGAACCTGAACGAATCCGTCATCCGTACGAAGATTCTTCGCAAGTAAGTAAACCAAGCTTTCTAAGCTGCAAAGTAAGTAGGTAACGACATGGCAGGTGAAACTGTAATCACCGTGGTGGGCAACCTCACGGCCGATCCGGAAATTCGTACCATTGGCAGCGGCGCCGCCGTTGCCAGCTTTACGATCGCCTCCACTCCGCGCACCTGGAACCGTAACTCGAACCAGTTCGAAGACGGTCAGGCCCTGTTCCTGCGCTGCTCCGCGTGGCGCGACATGGCCGAACATTGCGCTCAGAGTCTGTCCAAGGGCATGCGCGTCATCGCGCAAGGCCGTCTGCAGCAGCGTTCCTACCAGGCGCAGGACGGTTCCCAGCGAACCGTCATCGAGATGCAGGTCGACGAAATCGGCCCGTCCCTGCGCTACGCGACCGCCCAGGTGACCCGTCAAAGCTCGTCCGGCAACGGAGGCTTCAGCGGCAATCGCGGCGGCTACAACAACGCCAACAACAACGGTGGTTTCGGCGGCAACAACGGCGGATATCAGGGTGGCTCCAGCTATGCTGGCGGCGCCGGATATCAGGGTGGAGCCTCCGCTCCGGTCAACGCCGCTCCCGCACAGTCCGCTCCGGCCTCGGACCCGTGGTCAAGCTCGGATAACTCCGGCTCGTCCTTCGGTTCCTTCGGCGCGTCCCAGTCCTTCGGAGGTTCCTCCGAATTCGGCGGCGACAGCGACGAACCGGAATTCTGACGGACCGAACCCCGTCCGCAACATAGGCGAACAGCGAAACAAGCAGCTTAATCGCAGTATTTCCAGATTTTAAGGAGAACATCAAGATGTCACGCAAGAGGCCGCAGCCGCCGGTCAAGCCGTTTAAGAAGAAGCCGAATCCACTGAAGGCCGCCAAGGTCACCGAGATCGATTACAAGGACGTCGCCCTGCTGCGTAAGTTCATCTCCGATCGCGGCAAGATTCGTTCCCGTCGTATCACCGGTGTCACCGTGCAGGAGCAGCGCGAGATCTCCAAGGCTATCAAGAACGCCCGCGAGATGGCCCTGCTGCCGTACGCCACGTCCGGCCGCTGATCTTAGAGAGGTTTGAACAATGGCTGAAACTAAGGTTATTCTCACCAAGTCCGTCAACCACCTGGGTCACCCGGGTGACGTCGTGGCCGTCAAGTCCGGCTACGCCCGCAACTACCTGTTCCCGCAGGGCCTGGCCTTCGCTTGGTCCAAGGGTGCCGCCGCCCAGATCGAGGCCATGAAGCGCGCTCGTCTGGCCAAGGCCGTCGCCACCCGCGAAGAGGCTGTTGCCGCCAAGGAAATCATCGAGGGTTCCACCGTCGAAATCGCTGCCAAGGTCTCCGAGTCCGGCAAGCTGTTCGGCGGCATCTCCGCAGAGAAGATCGCCATCGCGCTCTCCTCCAAGGTTGAGGTCAACCCGAAGAACATCACCGTTGAGCCGATCAAAACCACCGGTGACTTCCCGGCAACCGTCGCCCTGCACCCGGAAATCACCGCCAACTTCTTCGTGAAGGTCGTCGCTGAGTGATTTCGCCCCATTCACCGCTCGACGTCCTTACGGACCGGCGGTGAATGACTTCAGGCTGGAACACGTCTGAGCTTAAGCATCGAAAATCCCCCGTACCGATTGGTGCGGGGGATTTTCCTATATCCGCTCTTTAGCCAGCATCAGTCCTCATCGTCAATCGTGACGCTGAGCTTGCCATCCCTGATGCTGAAGCTGCCGTTGACGGTGAAGTGGGTGCTGTCGTCCTGAGACTTCCACGAATCGTCGAAATTCTTCTCTTCATACGTGCACTTCGCCTTGCCCTGCCGGGTGGAGAACGTGCCGTAATCGAGATCGATGTCGGACAGCTTCGGATAGACGCTGATGGACCACGCGAAGTTGCGGTAGTAGTCCTCGTCGTACAGGTCGAAGCCGAACGGGCAGCCTTCCGGCGCGTAGTCGGTGGACTTCGCGCATTCGTCCAGCTTGGCGTTCACGGCCTTGCTCAAGTCCTCCTTAAGCTTGGCCGTAGGCATGATCTTGAGATCGGCGGCATCGGAGTCCGCGTTCGTGCGCACCATGGTGATGCCGCTGGTGACATACCCTGACTTGCCGATCGACACCTTGTACGAACCCGGGTAGACGCGCAGCGTCCACGTGCCGCTGTCCGACTTCTCCGCATTCTTCGCGGTCACGTCAACACCGTTGACGGACAACGATTCCACGGCATTGGGCACCGACACGGTGATGGTCTTGAGCAGTGGGCTCGAGATCTTCCAATTCGGGAACAGCAGGAACTTCGACCCGTCCTTGTTGATGGTGAGCGAATCGTTGACGTTCTTGCCGTTCAGCGAATACGTCACGTTGACCTTGGCCACGCCTTCGACGGTTTTGACACTATCGATATGCGGGTTGGCGATCGTGGCGTTGTCGGCCTTCGCTACGGTGTCGGACAGCAGCTTGAGCTGGTCCTTGTCCACCTGCGGATCGGCGATGCCATTGGCTTTGCCATACTTGCCGTCGGCAATCGCCGTCAGATAGCTTTGCGCCACGGATTTCGCGCTGAAGACGGTCGAGTTGAGCACACCGTAGACAATGCCCAACACAATCAGGGCACCGATTACGATGCCGCTGATAAGAATCGTCTTCTTAGTTTTTGGGTCGAGCGGTTGACCTGCCCCCGGAGCTGCGACCGGCATAGAAGCCGTGCCTGCTGGCGATTGCGGCAGCGGCACCGCACCCGTTGCCGTGTTGCCCGTTGTCGTATTGGGCATGGACGTCGGGGCGACCGGTTGTGGAACGGCCTGTGAAACAGGCGTTGCGGTAGGAGCGGTGGGCGCGGGCATCGGCGCAGCCGGCGTCGCGGGCTGGGGGACCGATGCGGCCGGAGCTGCCGGAGTAGTTGGATTGGCCGGCTGTGCGGCAGCCGAAGCCGTCGGCATGGTCGCTGTTGCGGTCGTGCCGCTCGCCGTGGCAGAGGTCTTCTTCATGCCGTAGGACGGATCGCAGGACTTGACGTAATCGACCACGTTCTGCGGGGTCTGCTGCACGGTGCCACCGACGATGATCCGCCACATGCCCGGCAGGGACGCCACCAGCGTCGGACCGAACGTCATCGCGGCCACCTCGATCAGGAACGCCCAGATGCCGGCGACGAGGAAATACCACATCGGAGCCGTCATCGACATGCTGGACGAGGCGTATCCCGCCGCGAAATAAGTGAACAGGAACTCCGCGGCCAGCCAGAACACCATCGCGGCCACCGGAGCCTTCCACGTATGCTGCCAGCCCGCGTAATACGGGTCGTACATATTGCGCGCGGTCTCACGCAGCGCGATATAGAACGTGGCAAGCAGGAACAGCACGAAGCAGATCCACAGAATCCAGCCATACTGGCTGAGGGAGGACACGTTGAACAACGTGATCGTATGGACGCTGTAGCTGGACGTCGAGAAGGTGATGCCGCCGAACGAGGACAGCGAAATCAGCATAAGCGGCAGAGCCGGGAACAGCAGCGGAATCAGCAGCAGACCGCCTGCGCCGAGATGGTTCGCGGCGGACATGGCGATCGTCGCCACCAGGCCAAGCACCAGGAACAGCACTCCGTAGATCGCAAACGATTCGACCAGCGTGCGCACGAAGCCACGAGCGCGGTGCGCCCAACGCCAAGCGGCGGAGAAGACGTTACCCGAATCGCCCGCATACTGTGCCAACGCGTAGCCGGCCAGCGCACCGGCCGCCGACAGCAGGAACGCCATGCAGAACGTGCGGAAGGACACGCCGGAAAGCGACGCGGAAGCGGAATAGTCGCTGTAGGAACCACCCACCGTCACCGGGAAGATGGCGGCGAAGACCAGCAGCACCAGGCCGGACAGCACGCCGACGATCAGCGAGCTGATGACGCCCGTCCACTTGAAACGAAGCGCGAACCTGCGTGCCAGCATGTATGCGCCGAACGCGGCGCCGATCGCCAATGCCACGCCGGGCAGTCCGACCGGCAGCGTCACGCTGACGTGCGAGGCGTCAATGCCGAGATCGCTCAGCGAGAAGCCCTGGGAGCTGGTTTTGAGATTCAGCGAACCGCCAACGCCGAGCGTCATCACGGTGAAGAGAATCTGGAAGAAATTCGGGCCGGAGCCGGACACACCGTTGTTGCCCAGGAAGGAGGCGGTGTCGGAAAAGCCCGGAATGCCGGCAAGCCCGTTGCTGGCCGCGGCATTGCCCATGAAGAAGACGATCGATGCGAGCAGCGCGAACACCACGCTTGCGCCGAGACCGATGCCGAGGCTGGCGCCCATGGTCTTCATGGACTGCGGTGTGGTCAGCGCGGTGATGGTGGGATCGGCCGCCGGACGGGCGATTTGCTGGGTCGGCTGGCTTGGCTGCGGCGCTGCTGCCGGCTGCGGGGCCGGGGATGGCGCATACTGGAACTGCTGCGTCGGCGCGGCCTGTGGTGCCACCGTTTGCGTTGCCTGCGCCTGAGCGGTCGGCTGTGCTTGCGCCGCCGGTTGCGGTGTGGTGGGCTGCGGGACGGTGGTTTGCGGAGCTGCCGGTGCGGCGCTATTGGGCAGCGGGACGGCAGCGGTCGGCATCTGCGGGGCCGGTGCCATGTGCGGCGCGGAAGACAGCATGGTGCCGTCATCGGATTCCCTTGCGGCATAGATATCCGCAATGATGACTTCATCTGCATCGGTGAATGCTTCGCCGAATGCATCAAAGAGGAACTTCGTTCTGGAATAGGTGTGCGGCTGGAACACGCACCAGGTTGTA
>ERZ773218.3267-NODE-3267-length-10819-cov-7.243590_pt1 | contig 10819 bp, 7 predicted proteins | sample MGYA00580527_ERZ773218 | MGnify/ENA primary metagenome ERZ773218 (study PRJEB29015, sample SAMEA2737763) | human gut metagenome | biome: human gut; feature: human-associated habitat; material: faeces | place: China | collected 2012 ...
CCATGAACTGGCCCATCGGCTGCGGCAAGGAGTTCAAGGGCGTGTTCGACCGCAATACCCGCAAAGTGCTTGCTTTCTCCAGCGACGGTCGCGCCAACGGCGTCAAGAAGGTCGAGGAGACCGAGGCTGAGCTGGGCGATGCCGCACTGGACGAACTGCTGACCCCCTACCTGCACCAGCAGCTGGTGGACGAAATTGAGCTTCTGGACGGTGCTGCCGAGGAATTTGACCTTGACCGCGTGCTGCGCGGCGAGCTGAGCCCCGTGTTCTTCGGCTCTGCGCTGACCAACTTCGGCGTCGAGCCCTTCCTTGAGAACTTCCTCCGCCTCACCCCCACCCCGCTGGCCCGCGTGGACAGCCTGACCGGCGAGGCCGTTGACCCCTGCCGCGATGAGTTCTCTGCCTTCATCTTCAAAATTCAGGCCAACATGAACAAGGCCCACCGCGACCGTATCGCCTTCATGCGCATCTGCTCGGGCAAGTTCGAGCGCGGCATGGAAGCCTACCACGTGCAGGAGGGCAAGAACATCAAGCTGGCCACCGGCACCCAGCTGATGGCGCAGGACCGCGCCATCGTGGACGAAGCCTACGCCGGCGACATCATCGGCCTGTTCGACCCGGGCATCTTCTCCATCGGCGACACCCTGTGCACCGGCAAGAAGAAGGTGCAGTTTGCGGGCATCCCCACCTTCTCGCCGGAGCACTTTGCCCGCATTGAGCAGAAGGACACCATGAAGCGCAAGCAGTTCGTGAAAGGCATGGAGCAGATCGCTCAGGAGGGCGCTATCCAGATCTTTCGCGAAGTGGGCGGCGGTATGGAAGAAGTCGTGGTCGGCGTCGTCGGCGTGCTGCAGCTGGAAGTGCTGGAGTACCGTCTGAACACCGAGTACAACGTCGAGATCCGGATGCAGCAGCTCCCCTTCGAGCAGCTGCGCTGGATCCAGAACGACCCCGACACTTACGTCCTGCGTGACCTCGACCTCACCAGCGACACCAAGGCCGTCGAGGATATGAAGGGCAACCGCCTGCTCCTGTTCACCTCCGATTGGGCTATCCGCTGGGCTGAAACGCACAATGAGACGTTAAAGCTGAGCGAATTTGGCAATATTTAAGTTACAGGTTCCCAAGAGCTGCTGTGCAGAAGACCTGCGCGGCAGCTCTTTTTGGAATAAATCTAAAATACAACAATATGTACCAGTCAGCGACAACACCCCCTTCGCGGGGCGCTGCCGGAAAAGAAGGTAACGATCTATGGAAAAACGTAACATTGGCAAAAGCGGTCTCTCCGCACCATTTCTGGGTCTTGGCACCTGGGCCATCGGCGGCGGCAGCTGGTGGGGCGACAACGACGACGCCCTGTCGGTAAAAGCCATCGAGACTGCCGTGGAGCAGGGCATCACCTGGATAGACACCGCCCCCATCTACGGGCTTTACCACAGCGAAGAGGTGGTGGGCGAGGCTTTGCGCCACATCGACCGGGACAAGGTCATCCTCTCCACCAAGTGCGGCCTCGAGTGGCGGCACGAAAGCCCCGTTCTCCACAAGGTGGTGGACGGCGTGCAGACCTACCGCGACCTGTCGGCCAAGAGCATCATCGAGGATGTGGAAGACAGCCTGCGTCGTCTCGGCACCGACCATCTGGACGTGCTCTACACCCACTGGCAGACGCCGGACCTTTCCATCTTCCCGCTGGAAGAGACCGTCGAAGCCATGATGAAGCTCAAGGAGCAGGGCAAGATCCGTGCCATCGGCGCGTCCAACACCACCGCTGAGTTCATCCGCGGCTACTGCAAATACGGCCAGCTGGATGTCATTCAGGAAAAGTACAGCCTGCTGACCCGCCGCATCGAAAAGCAGCTGCTGCCCACCTGCAAGGAGCTGGGCGTGTCCATTCAGGCTTATTCTCCCTTGGAGCAGGGCCTGCTCACCGGCAAGGTGACCATGGACACCACCTACCCCGAGGGCAGCACCCGAAACACGAACCCCTGCTTCCAGCCCGCCCGTCGGATGCAGGCCATCCGGCTGCTGGACAGCTGGTCTGACCTCTGCGAGAAGTACCACTGCACCAAGGCGCAGCTGGTCATCGCCCTGACGGCCCGGATGATCCCCGGCCTGCACGTTCTGTGCGGCGCACGGACGCCGGAGCAGGCCATCGACAACGCCGGTGCGCTCCACATCGCACTGGAAGGCGCCGACGCCGTCCAGATGAAGTGGGACGTGGACGCGATTTCCTGAGCAAAACCGCAGATATGAAACGAGCAGAGCCTCCACCGAAAGGTAGAGGCTCTGCTCGTTTCATATCTGGATTCTTTGTGATAAACTGGAATTTATCTAACTTTTCCTTGAAAGCCTAAATTCTTCAAAGCATCTTCTCCAAACTTTGCAAAGTCACCTTCTGCACCAAAAGAAAAGAAAGCTTCTTTACCACCAGTGGCAATAATATCTGCACTCTGATACCCCTGATACTCGGATAACATAATTACTAAACTGGCATAACTTCCTGTTCGTAAAAACCAGTTTTCAAAAATTAATAGTAGTGTTTTGGTGTCTCCCAATTCACGTATAATTTCGTCTTTGAATTCCACATCGGAGAACTTACGTTTATCAAATTCTTCTTTGATTTTATTTTTGATTTCATCTAATTCATATCGTTTTTTAGCATACATTTCGACTTTCTTGCTTGCCATTGAAAACGCTCCTTTCAAATTCCGATTTGCCGACCTCACCCATTCTCTTTCCAGAACAGCCCGCCGCTGGTCTGGAAGAGCAGCCACGGATTGATGCTCTTGCTGCCGAGCTTGAAGTCCATGGTCAGGTCTTCGCCCAATGCGCCCACGGCCTGCCCGCGCTCCACGCTCTGGCCCTCGCTCACCGAGAGAGCATCCAGCCCGTAGAGGTAGCTGCGCAGCCCGCAGCCGTGGTCGATGACGACGGTGTTGCCGGTGAGGGCGAGGTTCCGGGCCAGCACCACGACGCCGTTGGCGGGGGCGCGGCAGGGGTCGCCCGGGATGGTGTAGAGTTTTGTGGAGTTCGATTTGCTGCCCTGCTTGCCGCCGGTGACTTTGGTCTGGCCGAAGTCCACCAAAGTCATGTAATTCTCCGCCGGGCAGGCGAAGCCGCCGCTCCACAGCTTTTCGCGGGCGGGCTGCTCATAGAGGGGCCAGACGGCGTTGCGGAACTCGGTGTTGGCAGCTTCGGAGGCTTCCGGTTCGGCTTCGATTTCAACCGTGCCGAAGTCCTTCGGGATGACGGTGATATTCTTCACCACCGTCTCGCCGCCCACAGTAAAGGTCACTTCATGCGCACCGGCAGCGGCATTGTAGGCCGCCGGGATATAGGCGCGCCACCCGCTGCCCAGACGGACAGCCTGCACATTGCCGAGGTCTGTTTCCACCGTAGGGGCCGTCTCACCCACCATGCCGGTGAAAGCCGCGGCCACCGTGCCGCCCTGCTCCATCCGTTCGGCGGAAAGCTCCACCTCGGCGCTTGCCTGCAGCGTAAAGCGGAAAGAGTAATAATACCAACCGATGGGCTTCGCGGGCTTTTCGAGCCGGACGTCCTGCCGCAGCTCGCCGGTGCTGCCGCCCTCGAACTGGGTGGCCAGCATATTTTCCGGCAGACGCCAGACGGTCAGCTCGGCCTTATAGTCGCCGTTGGCCGGGAACAAAAAATCGTCGTAGGTGGCCGCAGTCCCCTCGAAGACCACATTGCCCGCGCTGTCGGTGATGGTCAGCGGGCCGTAGCTGTACCACTCGGGCAGAGCGAAGGCCGGGTGGGCGTCGTAGAGGACGCCAAGCTTCTGCACCGTGAGGGTACGGGGGCTGGCGAAGACTTTATCCACCTGCCCGCCCAGCAGCGGCACCTGCCAGCACCAGCCGTTGGGCTCCAGCTCCTGCCCGGCGAACTGCACCTCAGACGCGGGCTTCGCGCCCTCCGAGGTGAACGAATAACTCACGCCCAGCACCGCCGCAAGCAGCACCACGACGCCCAGCGCGACGCCGATGAACCATAACAAAAGCCGCTTCATATGTACTCTCCTCCTAAAGTTTGGGTGTAAGCGCCTGAGAGGGTATAAAAAGGCGCACCGGCACAGCCCTGTTACAGACTGCCGGTGCGCCCTTCGTCATTTTGTTCTGTTTCGGCCCGCGTTATTCGGCAGTATCCTCAGCGGGAGCAGCCTCTTCTGCAGCCTCGTCTTCGACCTCAGCAGGCTCTTCCTCAGCGGGGGCGGCGGTATCCTCGCCGAACAGCAGACGCTCGTACTCGTCCAGCTCCTTCTCACGGCGGCGCAGATAAACAGCCACAGCAGCCAGCGCACCAGCCACAGCAGCCAGCGTTGCGATAACAGCGATCAGACAGGATTTCTTCATAGGTTCAGCACACTCCTTTTTGGTCGAACCAGCGGTCCAGCTATTTTCAGCGGTCGTTCCGCGGCACAGGCTCGGTCTATTCTGAAACTATTATACCCGGACTTCACGAAAATTACAACCAAAAAGGCAAAATTTTGCTTTTTTCAGAGTCCTAGCTTTTTCTTATACGCCTTGAATGCGCCGGGCAGGGTGTATTCGTTCTGCAGCTGTTCGCGGCTGGCCCAGACACAGCCCGCCGGAGCTTCCGCACTGCCGACGCAGACAGAATAGCCGCTCATCCGCCACTCGATGTGGCTGAAAATATGTTTTGCCGCCGGCAGAGGTTCGATGCCCTCACAGGCAAGGCCCAGCGCTTCCAGCCGGGCGCAGACTTCTTCGGCGCTGAGGGCTTCGTCCTCCCACAGAAGCGGCTGCCACAGACCGGCCAGCAGACCTTTTTGGGGCCGCTGCTGCAACAGGAAGCGCTCTTCGGCATCTTCGGCCAGCACTACCGTCACCGGCTCGATGCGCCGTGCTTTGGGCGCAGCCTTATGGGGCAGTTCCAGCGCCGTACCGGCCCTGCGGGCTTCGCACAGAGAGGCCAGCGGACACTGCTCACAGAGCGGTGCGCCGTTCGGCACACAGACCAGGGCGCCCAGCTCCATCAGAGCCTGGTTGTAGTCGCCCGCCTTCTCGGGGGACTGATGCTCCATGACCCGGGCCGTAAAAGCTCGTTTTACCACTGGTTCTGTAATAACGCCAGGGTCATTATACAGTCTGGAAAACACCCGCAGCACATTTCCGTCCACCGCCGGGACAGCCAGCCCGAAGCTGATGGACGCGATGGCTCCCGCTGTGTAGTCCCCGATACCGGGCAGAGCGCGGAGGGCGTCGTAGTCGGCTGGCAGCTGCCCGCCGTACTGCTCACAGACGATGCGGGCCGCCTTTTGCAGGTTGCGCACCCGGCTGTAGTAGCCCAGACCCTCCCAGAGCTTGTGGAGCTTTTCTTCTTCGCACGCCGCCAGCGCGGGAATGTCCGCCATCTGCCGCAGAAGCTCCGATGCTACGCTCTCCGTTAGATGTCCGCGCTTCACGCCGAGGTCAATCGCCAGCAGCACCATCATTTCCACTTGCGTGATGTATGCTTTTGTGCTTGCGACGGCGATTTCCGGCCCCGCGTAGGTGTACATGACGCAATCCCCAGCGGTGCGGGCAATCGACGAGCCGACGACGTTTGTTAGCGCCATCACTTTCGCGCCCAGCCGCTCCGCCTCGCGCATGGCGGCCAGCGTGTCCGCCGTTTCGCCGCTCTGCGAAATGGCAAGGAAGCAGTCGCCCGCGCCCAGAATCGGGTTGCGATAGCGGAACTCGGATGCTACATCCACCACCACGGGCAGCCGCGCCAGCTTCTCGATTACATACTTGCCGACGACACCCGCGTGGTACGCTGTGCCGCAGGCGACAATCGTCAGCGTGCGCAGGGAATTCGCTTCTTCCGCCGAAATCGGGAACGCGCCGGGGCGAATCGCCATTTTTTCTGCGTCGACGTGGGCGGAAAACGTCTTTTTCAGCGCGGCGGGCTCTTCGTGAATCTCCTTGAGCATGAAGTGCGCATAGCCGCCTTTTTCCGCCGCTTCCACGTCCCAATCAACGTGAATGGGCTTGAGCGCGCGCTCGTTGCCGAAATGGTCGTATACGCGTACGCCGCTCCGGGTCAGCACGGCGACTTCGCGTTCATCAAGCAGCTCCACCGTCCGCGTGTGGCGAATCAGCGCTGGAATGTCGCTGCCGACGTACTGTGCGCCGTCCGACAGCCCGACGACAAGCGGAGAATCCTTGCGTGTGCAGTAGAGCGTATCCGGCGCCTCGGCGTTCAGAACGCACAATGCGTAGCTGCCTTCGAGCATTGTCTGCGCGTGCAGAATGGTCGAGAGCATGTCGCCGTCGTAAAGCGTATGCAGCAGATGGGCGATTACCTCCGTGTCCGTTTCGGATACGAACACGCAGCCCTTCGCCTTCAGCTGAGTGCGCAGCTCCTCGTAGTTCTCGATGATGCCGTTGTGGACGACGGCGATATGCCCCTTCATGTCCGTGTGCGGATGGGCGTTGATGTCGTTTGGTTCGCCGTGGGTTGCCCAGCGCGTGTGACCGATGCCGATGGTGCCGGGCAGGGGATTCGATGCCACACGCGCGGCGAGATTCGCCAGCCGTCCCTTCGCCTTGCTTAGCCGAATGACGCCGCCGTCCATGACCGCAATGCCCGCGCTGTCATAGCCGCGGTACTCCAATCGGGAAAGTCCGTCCAATAAAATGTCCTGCGCCTGCTGCGCGCCAATATAGCCAACGATGCCGCACATAGGGAATCGCTCCTTCCGAGTCGAATAAGACGTTATAATACAAGTTTAACCTGTTGTATTATACGCCGATTTCGATGAAAATGCAACACCCATGTGCGTCTTTTTTTACGGGTCAGGAAAAATGCCGTTTTGCAGCACTTTCTCTGGATCAACCGCTGTATCGCCGACGACAATCCGCAGGTGCAGGTGTGCAGGCAGATCACATTCCTCCGGCATCGTGCGCCCGATGAAGCCAATCGTCTGCCCGGCGCGAACCGGATCACCCGCGCGAATCGCGTAGAGCATCGACAGGTTCGCATAGCGCACGAGGACGCCGCCGTGGTCGATTTCCGCATACGCGCCGAAAACACCGCTGTCCGCGCAATTGATGACGGTGCCGTCCGCCATGGCGCTGACTTTTGCGCCCTCCGCACCAGCGTAATCCGCCGCATCGTGCAGCGCCCACAAGCCCGTGGCGCTGCTTTGCCGCATCCGCGTGTTGTCGAAGGGACGCAAGAGCGTCATGCTTTCGAGCGGCATGGTAACGCTGCGGACGGTGGGGGAGACTGTCGGCGCGGGCGTGGCGGTCTGCGCACTGTCAAGCGACTGCTGAAGCAGCTGCGCGGCGGATATGTCGCCGGAGATGGGCGGGGTCGGCGTCACACGCGCAAATTCCGCCTGCTGCGTCCACAGCGCCGTGCCGACAATCACCGAGACGCACAGCAGCGCCATCAGCAGAAAAGTCCACTGCTCCCGGCGCAGATGCAGTGCGCGGAAAAGAGAACGAAAGTGACGGTCAGCCATGAGAAAATCACCTCAACCATGCCGTGTAGGGCGTTTTCTCCTATTATGAGCCGGAGAAACCTGTTTTATCCATCCGCGTCAGCTGCGTGCCGGGGTAGTAGTGCGCCAAAATCTCCGCGAAATCCGCGCCGTCCGCCGCCATTGCCTGTGCGCCTGCCTGCGATAAGCCGACGCCGTGCCCGTATCCGACGGTGTGGAAAACGATGCGGTCGCCATCCGCCTCCCAAGTAAAATAGGTGCTTCGCAAGGAAAGCGCTTTGCGGAAAGCAGCGCCGCGGACAGTTTGACTGCCAACCAGCAGCGTCGCGACGCGCCCGGAAGCGGTCGTGGATTGCAGACGAATCGCGCTGGGCAGCGTGTCCGCCGTCACGCCGCAGCCGGGAAAAGCGCGCAGGAGCAGATCTGCCGCTTCCTCGCAGGAGAAGGATGTGTCGGCGCGGAATCCGGCGTACCCCTCTTCGCCGGGACTGTCTACGCTGACCAGATACGGCTTGGCGGATGCGAACACGGCGGCGGCATCTTCAGTTTTTCCGCCGGAACAGGCGTGGTACAGCACCTCGATGGGCAAGCCGCCGCTGGTGAGCAGCAAGCCGTCTGTTGCGCGGACCGCGCGGTCAATGCGCGCGCGGAGGACGACGTACTCGCTGCCCCAGCGGGCTTGCAGCTGCGCATCCGTCTGGTACGCCTGACAGCACGCGCTGTCCGTGCAGATATCGCAGTCCGGGTGGCGGACGCACCCGTTTCCGCCGAACGCGCGGCTCTGCGCGACGGCACGCGTACGGGCGGCAACTGCTTGGCATTTGAGCGCTTCCGGCGCGTAATTCGCGGGCATCTCTGCCGCCAATGCGCCGAAAACGTAGTCTTCCAGCGGCAGCAGACGGATTTCCTCCGCATCGGCGAAGTAGACCCGAAGTGTTAAGCCGCTGTCAAGCGTGGAATCGGTCGGCGCGGCACAGGAAGACAGCATCAGGATACACACAAGAAACGACAACAGCTGTTTTTGTTTCATGGGCACACAACCTTTTCACAGAAATTTCGGGAAATGTTCGGATTGCACAAATCGCCGCACGGGGGAAACAGTTTTCGCTCCGACGGCGCAAAACCAGTTTATGCGCGGAAAATTTCGTGCATGAGCAGGAATTTATGTCGGCAATGGCGAAATACTTACCGCATCGTCTACGGTCAAAATGAACGCACTTTCCGAAAATCGCAAAAAATGCAGGAGAAAATGCTGAATATGACTTGACGAAAATGCATAAAAGTGATTCAATAGTAAGTGAAAAGAGTGAAGAAAGCAAACGCGGCTCTCCGTGATTGCAGGCGGAGGAACGCAACGCAAGCAAAGGCAGGTGTAACTATGCGCTACAACGGCCCGACCGCCGCGGTGCGGGAGCAGTTCCATCAGGGAACGAACCGCAGAGCCTATGAGATGCTCGGTGCGCACCCGGTGACGCAGGACGGACAGGAAATGTGGCATTTCGCTGTCTGGGCGCCGAACGCGCGGGCGGTTTCTCTCATTGGCGAATTCAACCAGTGGAACAAGGAAAAAACGCCCATGCAGAAGGTCTACGACGGTACATGGGAAGTGCGGCTGCCCGCGGAAACCTTCGATGTGAAGAGTGACCCGAAACGCTATGATTATCCCGACGCGGCAAAGAAACTGACAACCTACAAATATTGCATTCAGGCGCAGGACGGGACGTGGCAGGACAAGGCTGACCCCTATGGGTTCGCCATGCAGATGCGCCCCGACACTGCCAGTCGTATTTACGACCTGAGCGGCTACCGCTGGGGCGACGCGGACTGGATGGAGGCGCGCAAGGCCTACGACCCGTACCACAGTCCGGTGAACATCTACGAGATGCACCTTGGCTCGTGGCGGCGGCACAAGGATGGCACGTTCCTGACGTACACGGAAATTGCCGAACAACTCGTGCCGTACCTCAAAGAAATGGGCTACACGCATGTGGAGTTCATGCCGGTGATGGAGCATCCGCTGGATATGTCGTGGGGCTATCAGGTGTCCGGCTACTATGCGGCGACGGCGCGCTTCGGCGAACCGAAGGAACTGATGGCGCTCATTGACGCGCTGCATCAGGCGGGCATCGGCGTGCTGCTGGACTGGGTTCCCGCGCATTTCCCGCGTGACGCAATGGGACTGCGCCGCTTCGACGGTACGCCCTGCTATGAGCATCCCGATCCCCGGCGCGGCGATATGCCGCAGTGGGGGACGCACATGTTCGACTACGCGCGCGGCGAGGTCAACTCGTTCATGCTCTCCAACGCCTGCTTCTGGCTGGAGTGGTATCACGCCGACGGGCTGCGTGTGGATGCAGTCACGTCCATGCTGATGTACGACTTCTGCCGTGAGCCGGGGCAATGGCTGCCCAACAAGTACGGCGGACACGAGAATCTCGATGCCATTGCTTTCCTGCGCCGGATGAATGAAACCGTCTACCGTGATTTTCCCGGTGTGATGATGGTGGCGGAGGAATCCAGCGCCTATCCGATGGTCACGCGCCCGATTTATCTGGGCGGTCTGGGCTTCGGGTTCAAGTGGAACATGGGCTGGATGAATGATATGCTGGCGTATATCAAGCTCGACCCGGTCTACCGCAAGTATCACTACGACAAGCTGACGTTCTCACTGATGTACGCTTTCTCGGAGAATTACATCCTGCCGTTCAGCCACGACGAGGTGGTACACGGCAAGCACTCGATGCTGGACAAGCAGCCGGGCGACTTGTGGAAGAAGTTCGCGGGACTTCGCGCGCTGTACGGCTACACGATGGCGCATCCGGGCAAGAAGCTGCTGTTCATGGGCGGCGAGTTTGGGCACTTCATCGAGTGGAAGTATGACGACCAGCTGGACTGGTTCTTGCTGCTGTACGAGAATCATCCGCAGGTGCAGCAGTGTTGCAAGCGCCTGAACGAAATCTACCGCACGACGCCCGCGCTCTACCAGATTGATGACAGCTGGGACGGCTTCCAGTGGATTCAGGCGAACGACAGCGATAACTCCATCGTTGCGTTCCTGCGCACGGATAAGCGGGGCAACTCGCTCCTGTGCGTGACGAACTTCACGCCCGTGTTCCATCCGCAGTACCGCATCGGGCTGCCGCAGATGGGGACGCTGACGGAGTGCTTCAACACCGACCGCAAGGAATACGGCGGCTCGAATCAGTACAACAACTGGGCGATTCGCACGGAAGAAGAGCAGCTGCAGGACTTCCAATACAGCTGCGATATCTGCGTGCCGCCGCTCGCAACGGTGTACTTCACCTATCAGCGCGACCCGCTGCCGGAGAAGGCGAAGAAAGCGCGCGTTAT
>ERZ773218.3275-NODE-3275-length-10788-cov-2.601416_pt1 | contig 10788 bp, 12 predicted proteins | sample MGYA00580527_ERZ773218 | MGnify/ENA primary metagenome ERZ773218 (study PRJEB29015, sample SAMEA2737763) | human gut metagenome | biome: human gut; feature: human-associated habitat; material: faeces | place: China | collected 2012 ...
TGTGAACTGGCAAAAAGGGAAGTTGATGAACGGAGCGACAGAAGAAGATATCAAGAATTGGACTAAAAAATAAATGATTATGAGAAAGAATTTTGGAGCGAAGCCTTTGAGCTATCCGCAACCCGTATTTATTATCGCCACGTATGGAGAAGATGGAACTCCCGACGCGATGAACGCCGCTTGGGGCGGTATCAGTGAGATGAATGAGATCAGCATGTGTCTTAGCGCCGGTCACAAGACAGTTAAGAATATCCTGAAGCGTAGAGCTTTCACGGTAAGCATGGCAGATGCCGATCATGTCGTAGCTTGTGATTATGTAGGTATCGTGTCAGGCAATAAAGTTACCGACAAGTTTGCCAAAGCAGGATTTCACGCTACAAAATCAGACTTCGTAGATGCTCCGTTGATCGACGAATTGGCCGTGGCTATCGAATGTAAATTGAAAGATTACGATCCAGATACTTGCATACTCCGTGGCGAGATCGTAAATGTCAGTGTTGACGAGCGTGTACTTGATGAGAACGGCAAGGTGAATGTAGCTAAAGCCGCTCCCATCATCTTTGATCCATTCAACAACGACTATTTGAGAGTGGGCGAAAAGGTAGGAAATGCCTTTTCCGATGGGAAGCAACTGAAAACATAAAAGAAAAGCCTATCTAAAGTTGTTATATATGTAAACTTAATTTATATTTGCACTATGGAAAAAGAAAGAGAAATATTATACTATGAAGATTATTTCATAGATTTCTTTATGTCATTAGATGATGGTGCAAAGAAAAAAGTTTCTTATGTGCTCGATATGCTTAAAACGCAAGAACGCCTTAACAAGAACTTCGTTAAGCTAATCCGTGACGGTTTGTACGAGTTAAGGGCAAGCCATAACAGAAACATCTATCGGGCCTTCTTTATCTTTGATGATGGAAATATAGTCATGCTATTCAATGGGTTTCAGAAAAAGGCTCAGAAAACCCCTAATAGCGAAATAGAAAAGGCTTTAAAACTCAAAAATGAATATTATGCAAGCAAATCCTAAGATCGGGAGTATGGACGCTGTATTAGATAAATTATACGGCAAGGTTGGCTCACCAGAAAGAGAGGAGTTTCGCAAAGAAGCATACTCTTATTGTGTGGGGCAAATTATTAGTGACGCACGGAAGCAAGAGAAAATGACACAATCCGAGTTGGCCGAAAAAGTAGGAACTAATAAGACCTATATATCAAGAATTGAAAAAGGAATCATAGAACCGGGAGTTGGTTTATTTTTCCGTATTATTGATGCGCTTGGCCTTAAAATTGAAATCGTAAAGCCTATCATGTGAGCAAAAGGAACTCTCTCAGATCGCCTCTGTTAAGATTGTTTTCCAATATGAGTAATAAAAGGGGCAAAGGCGTAATCACTACGGCTTTACCCCTTTATACATCAGCTCATGAAATCAATTTAGAGATATCATACCCACGTTCCGTTATCTTCCCCAGTAAATCTTCCCGAACCGCCTCCGGTAAGTTCCTCTCACGGCTCAAGATCCAGAGGTATTTATCCGTGCTGCTTCCTATCACCGCATATTGATAATCCGCATCAAGTTCTAAGATATAATAATCCGCATAGAACCATAAGAAGAAAGCCACTTTCAATTTTCCGGGATTATTTTTAGGGTCCGGTTGTTTCGCACGACCGGTGGCTTTCTTGTGAACGCCGCCTTTATATCCTTCGTTCTCCACACGGATCTTTCCGTCCGGAAGCAACGTATACGTGGCCGTCACATCCGTCATGCCTCTCTCAAAATGATTCTCATAACGGGCGATTTCATACCATCGCCCCATATACCGTTTAATATCCAGTTCCGGTACGGTATGATGATCTGTTATATTCATAAGTTTCTCTATTGTTGGATAAATGTATGTAAACCCAGATTCCTGTAATTTAGAGGGATGGACGGTTTGCCCTTTTGTCACGAACGACGCTCCCTCGCCAAACTTCAGCCGAAAAAAGAACTCAGGCAAAGGGATGATCCTACGGATCTTATCCGCTCTCGCTAACGTATGAGCCAACTGCTTTTGGGTGATAAGGTCTGGAGAAACCAAATTTACCACACCCCTCATCTGCCTATTCCGTATGATATACCCAAAAGAGCGGCATAGATCAAACAGGCTGATCCATGGAAAACGCTGTTGCCCGTTACCGATCACGACACTTACCCGTGAGAAGCGTTGCAAACGAAGCATCTCTTTCAAGGCCCCTCCATCCTCAGACAATACGACACCAAAACGGGTAATGACAAGCCTCACATCCGATGAGCATGCGGACGCTTCCTCCTCCCACGCCCCACACAACCGGGCCAAAAAATCCATTCCCCGGCAATCATGATACTCGTCATATTCCCCGAAAGCCGGATAATAACCTACGGCGGAGGCCGAAATAAACAACTCAAGTTTCACGCTTCTCGTGTTTATGGCATGCACCAACTGTCTGGTCACGCAAATACGGCTATCATACAACTCTTGTTTGTAAGCCTCCGTCCAACGTTTATTAATGGAAGCACCCGCCAAATTAATGACGACTTCACAGGATTCCACGCATCGGCATAATTCATCAAAACAATCTTCCTTAAACAAATCCCGCCCTAAAGGGATAACATCATATCCTTTTCCCTCTAAAAAAGATGAAAGATGCTGACCGATATATCCGCTTGCCCCGCTGATCGCTATTCTCATAATCAATACTTTTCTATTAAAACAAATCCACAAGCAATTTAGATGGCAATTTCCGGTTCTATTTTAGTATCCCAAACAGAATATCGACTAAAAGAAATCGGTTCGACAGAAAACAACTATATTTGTCCTCATTTAATAGTGACTGAATCATGGCAGACAATTATCTGGAAAATAAGTACGCAGAATACCAAGCCCGGAAGACTTCCGGCACTAGAACGGGGCATACAACGAAGACACTTCATAAAACAAGAAGAGTCTTCATCACCGGTGGAGCCGAGGGGATCGGGAAAGCGATTGTAAGGGCTTTCAGAGGAGCCGGACATCGTGTGGCCTTCTGCGACAAGAACGAGACCTTAGGAAAAGAGACTGCCCTACAAACCGGGACACAATTCCATCTCGTGGACGTTAGTGATAAAACCGCACTAGAAGATTGCCTGCGAAAGATCATCGAGGAGTGGGGAGATATTGATATCATTATCAACAACGCAGGTGTCAGTCAGTTCTCTCCCATCACGGAAACAAGCGTAGAGGATTTCGACAAGATACTATCCATAAACTTACGCCCGGCGTTTATCACCTCCCGCCAATTAGCGCTCCATCGGCAATCTCTCGATATCCCCAATCCATACGGCAGGATTATCAACATCTGCTCTACCCGTTACTTGATGAGTGAACCCGGTAGCGAGGGATATGCCGCCTCTAAAGGAGGTATCTATTCTTTGACACATGCGTTGGCCTTATCGCTCTCGGAATGGCATATCACGGTAAACTCTATCGCTCCCGGTTGGATACAGAATAACAATTACGACCAGCTTCGCCCGGAGGATCATGCTCAACATCCGTCCGGAAGGGTGGGAAAGCCGGAGGATATCGCCCGTATGTGCTTATTTCTTTGTCAAGAGGAAAACGATTTCATTAATGGCGAGAATATTACGATTGACGGTGGGATGACCAAGAAAATGATCTATCTCGACTAAATAAACATCCGTATATGACACAAACATCGAATATAGAAACCAACCGTCTTGTGCTCCGTCCTTTCAGCGAAAGCGATGCTCCTGATGTTTTTGAGAGCTGTAAGAATCCAAACCTAGGCAATAACGCAGGATGGAAACCTCTCGAAACGATCGAAGAGACTATTGATGTACTAAATACCATATTTATCGGAAAAGAAGGGGTTTGGGCTATCGTATCAAAAGAGACTCAACAAGTCATTGGCTCCATTGGCATCATTCCTGATCCCAAAAGAGAAAACCCACATGCTCGCATGCTGGGTTATTGGCTAAAAGAAGAGTGTTGGGGACAAGGCTTCACGACAGAAGCAGTGCAATCCGTATTGAATTACGGATTTACTCAAATGGATTTACATTTGATCACGGCAAATTGTTATCCTCACAATCAACGCTCACAACGTGTATTAGAGAAGAATGGATTCGTATACGAAGGACGGCTTCATCAAGCAGAGCTAATGCATACTGGACAAATAGAGGATCATTTGTGCTATTATCTTGACCATCATTCCTTTTCAAACAAAAACAATAGTTTATGATAGTAGTAACAAAAGATTTATATACGCTCAGGAGTTGGGAAGGTCAAGATACGGAATCCTTAACCTTGCACCTTAATAACAAGAAGATCTGGGATAACTGTCGGGATGGATTGCCTCATCCTTATACAAAAGAAAATGCCCGCTGCTTCATCAGCCAAGCACGAGAAAAAACTGAAATATCGGATTTCTGCATTGTGGTTCATGGTGAGGCAATCGGCAATATAGGTTTTGTGAGAGGAACGGATGTGGAACGTTTCAATGCGGAAGTCGGTTATTGGATCAGTGAGAGATATTGGAACCAAGGGATTACCTCTGAAGCGTTAGCCGATGCGATCCAGTATTATTTTGAGCATACGGAGGTTATTCGTATATTCGCCACGGTGTATGAATATAATCTGGCATCCATGCGGGTATTAGAGAAAGTGGGATTCAAGAAGACTGGCATCTTCCGAAAAGCTTGTTACAAAAACGGACGATTCATCGATGCGCATCATTTTGAGATCGTAGCGGATGAGAAATTAGTTGGGAACAAAGACTTATAATCCATTTATGCAAATAAGACAATTACAGGTAAACGAATACGATAAGGCATTAACCTTGTCTTTGGACGTGTTCATCCAATGTGGCAAGAATGACTTCGACGAAGAGGGATTGAAAACCTTCAAGAGTTTCATTTACAATAAGGATCTGGTAAATGAGCTAACCATTTACGGAGCATTCGAGGGTGAGTCATTAATAGGTCTAATCGCGACAAAAAATGAAGGAAAGCATATCTCCTTATTCTTCATCACGCCTATGTATCATGGAAAAGGTATCGGCAAACGATTATTCGAGGCCGCTATCCAAGATAAGCCAGTCTCGGAAATGACAGTCAACTCCTCTTCCTATGCAATCCCAATCTACCGGAAATTCGGGTTCGAACCAATCTGCGAAGAACAAACTACACATGGGATGAAGTACACCCCGATGAAGCGAACGATAACCCGTCCCTCCTTCGAGGACTTCAATGAGCTTCTTCTGCTTTGGGAAGCGTCCGTACGTAGTACCCATCATTTCCTAAAAGAAGAGGATATCTTATTTTATAAAGAACTTGTTCCCGGATATTTCCCATTGGTAGAACTTTATATCATCCGAAATGAGCGAGGAAAGATCGCCGCCTTCATGGGCTTAAGCGATGAGCTTATCGAGATGCTTTTCGTACATCCGGAAGAGCAAGGCAAAGGATTAGGTAAACGACTTATCCAATTCGCCTTGCAAGAGACACCCATCCGAAAAGTCGACGTAAATGAGCAAAACACAACCGCACTTCATTTCTATCAGCATCTGGGATTCCAAGTGATAGGAAGAGACGAGACAGATTCCTCCAACAAGCCATTCCCGATACTTCATCTTCAAGCTACACTTCCTTAAAAATTTAAGGTAATCGTGTAGCCTATCATGACTATATGCGTAGCCTAACGAAGGCATTCTTATCAAAAAACAGGACTAGTTACACATAAAAAAAGCCCACCGATAAAGGACGATGGGCTAGAACCTAAATGTTTTCACAACGGAATAATCCTTATTGTGATTTGCTTTCAAATTTGTGTTGACAAATGTGAAAACTCATGATATCATAAACGAGTCTTAAGGATACAGCAAAGACAACAACCCAAAAACGCTGATGTGGCACAGGTGGTAGCGCACCTCATTGGTAGTGAGGAGGTCACGGGTCCGAGTCCCGTCATCAGCTTTTCAACAAACCCGCATAAATGCTAGAAAGCTAGTATTTATGCGGGTTTTCTCGTTTTCGTTTTAGAAAGTTTCTACCATCCGGTTTTTAATTTGTTCTTGAATCCATGTTTTTATGAACTGTTCTGGATTTTTGAATTGTTTAATTAATTTATTCAGGATTTTCTTGTTCATTACGGCGAGCTATTCCGTTCAGGCTGTTGCTGCCTGCTCATCCTTTCTATCTGTTTTCCCCCTATTTTCATTTTTCCTGCACACTCTATTTTGAGGGCACATAAAGTAAATTAAAACAGCACGAGGTATTTTCTTCTCATGGCAACCAATTCTTTTGATGATAATGCACCTTCTCTTTCCACCTCCATTCCATCCGAGAACCACTCCAATGCCCATCTGACGGACACAGACTTCGATCTTACTGCACCTGCTGCTCCGGAAGACGGCGTCCCGGAAAATCTGGAAGGCGGCAGACCGGTTTATCCGGACAATACCAGCTCTGGCAGCAACATCGTTCTATGGCCGCCGACTTCTTCCAGGCCAACACCGTCGATTCCATCCTTTCCAACGTGCCCGTTCCGCCCAAACTGTTCCAACAGCATGAGCCAATTTGGACTGGTGCGTTTCTTAAATGCGTCTGCCAATATCTTCGCAGTCAACATTGAGGTGGATCAGAACGCTTTTGCCATCAACTCCCGTTTTGGAACTGTTTCTAATTACGAACCGGTCTCCGATGGTTTCCACACCATCACCGTCCGCCGGGCATCGGGCATCAGCAACATTCTTCTTCAGCGCTCCTTCCCATTTTCTGCCGAACAGCGCTATACTGTGGTGCTGACAGACAATGCTTCTGGCGGTCTTGATATGATCCAGGTTCCGGCCACCGGCTGCAACACTTTCAATTACAATACTGGCTGCTACCGGGTTGCCAATATGTCTTACAGCGGCTCCAGCTACGATGTGATGCTCTATAACACCCACAGTGTGGTATTCCGCGGGTTAAACTACCAGAGTGTCTCTTCTTATAAACAGGCAGCTGCAGGCTCCTACCAGTTCTACCTGACTAACTCCTCCACCGGATCACTGATGCAGGAGCTGCCAGCCCTGATCATTGGCACAGTAATCTCCGGAAGCTTTATCAATGAACCACTCCTGTCCTATCAGGTGGATATCACCGCAGGTAACAAATACACCAGTTATATCATTGGAAATACCTGGAGCAGCAGCGGTCTGCGGCTCATCACGTTAGAGGATTAAAAAAGAATCCTGCTTGCAGGATTCTCCGCCTGCGACGGGTCGCAATAGCGACATAATTCCTTTCCGCCGCAGTGCGATCCTCGCGGAGCGTTTTTGTGTCATAGGACGTAATTTCCTATGACACAAAAAGCCGGAAATCTGCTTCTAACTACAGATTTCCGGCTTTATAACGCCTACATATCTATATAATACCTTGTTGTCCCTGATATATCATTTCATTCTCTGTCTCACGATCTCATAAGCCAGCACACCTGCTGCCACCGACGCATTCAGGGAGTCAATATCTCCCTTCATCGGAATGGCTGCCGTCATATCACAGGTTTCTTTTACCAGACGTCCAACACCTTCGCCTTCGTTTCCGATCACCAGACCAATCGGTCCTTTCAGATTCACGCGGTACATCACATCTCCATCCATATCTGCACAGACGAACCAGAGTCCCTTTTCTTTCAGTTCTTCCATGGTTTTCACCAGATTGGTGACTTTTGCTACCGGTGTGTAATTCAGCGCACCTGCTGATGTCTTTGCAACGGTTGCAGTAAGACCTGCTGCGCGGTGCTTCGGAATGATCACACCATGCGCACCTGCAAGATTGGCAGTACGGATGATCGCGCCGAGATTATGTGGATCCTCAATATTGTCCAGAAGGATCAGGAAAGGATCTTCCCCTTTCTGTTTTGCAAGCTCCAGCATATCTTCCACCTGCGCATACTCGTAAGCCGCTGCCTGTGCAATGACCCCCTGATGTCTTCCGGTCTCTGAAATCTGGTTCAGACGTTCTTTGGTTACAAAATTCAGGATCGTATCATGCTTTTTTGCTTCTCTTACGATACTTCTGATCGGTCCGTCCTGACATCCGTCAAGAATATATACTTTGTCAATCGGTTTCCCGGAGCGAAATGCTTCCATTACTGCATTTCTTCCCTCAATCTGCTGACTGTTCATCTTTTTTTCTTCCATTCTATTTCTCCTGCTTCTTTTCTTCTTCGCATTCGCTTAAGTGATCCAGACCGATCTTGATCAGATCTGCCATTCTTTTCCATTCTCTTTTCAGGTAAAGCCATCCCATCAACGCTTCAAATCCGGTTGCACGTCGGTAATCGGTCAGTGACTGGTTCTTTGCCGGCGATACTGATTTAGCATTTCGGCCTCTTCTGTAAACAGCATGCTCTTCTTCAGTAAGCAATGGCTGAAGGACACGCATCATCTCTGACTGGGCAGACGCCTGCACCATACTGCTTGTCTCCTGATGTAATTTTTTTACCTGTTTATTGCCTTCGCTGATCACCTTTGTCTTGATGACCAGATCATAAATGCTGTCCCCTATATAAGCCAGGGTAAGAGGTGAATAGCCTTCCGGCTCCACCTCTTTCATCTCAAGCACTTCTTTTATATAGTCAGCAATTTCAAATTCTACGCTTTTTTCCATTGTACTCCTTCTCTGGTATCCTTCAGGATAATTCCCTTTTCCAGAAGCTCGTCACGGATCGCATCGGCTCTTGCAAAATCTTTTGCTTTTCTTGCTGTCTGACGCTCTTCGATCGGTTTCTCAATATCTGCATCCAGAAGTTCTTCCTTCTTATCCAGGATCAGTCCCAGGACATCACCGAGTTTTACGATTCTGTCCAGTAATCCCCGGAGATATTCCTTTGAGCTTTCTGCTGTCGCAGTGGTATTTGCATATTTTACAAGTTCAAAGATTGCTGCGATTGCGTCTGCTGTATTGAAATCATCATCCATTGCTTTTTCAAATTCTTCTACATATACATCAGTTTTTGAAAATGCTTCTTTTTCTTCGGCACTCATCTCTTCTGCTGCCACTGAAGCGATAAGATGTTTCAGATTATCGGTTGCATTGAGAATTCTCTCCAGACCGTTCTTGGATGCTTCCATCAGCTCTGCACTGAAGTTCAGCGGGCTTCTGTAATGTGCGCTCAGCATGAAGAAACGAAGCACCTGGAGGTCATACTGCTCGCTGATCTCTCTTACCGTACGGAAGTTTCCGAGTGATTTTGACATCTTGCGGTTGTCAATGTTCAGGAATGCATTGTGCATCCAGTATCTTGCAAATTCTTTACCGTTAGCGGCTTCACTCTGTGCGATTTCATTTTCATGATGTGGGAATATCAGATCTTCTCCACCTGCATGGATATCAATCTGTTCGCCAAGATATTTCCTCGACATCACAGAACACTCAATATGCCATCCCGGACGTCCATCTGACCAAGGTGACTTCCAGAAAGGTTCTCCTTCTTTTTTCGGCTTCCAGAGTACGAAATCCAGCGGATCTTCTTTTTCATCCTCACCGCTTACCAGAAGAGAACGTCCACCGGAACGGAGATCATCCAGATTCTTGTGGGATAATTTTCCATAGTCTTTAAACTTTCTTGTGCTGAAATAAACGGTTCCGTTTTTCTCGTAAGCGTAACCTTTTTCAATCAGCTCGGAAATCATCTCCACCATGCCGCAGATTTCTTCTGTTGCAAGCGGATGCTTGGTTGCAGGCTTTACATTCATTCCTGCCATATCCTTTTTGCACTCTGCAATATAGCGCTGTGAAATTTCCTGCGCGGATACCTGCTCTTCGATTGCCTTTTTGATGATCTTGTCATCAACATCCGTGAAGTTCGATACATAATTGACATCGTATCCTTTGTATTCAAAATAACGGCGGACGGTATCAAATACGATCATCGGTCTTGCATTACCGATATGGATGTAATTGTATACGGTTGGTCCGCAGACATACATTCTTACCTTTCCTTCTTCCAGAGGAACGAATTCTTCTTTCTTTTTCGTAAGTGTGTTAAATACTTTCATAAAGCTACTCCTTCTTTTTTCTATGCTTCCTCGATTATTTTTTCTTTCGCGAGTTTTTCTTTTAATGCTTTCAGTTCTTTCTTCAGACGGATATTGTCAGTCTGAAGCTGACGGATATCATTCAATACCGGATCTGGCAGATGGATCTGATCCAGGTCAGCGCTCGGAACTTTCTGGTCACCCATGCGTACAATTCTTCCCGGGACACCAACAACGGTACAGTTCGGAGGTACTTCCTCAATAACAACAGATCCTGCTCCGATCTTGGAATTCTTTCCAATCGTAAAGGAACCGATGACTTTCGCACCGGCACTGACCATGACGTTGTCTTCCAGCGTTGGATGGCGCTTGCCCTGCTCTTTTCCTGTACCACCCAGGGTTACTCCCTGATACAGTGTAATATTATCGCCCAGGATTGCAGTCTCGCCGATAATAACGCCACTTCCATGGTCGATAAAAAGCCCTTTTCCAATGGTTGCTCCCGGATGGATCTCAATTCCTGTCTTTCTGACACCACGCTGTGACACCCACCGTGCCAGAAAATAATGTTTTTTCAGATACAACTTATGTGCGATCCTGTAATGAAGCATTACCTTAAAGCTTGGATACAGAAATACTTCTATATCCGATTTGATTGCCGGATCTCGTTCTTTTACTACTTTGATTTCTTCTTTGATATAGGAAATAACTCCCATTTCATTCACCTCTGATTTGGAATTTCCTGT
>ERZ773218.3277-NODE-3277-length-10783-cov-2.465138_pt1 | contig 10783 bp, 6 predicted proteins | sample MGYA00580527_ERZ773218 | MGnify/ENA primary metagenome ERZ773218 (study PRJEB29015, sample SAMEA2737763) | human gut metagenome | biome: human gut; feature: human-associated habitat; material: faeces | place: China | collected 2012 ...
CAAGTAAAATAAGCAATAAAAGAAAGAGCAATATTTTTAATATCGTCAGTAATATTTTTCCTATTATCGCCAATATCGTAAAAAACATTGCTCTTTCCCCCTTTATCTAAAATATTCGGATACTGTTTTTGAATTAAACTCCCCTTTTTCACTTATTATGTCAGATACTATTCTTTCAACCAATCCTACCGCCCCGTTATAATCGGCTGCAAGACCTACTATTTCTATCCCAATTTCAGCCTGGTATTTGAACCAGAATTCCCTTGATGAATATATGTCAAGTGCATTTTCATTATTTGCCGGAAGTGATATACAAAAACATTCAGGTATAAGTTTTCCTCTTTCTATCCGTCGTCTGTACTTTATCGGCTCTCTGTGCACTTTTTCATCCATATATATCTTTTTGTTCCATATCACTGAAGAATTTTTGTTTTTCTGTCTTTTTATCATATCTAAAATCCTTCCCGGGCAATAAATTAGAACATCATTTCCATAATAAGCTGTTTTGACGCATATTTCTCCGCCTCATCGTCACACTGTTCAAGCGACATTGTGACATACTCTGCTACCTCCTGCGGACTATTAAAAAATACCGGAAGCTTGTCTATCGTATTTGCCATAATTGCACGCCTTACCATACGGCTGCTTTTCTTTAAGTGCTCCTTTATCTCGACCGTAAGTTCATCTGATATTTTCAAAACATCATCTGCCGTCACTTTACTGTCATCTTCCACTCCGTTTATCTCGGCAAAAATACTGTTTGAGCCAAGCTGTGACATCTGTTTTAAATAGTTAAATTCATCGGTCAGTGAAAGCTCCTTAATAACATCTTTCTGGGCGTCCATAGTCTCCTCAAGTATCGCACCTGCCATGTTCATTCCCTCAAAAAGCTGTTCCTGTATTCCCTCTATCTGTGGGAAAAACTCTCCAAGCCAGTAAAGTTTTGCCTCCTCATCAGATAAATCTTCTTTAGACAGATTCCAGACATCACTCTGTTTTTCCCTAAACAATGAATTTATCCCCCTTATAACAACCTGCTGTGGAGTGTTTTTCTCTGTTTTTTCAACATATTTTGACGATACAGTAATGATATAAAGCTCATTTATTATCTGTCCAAGCTGCATATACAAATCTGAAATATCGTTGAGCTTTACAGCATTGTTTGTTATCTTTTCGGCATAAATATCATACATTTCTTTTGTGATATTTTCGTAATCAAGCTTTGAAAGTTCATCAAGCACCGGAACAAACTCCGTAAAATAATTATCCATATCACCATTTTTGTAGAGCATCGCATTTGTTCTGAACATATATACGAAACTTTCAAGCGAACTCATATCACTTCCGTCATATACAGATATTGCATTTCTTATTATATCTATATATCTCGACCTCGTCATACGCATCGGAAGCTGCCCTATTATCTCATGTATGCTGTCATTTATGGCAACATTATCTTTTGAGCCAAAAATAAACTTTACAACATCCTGTGCAAATTCAGTATCATCGGGAAGTTTCTTCATCTCCTCAAATCTGTACTGAATCCTGTTCAATATGTACTCATACACAACAAAGCAGTCAACATATGCAGTGAGCACCTGCATTTTGTCCATAACAATCTGTCTTAGTTTTAAAAGCCTTTCTGAAAGTCCTGACCTTTTTTCATCCGTTATGCCACTTTCATATATTTCATATATTATCTCATTGACTGCATCTGTTGTGTCTTTTGCAGACTCTATATACGGATTTATCCCCTCCGTTATCATCTCATAATACATATAGTAATGCATCATAAGTTTTAAACCTGCATCCTCATTGTTCATATGCATACATTTATCCACATAGTCAGGAAGCATATTTCTAACATCTTTATTTTCATCCAATGCTTTTACGCACTGTTTTATCGACTTACTCATTATAATCTCCATTTCCGTAACAATACTCATTTCTAAGTGGCACCGCAAATCTGAAATCTGCGGTTGCCGTAAAAACTGTGTCTGTGCATCTCAGCTTTATACAGACACTTATGGTTCTTTACCATGTCTGAACAAGAACCCATGTACTGAACCACTTAAGGAATTTATTTGCAAAATCCACCGTTATCGGATAACCCGACAATACCGGATAGAACAGTGCGAAAAGTCCTATCGCCACCGCCACATATACATACACGAATTTCTTCATCTTAGGCTTGTACCGGACTATATTATAAAAACTGTAACCGAGCATTACCGTGATAAACGGAACACTTGGAAAATAATGATATATAAATACAGTTCTTGTGACTAAGAGCCACGGTGCATACTGTGACACATATCCCAGTGTAAGAAATGCCGCCTTTTTATCCCTGTCTTTATATATAAGATAGAGCATATAAATAAACGCAGGTATTCCTGCCCACCATACAAGTGGATTTCCAAATGCACTTATCCCCTCTCTAAGATCGTTTGCTGTCACTCCTGAATAATACCACATCGGTCTATACATAATAGGCCACTGATACCATCTTGATGAATACGGATGCGAATCCTTTAAGGCACTGTGATAATTAAACATAGTTTTCTGTGCCTCGATAACCTTTGTTATAAGTCCCCTGTCCGTTCCGTCACTGAATGGTATATACGATAACACATATATTATAACAGGAATCACTACAAAGAATATACAGCAGAACCCTATCGTTTTCATAAACAATTTATAAAAATTGTCGGCTATATATTTATGTTCTATTCCGTCTGAACTTCCCTTTATATTCTTGTTTGCATACTGATATTCCCTGAATCTCTTGAACATCTGCACAAAGAATATCACACAAAGCCCTGCTGACGAATAAATTCCCGTCCATTTACTTGCCCAGCCAAGTCCCATTGCAATACCGCAAAGACCAAGCGGTATAAATGTCTTTTTAAGCGGTGTATCATAGAAACTTAATTTCGTGTAGCAATACATAAAATAATATGACAACATTATAAACAATGTTACGAACACATCTATTGTTGCGATTCGTGTCTGAACGAAGTGCATAAAGTCAAAGGCAAGTAACTATTGCAAGCCAAGATTTCTTTAGCAATTTCTTTGCAAAAAGGTATATAAGCGGTAACATAAATATACCGAATACAGTACCGACAATTCTCCAGCCGAACGGACACATACCAAATATAAGTACACCGACAGCCATTATGGCCTTGCCGAGTGGTGGATGTGTATTCTCATAACAATACAAGTGATGTATCATCTCGTATGCCGTTCTCGCATGATAAATTTCATCGAAATATGTTCCGTTAAGATTTGTCGCTCTGCCCTCAAACAAATCCTGTTCATCAAACAGTGCAGCATACTGACCTGAATTTACAGGTGTAAGTTTATTTCCATCAGCATCCGTGAGTACAATCTCCATAATACTGTCCTCACCGTTGTTTGCCAACGGACTTATTCTGATATATCTTGCCGTTACATTTATTTCATTCCACTTAAATAATGAACCTGCATCCCACTCTGAGCCCTCACCGCACAGTGTTGTCCATGCTCCGTTCGGGTCACTTGTATATTCGATATAGTATGTAGGATTATTCTGGTATCCAAGAAAATCCCATAGTTTTGCGACAGTCACATCCTGTCCCATATCGAGAGTTACCGTGCCCTCTTTTACAACTGAATACGGAGTCTGCGGTGCATTCATCTCACCGAGCCTTGCAAACGCTATGACTGCATAGACAAGAGTTATCACTCCCAGTGCGATAAAATCTCTGTTTGTCATCTTTGCAAGTAATCCCGATTTTTTGATAGGACTCTGTTTTGCTTTGTCTGTCTTTTTCTCTTCTCTTTCTTTTTCTAGCTGTTCTGATACAGCCTTAATCTCCTGTCCCTCATTGGCAGGTGCAAAATATGTCTTTGCAGTCACATAGACCATATACGCAACTGTAAGAAGCAGACCTATCGAGATTGCAATAGGTATCGGTGCTTTAGGGTCAAAGTTATTAACATCATATATAAACAATACATATGCCGCATTGTAAAATACCACTGCACATATAAGCGAATAAAGTATATAAATCTCTTTTCTGAGCCTTACCGCAAAAGCTGCGATAAACATTACCATGGCAGGAAAAAGATACCTCTCGTGCATACGAACCGCAAATGCGAACACGACCGTTACGACAAATCCACCGATATAATAATATTTTCCTGAATTTTTTTTGCATCTGTAACTTATGATAAGTGCAACTATGACCGTAAGTATTATGGCTATAGTTCCCCATGTCTTATACTGGATACCAAGCAGCTTGTCATACTGGCTTGACCAGTTAAGTCCCAGCATATTCCAAAAATTGTATGCATTTATAGAAGCATATTCGTAAGAACCAAGCGTTCCCGTGTACTGCTTAAGTGCCTCTGAAAATCCGAACGGTATCATAAGTACACCTATCATCAGTATCGCTGCTACTCCAAGACCAAGATTTTTGAAAAACTTTTTCCAGTTAAAATCTTCAAGAAATACCTGGTCTATGATACCGCATATAAGAACCGGAGTGAAAAACAATGACTGCGGTTTTATAAGTATTCCTATCGCAAATACAAAATATGACGGTATAAGTTTTTTCTCACTAATAAGATAACACATAAGAAGCATAAACACGGTAAATACAGAATCAGTCTGTCCCCATACCGCACTGTCGAGAATAATCATAGGACACAAAAGATACAGTGCAGATACAAGAGCTGCACCTGTCTCTCTCATTCGTTTGCAAGCTATCTTATATATAAGCCAGCCCGTTACCATATCTGCGATTATGGCAGGCATTTTTGTGAGAACAATGCTTGCCGTGCTATCCCATGCCCATGAAAACAATGCCCTTATTGCTCCAACAACATAAAGTATATACATATATCCAGGTGGATAATCATGGAATGAATCCGACAAATAAAATTTCTTTAATCCGTCTGTAAACACACTCTGTGACCAGAGCAGGAAACAGTTCATATCAGTCTCATTTCCCTTATATATTGCCGCTGCTATAAGTCTTATGAGCAATGCAACTGCAAACAGAAATATAAATATCATAAATCCTGTTTTTGCATCAGCCGCACCATATGACACAGCAGACTCCTTTTTACCTGAGCCATTTTTTCCGCCATATGCGGCTTCCTTTCCTCTGATAAAGCTGCATACCGGCTTGTAGCATAAAAGCATTGCAATCAGTCCGGCTATCGCAACAAAATTAATAGCTGCCATTTTTTCTTCTCCTTACATAAATTTTTTTATATGCTGATGTGTAAATAAATGATCTGAACAATATTCATAATTGCCGTCACATTTTGAGCAAAATCTGAAATCAAGATTTTCATCATCAAGCTCTGTTCTTCCACAAACTGCACAGCGATGTCTTGGTCCTGCTTTCGGTGCACTCGCTTTTTTCTTGAAACTTCTTCGTCTGTGTATATCCTTAGGCGAAACTCTCCTATAATTTCTTGTGCTAAAAAAGAATATGAGAAAGTTTGCCATAGCGACTATTATCGCAATCCCCATTGAGATGTAAGCACCGCCTCCTGTGCTTTGTCCTGCCCTGAAATATATGATTCCATAATAAAAACTCTGGACTACCTGATAGAGCATATATGCTGCGTCAAGAAATGCAAGCCACTTTACCTTTATCGGTATGACAAAGTACAGCAAAAACTGCATATCCGGATTTAATGCCGCAAAAGCAAAAAACATCGACCAGTAAATATACTGAAATCCCGAATAATAAATCGCACTGTGCAGCGGTGATATATACAATATAAGTGCAGCTATTATATTAAACAGATAGCCGCTTAAGAAATACATATTAAATCTGAATGTTCCCCATGCCTGCTCTAAAGATCGTCCAAACAAAAAGAACAACTGAACCTGTATCACAAAAAACAAAATACTGAGTAACATTCCCATTCCACTTGAAAAACCGTAAGGCTCAATAAGAAATGTAAACAATCTCCATATCTGTCCTCTAAACACTGCTGACATATCAAGACAGAGATAATTATAATATATCCGGGGATTTATCATGCCGATGACTGCTCCCGCACAATACAGCACTATAACATATCTGATAAGATCAGGTATCGCATATCTTCCAAACTTTCTTTCAAGTTTATTAAGAAAATTGTTCATAAAATCAAAATATCCTTTCAAAATGTATATTCAGATGCCTATTGCAAAAAACATAAACTTTGCAATATATTAGTAAACATCATGCTTTGATTATAGTTATCGTTTATGCCTTTGTCAAACTATTCTTTCTATCAATAAAGCAGAGGAAACAACCTATATTGCCATCCACATCTTCGTTGTAAACAGCAAAATCCCCTGCTTTATAAATATATTTATTATTTTTGATTTTTATTCATTATTTTTCTTTCACAAAATACACAAGTCCCGGCAGGATATAGATGCCTTTTAAACCATTCTTATTTAAAAATTCATTCAAGTCACATTCAGATTTATTAAACACATCAAACAGTGTATCTCCCGGCTGTGCAACATATTTAACCCATTTATCATCATCTGAAACCTTATTTTCGGACATTCTGTCAGACCTTACATCCGTCCTTGCTCCCAAAACCTTATCCGGAAGATCCATACTCTCTGACATATCCATATTATCTGATATTCCAATATTTCGCCTGTTTTCTGACATATCACCTGACATTTCTGTGCTCTGTCTTGTTCCTGTCATATTGTCTGACATTTCTGTGCTCTGTCTTGTTCCTGTCATATTGTCTGACATTCCTGTGCTCTGTCTTGTTCCTGCCATATTGTCTGGCATTTCTTTGTTTCGTCTCGTTTCTATCATACCATCTGATACATTAAGATTTCCTGCTATGTTATTTTCCACGCCCATACCGTTATTCATGCTGCTGTCATTGTCCTCTGATATACCTCTGTTTCCACTGCTGCACGGCTTTTTGCAGCATTTTTTCTTCATCGGTATGCATATTGTATCCCCCACATTAAGTCTGTAAACATCTGCATAAGGGTTCGCATGGAGTATCATTGCAAGAGGCACATCATATTTTCTGCTTATTCCATATAATGTATCCCCCTGCTTTATGGTGTATGTCATCCCATCACAAGTATCATAATTCATAGAAAACCTCTGCGATATAATAAATATAATAAATATGCGTCATAAAACGACCGGCTTCTTCATATTTAATACAAATATCATATTTCATATTTCAAACTTTCTTTATATTATATTCATAAGGATTTAATTTTGACACAAAAAATTTAAGACGGCTGTCAGACACTGCCACTTGAAATAAGAAATAGTTTGTCATATAATAGCAGAATATGGCGACTTTTGGCTATGATATAGAAAGAGGTACACGATGAAATTAGATTTTAACACACTTGGTATTGATATTGGTTCAACTACTGTTAAGATTGCTATATTGAACAAAGACGGCGAGATAATCTTTTCAGATTATCAGAGACATTATGCCAACATTCAGGAAACTTTGGCTAAAATCATAGATGAAGCATATGAGGAATTTGGAGATATACCTGTCTCACCTATGATAACCGGTTCAGGCGGACTTACTCTGTCTAAGCATATGGAAATTCCTTTTGTGCAGGAAGTAGTAGCCGTCGCTACATCTTTAAAAGACTATGCACCAAGAACTGATGTTGCAATAGAGCTTGGTGGCGAGGATGCAAAGATAATCTATTTTACCGGCGGTATCGACCAACGTATGAACGGCATATGTGCAGGCGGTACAGGTTCATTTATCGACCAAATGGCTACTCTTTTAAAGACTGACGCCGCAGGTCTTAATGAATACGCTAAAAATTATAAGGCTATATATCCTATCGCCGCAAGATGCGGTGTATTTGCAAAAACAGATATTCAGCCTCTTATAAATGAAGGTGCAACTAAGGAAGACCTTTCCGCATCCATCTTTCAGGCTGTCGTAAACCAGACTATAAGCGGACTTGCCTGTGGTAAACCTATAAAAGGAAATGTTGCTTTCCTTGGTGGTCCACTTCATTTCCTTACTGAGCTTAAACAGGCATTTATAAGAACGCTCGGACTTGAGGGAGATGCCATAATCGCACCTGAGCACTCACATCTCTTCGCCGCATCCGGTGCTGCAATGAATGCCCATGCAGATGTGCAGTCCTCTCTCGGAGAGTTAAAAGAAAAACTTTCACATAAAATAGAACTTGAATTTGAAGTAACAAGAATGGAGCCTTTGTTTGCTTCTGAAAAAGAATACGAAGATTTCACTGAAAGACATAACAAACACAATGTGAGAAAAGGTGATTTTTCATCATATAAAGGTGACCTTTTCTTAGGTATAGATGCCGGTTCAACTACAACAAAAGTTGCAGTTATCGGTGACGACGGTTCATTATTATACTCATTCTATAGCAGCAACAACGGAAGTCCGTTAAAGACTGCATTAAAAGCAATGAAAGATATATACTCAAAAATGCCTGAGGGTGCAAGAATAGTACGCTCATGCTCAACCGGTTATGGTGAGGCACTTCTTAAATCAGCACTTCTTCTTGACGAGGGCGAAGTAGAAACTGTCGCACATTATACTGCTGCCGCATTCTTTGACCCTAATGTAGACTGTATTCTTGATATAGGCGGTCAGGATATGAAATGTATCAAGATAAAAAATAACTCGGTCGACAAAGTCCAGTTAAATGAAGCCTGCTCATCGGGTTGTGGTTCATTTATCGAAACTTTTGCAAAATCACTCAACTATGAGGTAGCTGACTTTGCAAAGATAGCTTTATTTGCCGAAAATCCTATCGACCTCGGTTCAAGATGCACGGTATTTATGAACTCAAAAGTCAAGCAGGCACAGAAAGAGGGAGCAAGTGTTGCCGACATTTCAGCCGGACTTGCATACTCCGTTATCAAAAATGCACTGCTTAAAGTTATCAAACTTACAGACCCTAAAGACCTCGGAAAACAGGTAGTCGTTCAGGGCGGTACTTTCTACAATGATGCCGTACTCAGAAGTTTTGAGCGTATATCAGGCTGTGAAGCGATAAGACCTGACATAGCAGGTATCATGGGTGCTTTCGGTGCAGCACTTATCGCAAAAGACAGATATACGGGACAGAAAAGCACAATGCTTTCATTTAAAGAAATAAATGAGCTTCGTTTTAAAACATCAATGACGAGATGTCAGGGATGTATAAACCATTGTCTGCTCACGGTAAATGAATTTACGGGTGACCGCAAGTTTATTTCAGGAAACCGCTGTGAGAAAGGACTCGGACTTGAAAAGAACAAAGAACAGATTCCAAATCTTTTTGAATATAAAAATGAGCGTGTATTCAGACATTACAAACCACTTAAAAAGGCTGATGCCCCCAGAGGAGTTGTCGGAATCCCACGCGTATTAAATATGTACGAAAATTATCCATTCTGGTTCACATTCTTCACAAAACTCGGTTACAGTGTAAAACTTTCTCCTGTATCAAGCAGAAAGATTTATGAACTCGGTATCGAATCGATTCCAAGTGAGTCGGAATGTTATCCTGCAAAACTCGCACACGGTCATGTTACATGGCTTATAAGACAGGGACTTGAATACATATTCTACCCTTGTATTCCTTATGAGCGTGTCGAAGTGCCTGACGCAGGAAACCACTACAACTGCCCTATCGTCACATCATACGGTGAAAATATAAAAAACAATATTGAGGAATTGCGTGATGATAAGATAAAATACCAGAATCCGTTTATCTCTCTTGAGAGTGAGGAAATACTTACAAAGCGTCTTGTGGATTTCTTCCGTAAAGAAAACGGTATCCCTGCCGCTGAGATAAAAGCAGCAGCACACGAGGGCTGGCTTGAAATGCAGGCTGTTCGTGAAGATATGACCAAAAAGGGAAAAGAGGTACTTCAATATCTCAAAGAAACAGGCAGACACGGCATCGTGCTCGCAGGCCGCCCGTACCACATCGATCCGGAAGTCAACCATGGCATTCCGGAAACCATCTGCTCGCTCGGCATGGTGGTATTGTCTGAAGATTCGATCTGCGAACTGCAGCCGGGGGAGAAGCTCAACCTGAGTGATTTCCTCGCCGCGGACGAAGACGATCCGCGCAAGAAGAACGCGGACGGCTTCCGTCATGTGGAAGACCGCAAAGTCACCAAAATGCCGTTGCGAGTCACCAACCAGTGGGCCTACCACGCACGCCTGTACTCGGCGGCAAACTTCGTGGCCTCCTATCCGGGACTTGAACTCGTACAGCTCAACTCCTTCGGCTGCGGTCTCGACGCCATCACCACCGACCAGGTGGGCGAAATCCTCGCCGACAAGGCCGACGTGTACACCATGCTGAAGATCGACGAAGTCTCCAACCTGGGCGCGGCGAAAATCCGACTGCGCTCGCTCAAGGCAGCCGTCGAAGAACGCGAACGCAACAAGCAGCGCGGAATCGCCGCAGTCATGCCCAACAAGCAAGACAGCGTACCCAACAAGCAGGGCGAATTCCGCAAGACCGGGTCTGAGGCGCCGACTCCGGGACGTCAAGTCATGCTTGACACCGTGATGAAAGCCAATCCGAAACTTACCGAAGCCGTCAAAGCCGCATCCAGGCGTGCCGCGGAAAACGGCATCGGCGAAGCGAAGAAATCCGCGCACAATTCCGCCACCATGTCGAAGTACGCCAACCGCGTGCCATTCGGCAAAGACATGAAGGACTACACCATCGTGGCTCCGCAGATGAGCCCGATCCACTTCTCTCTGGTGGAATCCGTCATCCGCTCCGGCG
>ERZ773218.3280-NODE-3280-length-10772-cov-2.707661_pt1 | contig 10772 bp, 8 predicted proteins | sample MGYA00580527_ERZ773218 | MGnify/ENA primary metagenome ERZ773218 (study PRJEB29015, sample SAMEA2737763) | human gut metagenome | biome: human gut; feature: human-associated habitat; material: faeces | place: China | collected 2012 ...
GAGACAAGATCGAGGAGGTACTGAACGACGGGTTCGAGTTTGTGGCCATGGCACGTGCCTTGGTGAACGAGCCGGGCTTCGTCAACCGTATGAAAGAAGACGAGCACGCTCGTTGCGATTGTGGGCATAGCAACTATTGTATCGCCCGTATGTATAGTGAGGATATGGTCTGTCATAAGAACGTGAAAGGTCTTCCGGAATGTATCGTACGTGAAATCAAAAGGCTTGAATATAAATAATGGAAAAGAAATGGGCTTTAGTCACGGGGGCCAGCTCCGGAATAGGTCTCGCCTATGCCGAGGAACTAGCCTCACGAGGCTATCAGTTAGTGATCGTCAGCAATGAGGAGCAGGCGATCCGGGAGAAAGGTGAGTTTCTCTCCGAGAAATATGGTATAGAAGTTTTGCCGCTTTATCGTGATTTGGCGATCCCCGGGGCGGCCAAGGAGCTATATGATACTTGCCAAGAGAAAAACATCCCAATAGAGGTATTGGTCAATAACGCCGGTATGTTTTTTTTCTGCGAGACCTTACAAGCTAAGGCCAACATCGTCGAGAAAATGCTCTACCTCCACGTGACCACTCCTACCCAGCTTTGTTATTATTTCGGGCAAGAGATGAAGAAACGGCGTCATGGATATATCCTCAATATGTCATCCCTATCTTGTTGGCTACCTTATCCGGGAATTACGCTGTACGCTTCCACCAAGCGATACTTGAAAAGCTTCTCCCGAGGCTTGCGTTCAGAGTTACTGGATTATGGAGTAAGCGTAACCGTACTTTGTCCCGGCGCCGTCGCCACGAATTTATATAACCTAAGCGACAACTTAAAGACCTTAGCGATCCGCCTAGGTATCATGATGCGTCCGGAAAAACTGGCTAAAAAAGGGATTAATGCCTTGTTTCACCACCGGGCTTCCCTATTACCGGGCCTCTTCAACAAAATATGCACACCCCTCGTAATGCTCCTCCCCCACGGCCTTGTCCGTTGGATCATGCGAACCACGAAATTAGTGAAGCTAGATCGATAATCCGACAAATAACATGCGAAATATTTGTCACATCAAACAAAAATCGTATCTTTGCACCGCTTTTTAGCCCCGTACCGTGTGATGGGAAATTAGGAAGCAAAATAACTAATTTTGAGTAACACAAAAATTAAAGAAAATGAAGACATTTGAGTTAGAAGGAAAAGGAAGAGAGATCGTCGCTCGTTCCGCTGATCAGAAAAGAGCCTTGAAGGCAATGCGTAAGAACAATGAAATTCCCGCTGTATTATACGGTGGCGAAAAAGTAACTCACTTCACGGTTACAAAAGAAGCCGTTCGTAAGTTGGTTTACACTCCGGAGATTTTCGTTGTTGAGTTAAGCATTGACGGTAACAAGACGATGGCAATCGTTAAGGACATGCAGTTTCAACCTGTAACTGACGAAATCCTTCACATGGACTTCTTGGAAGTATCTAAGGACAAAGCCGTAGTAATGGAAGTTCCGGTTGTTTTGGAAGGTCACGCAGAAGGTGTTAAAGCCGGTGGTAAGTTGTCTCTTCAAATGAGAAAACTGAAAGTGAAAGCTATATACGATCAAATCCCTGAAAAGTTGACGATTAATGTGGATCACCTTGGCTTAGGTAAGACTATGCAGGTAGGTGCTTTGCACTTCGAAGGTCTTGAATTGATGAACGCTAAAAACGCTGTTGTTTGCGCCGTTCAATTGACTCGTGCCGCTCGTGGTGCTCAGGCTAAAGGATAATCTGAGGTAAAAACATTATTACAATACATGAAGGGGAGGATATTCATAGAATGTTCTTCCCCTTTCTTTTATAGATTCGAGGATAATGAAATATTTGATAACAGGACTTGGTAATATCGGTTCCGAATATTGGGGAACCCGCCATAATATAGGTTTCCGGGTTGTCAACCATCTGGTAGAGAGCGTAGGAGGCAATTTCACTGAGGAGCGATACGGGGCAATCGCACGCATACGGGTGAAAAACTGTGACTTGATCGTGCTAAAGCCGAATACCTTTATGAACCTCAGCGGCAACGCCGTTCGGTACTGGTTGCAAAAAGAGAACATTCCCGTGGAAAATCTATTGATCGTCGTAGATGATCTGGCATTGCCATTCGGAACCTTACGTCTGAAACCAAAGGGTAGCGACGCCGGGCATAACGGGTTGAAGAATATCGCCCAGTTATTGAATACGCAGGAATATTCCCGCCTTCGTTTCGGCATAGGCAGCGATTTCCCACGGGGCGGACAGATCGATTACGTGCTAGGGAAATTTCCCCCAGAGGAATTGCAATTGATGCCAGAGATATTGGATCGTGCGACAGAGATCATCAAGAGCTTCTGCCTCGCCGGCATCCAGATTACGATGAATCAATTTAATAATAAATAAAAAGAGACTGAGAATACAGATATGAACGAGGTACGTATCGATAAATGGATGTGGGCGACCCGTATCTTTAAGACCCGCACGATAGCCGCGGAAGCTTGCAAGAAAGGGCGTATCATGATAGGTGGAGTAACGATCAAACCTTCCCGCATGATCAAGGTTGGCGATGTGATCCAAGTGCGTAAACCGCCGATCACCTTCTCTTTTAAGGTAATCGGATTGATCGAGAATCGTGTGGGCGCGAAGCTCGTCCCGAATTACTTGGAGAACGTGACAACCCCGGATCAGTATGAGATTCTGGAGATGAACCGTATCTCCGGTTTCGTGAACCGTGCGAAAGGTCTCGGACGTCCTACCAAGAAAGACCGTCGTGAACTGGAGCAATTCACTGAGCCGGAATTCATGGATGACGGATTCGATTTCGAGTTCGACTTTGGAGAAGAGGAAGAGTAGTAAGCATGCTGATTTCCATTTAATTACATTTACCAATATTTTCATCAAGAAGTAAAAGTATTTTCACCTAGAGGTAAAACTGTTTACATACTGATGTAACGCCATTTACCTCTAGAGGAAAAAACATTTACCATTAGAGGTAAATGGCGTTACAACGGTATGTAAACGGCAATTATCCCTATTGATTCTCCTCGGAAAGCAGATTCCCCTCCTCATCCCAGCTACGCCAGACACCAGATTTCTTCCCTGCCGTATAGAACATCTCATACAACAAATTTCCCTTATCACTCCAGATACGCCAAGGGCCGTCCTTTTGCCCTTCCTTATAAGAAGCCAGGCCGATCAGCTGTCCGTTCTCATTATATGTACGCCATTCTCCGTGAAAGATCCCATGATAATAGGAACGCACCTCGGCGATCTTGCCACTCGGATAATAAATCACGTAAGTTCCCTCCGGACGGCCATCTTTCAAATATAACTCCATCTTAAGCATACCATCGTCATAAAATTCCGTATAACGACCCGTATATGGAGTGGTTTGCGTGGCATCGGTATAATACTGTCCTTCGCTTAAAACCAAGTCTTGCGCTTGTACGGTCCATGAGGCCCCCGCCATAAAAGCAGAAAATAACAATAGCTTTTTATTCATGATACATTCTTATCTAAATTATATGCGAAAAGACACCGAGGGATCTTTCCGGATACCTCAGTGCCCCAAACAAATTCACAGCCTATTCAAAGTCAAGCTAAATTAATATTCAGTGTTATTCGGATCGAAGTTGGTCCAGTTAGCGGCCCAGTCATTCTTGCCATCAAAAGCTCCCTTATAAGATACCTTCTCGAAGAAAGCGTCGTTCAAAGCCGTATCAGAGAAATCCGCTCCGTCAATCTTATCCGCTACGATCGATGTATAGTCACCATCTTTAGCGATGATATCATTGCTGGAAGCGTAAGTAAGGTTGCTCAAGTCTGCTGTCTGAAAGTAATTTTGGCTAGTTTCATCCTTGAAATTCTCCCACATACCGGCGAAGATCACATTCTTAACAACCGCACCCACATTTGCGTTTTGCAGATACAAACCGTATGGCCAACCCACGAAAATCGAGTTATACACATTCAAGGAAGAGTTACGGCGGATGTGCATAGCGGCTTGGAATGATCCACCCTTAGCGCCATTAGCCGCGTCTTCCGTAACATAAAAGATATCATTTTCCGTTTTACCAGCTGATTCACCATAGAACGGACCGATCAAGGTCACGTTAGAAAAGACCGGAGTGGTAAGTGGAGTATTATTGGAACCATCAGCGTCGTTATCAGACTCGAAGCCATTGGACTTGGACGTATCAGCGTGCTTCGGGTCGCGAACGCCTAACAAGAACTGCAATTTACCTTGGAATCCATAGTCCGTATCAAACTCATCATCCCAACCTTTGTAAGCAATCAGGTGTTTTGCGTTTACCGTACCGCCAAACCACTCGAATGAGTCGTCGCCACAGAAAGAGACCTGCACGTATTCGATCGTAGTGCCACGGCCAACACCACCGCAAGTCAAACCATTGATCTCCTTATTTGGCTCCAATGGATAACCGGCGAACTCGATACGGACATATTTCACGATACCGGAGTTATCTTCCGGATCCTTTCCACCGTAGTAAGAACGAGGACCGCCCTCTATCTGAGCCTCGCCAGCCGTATTATTCACGATAGACTTGCCACAAAGAATCAAGCCACCCCAATCACCATAGGTACGAGAAGCTTTCGGTTGGTCGGAAGTGAACACGATCGGTTTCTCCGCCGTACCCTCGGCGATGAGCTTTCCGCCACGCTCGACGATCAAGGAGCCTTTAGACGATTTCTCCCCCTTGATTACCGTTCCCGGCTCGATCGTCAAGGTCACGCCATCCGTCACATATACGAAACCTCTCAACAGGTTGTTATCAGCAGCCTTCAAGGTCATATCCGAGGTAATCTCACCTTCCAATATAACATCTTGAGTTTCCTCTACAGGCGGCTCTACATTTACGAGATCATCATCGTCGCCACAAGCGGTTGTTCCAAACATCGTGGCCATACAGAAAGCGGCGGCCACACCTTTTAATAATAACTTGTTCATAAGTAAACGAATTTAGTTTATATGAGTGAATTCAAATTAAAACTTCACGGCTACACCTAGATTCACGGTCACACCCGGACGATAGCTACGGATTAATTGCTCAACCTCCCGTTTCTCTCCGGAAGCCTCTGTTAACTCTAGGAATTGTTTATATTCTACTTTTGAGTTCAATAGATCTTTTACGCCTCCCTTGACCTCCACGTATTTACCGATCTTCTTCGAGAAACTCAAGTCCAAGGAGTTACGGGGCATCTCATAGATATCGGGAATATCATCGTTCGGGTTCTGCTTCGGTACGCCTACCGTCTCAATACGCTTGCCAATCCGGTTATACAAGGCGGAGGCTGAGATTCCTGCGTTGTCATTCTGATAGAATAAGCCCGTATTGATCAAGTAAGGGGATTGCCCCTGCATCGCACGATCCCGCTCGAAAGAGCCCTCGGCGAAATACACCCTACTATGGATATAAGCCCCGTTGAATACGAAGCTCAAGCCTTTCAGACCGATAAAGTCCAGATTCTTCTTGATATCCAGCTCCACGCCGAAAGCATTCGCATGATCGGCGTTGTGGTATGTGTACTGCAATCCGGAACCCGCTTCCATATAGGTTTGCTCGATCGGATTATCGAACCGTTTGTAGAAACCGCCGATCGTCACCGTCTCACCCGGAGCCGGGTAAAATTCATAACGCAGATCCATATTATTCGCATAAGCGTTCTTCAAGTTTACGTTACCCGTGATATTCGCATCTAAGGCGAAATCATAATATACGTAAGGTACGATCTCCCGGAACTCCGCCCTATTCACGGAACGTCCATAAGCCAAGCGTACTTGGTGCTTCTCATTCAAATTATAAGCGATGTTGACGGAAGGAAAGAAATCCGTAGCGTTCTGATCCAGATGCACCGGTTTTATACCGTCCGACTCATAACCATCTAATTTCAATTGATAGTACTCCATACGTACACCTACGTTCGCATTCAGCCTCTCTCCCCAGTTCAGTTTAGCGGCTACGTAAGCGGCACCCAGCAGATTATCGGAAGTATAAGAGTCGCTCTTGTTCGTACTCTCTTTCATATAGATACGATCGGTCGATATATTTGCGTCCGAGAAGACCGAGCTGTAGTCCCATTCGGCAAAACGGTCATAACCACTTCCCAGCATATTATAGACAAAACGACGGGCATCAAAGTTACGTTTCTTAAACTCTCCATATACCCCCGTGTTCAAGACAGGGGTAAACATCTCCGAGACGGCGAACTTATGCTCGTAATTCAAGGCGGCGGAAGCGCTGTTATCTTTCAAGTCTTGATAATAACGAGTCGGGTCGGACACGTAATAACGAGAGTCACCATCCGTCGTACTCTCCAAAGATTTTACCACCTTGCGATCCGGTTCCTTGTAAGCGGCGAAAGCATAACCTAACGTCCAATCCAGTTTATTCATATCTTCTCTCAATTTATGCACCCCGCTTAGCTGGCCGGAATAGGTAGTGCGTCCGGTATAAAGGGATTCCCATTTCCGGATATTTTGGTCGGAGTAGAAATCCGTTCCCTCTCGTTGCGATAAGGAAGAGGTTCCACGCTGGTGGAAGAAATTCCTGAACTCATATTTGCTCGTTCCCTTCATCAACGACCAGTTGAACAAGGCTCCTAATTTTGTCGTATTCTTATATTGTACATCATCGTAGCGGTAACGGTATGAGGATTGATCCTTGGCCATGTCGTACGAGAGGTAGTTGTTGTTTTTCATCTCGTAATAATCATAGCCCGTGCTATAGTTCACACTGGTGATATTACCGATCTTCATGTCACCGATATCAAAGGTACGATTCATCGTGAACGTCAGTTTCTGTTCCGGCATCGCCGTGAAATGACACACGTTCCATCCCGTATTCGCCCGCTTCGTAAACGCCGCCGCATCCGCTGCCGATATGTCGTTCAAATGAGATGGGGCGTTCGAGGGTAACATTCGGGAGCCAGCGCCAAAGCCCAGATAATCCAAGGCGGAACCTTTCGTCAGTTGGAAATCTCGGAAAGCGGAGTTTGTATTAAACCCGACTTGATAGGAGACGTTGAGCGTATTACCCTCGGGAATATTCTTTGTCAGCACCCGTACGAAACCGCCGGAGAAATCCGCCGGAAGCTCGGCCGAAGGGCTCTTATATATCATCATGTTATCGATCAAGGAAGAAGGAAGCACATCGAACGAAAAGGCACGGCTGTCCGTCTCGCTGGAAGGGGTCGTGGCGTTGTTCAGCCATACATTATTATAACGTTGCGCCAGACCCCGGACCACGATGAAACGGTCGTCCACGATGGTGATTCCCGGGATACGGCGTAGTACCTCGGCGGCATCGCTATCCTGTGTTTTACTGATTTGCTGGGCGGAGATACCATTCACGACCGGAAGGCTCTTGCGTACGGTATTTAATACGGCCATCTCGGTTCCCAATTTCCGTTGGGCCACTACGACCACATTCTGTAATTGGAGGTTAGCGTCGGAAAGCTCGATATTCAACACCGCCTCTTGGCGTGCGACTACCGGAACATCCTTTACCGTTTGCGTTTGGTACGACACGTAAGAGGCGGCTACCGTATAAGTACCTGGTCTCACGTTCTCGATACGAAAATTACCGTCTATATCCGTGATAGCGCCAACCGTAGTCCCCTCGATCACGACCGAGGCGCCGATCAACGGTTCTTTCATCTTAGCGTCCGTAACCGTCCCGCAGATAACCCCTGTTTGTGCCCATAGAGAGAATGACAGGAAAACTCCCATCCAGAAAAGCCCTAACCTTTTCAATCTTTTGCCCCTTAAACTCTTTCCCATTATCTTACTACTTATTATTTCATCTTTGATTTCGACGCGAAAGTACGGGGGCGATATTTCAAAGATGTTTAGATCCGATAACAATAAAGACTACAAATGTTACATTTTTAAGACCGCAACTTTTCCTTATCGTTTGACATAGCTAACGTATTTTTACTACATTTGCACTCCTGAATGCATAAAGACATTTAATAACATGAAGAACATTAAAATTTTTCCGAAAGACTGGTTGCAGTTGCATCCCTATAAACAAAGCACTCCCGTGGATTCCTATTATACCGGAATAGCGAACCGTATCTACGATATCATGGAGAAGACCGAGTTGGTAAACTCCTTCGAGGGCGAGGAAACAAAGCAGATCTGTATCCGCATGGCCGCCTACTTCGAGGACGTGATCTCCGGCATGGGGATTTGGCGTGCCTTCATCCTTACCCATAAGGAGCTATACGGCAAATACCTTCCCTTCTACACTCCGGACGATCATTATTACGACGATGAGGTGAACCTTGAGGACGTGCGCTTCCTCCTTTGGCATTATACCCAGCAGTATCACGGCTATCGTAAAGGCACTTTCGTCAGTCCAGACAACCCTGCCAACGAATCCACCGGCATGCTTATCTACGACCTGTTCTGCAAAGAGTGGACCACGGCGCCGGAGAATACCCGCATGGCCAAGCTTTTCGCCCTTGATACCCGCTACGAGCGGCAAGAGGATTACGATCGTCTATTGCAATGGTTCCATTACGAATCCTATATCCTGCCTGAGTCGGCCCGGGAACTGAGCGACTTCGCCCACGACCGCTGGAAGGAGCAGCCCGACCTCAACCAAGAGCAGCTTAACAACCTGCTCGTCAACAGCCACGGCATGATGGCCTACACCAGCAAGACCTCCTTGCTAGGCCTGACCTCCCCGCAATGGCTGGCAAAGATATTGCCCGCCGAGCATCCCGACCATGCGGTATTTCAGAACACCGCCGACGAGTCTGTAGCTACCCTGCCCGACGATATGCTGGAGGAAAACCGCCAACAATACGAGACTTTCCGCAAAGCCGCAGGTGACAAACTGCTTCTCTATTTCGACAAGACCGAAGACGCACAAACATTTATCACGGAGACTTCCGGCCTTATCCCCGCCGAGAACTTCCATCTTCCCGAGGACTGGCAAGGCAAGAAGCTGGCGATCTACGCCACGCCCGAGGAAGGCGCCCAAGTCATCACCCGTGACGTGGAGTTGATCAAGGATGAGAACAATCCCTTCTACGACGCCAACCGTGCCGCCAAGCAAGCGCTCTCTTTCTTCATCGTGAAACATTGCAGCGTTTACTTCCTGAAAGAGCTGGTAGACCGAGGTATGTTGGCCGACGCACAAACAAAAAGCCTTACCAGCCCGGAACGTGGCAAGGCGATCATACAAGATAATTGGAAATTCCTATCCCGCTATTTCATCCGAGAATATCCCGATAGATAAAACAGATAGGAAGCGACATCACAATCCGTGACAGCGCTTCCGGAGAAAAAGAAGCACTGTCGCAAAACGTGACGGTGCTTCTTTTTTTAGTTCATCTTTCATTTAGCAAACTAACCAACCAAATATCTTTCAAATAAAAAGAATAAACCCAGTGAATACTTACAAATAGAAACATTAGATAAGATATTCTTATCTTTTCTCCGTTCTTTCGCTCCTACAAGTAATTACATTATGCCATTAATACCTATATTTGCGAAACAAATTGACGCAATAATCATTTATACGCAAACATAAGGTCAACAAATGAAAACAAACAGAAATCATTTTAATAGCAGACAAGGATTATACGACCCGTCTTATGAACATGACGCTTGTGGAGTAGGAATGTTAGTAAATATCCACGGCGAGAAATCGCACGACATCATCGAATCAGCCCTTAAGGTACTAGAGAACATGAGGCACCGAGGCGCCGAGGGAGCCGATAACAAAACGGGTGACGGAGCGGGAATCTTATTACAGATCCCGCATGAGTTCATCCTCCTGCAAGGAATTCCGGTTCCCGAAAAAGGCAAATATGGCACCGGACTAATCTTCCTCCCCAAAGACGAGGAACAGCAAGCAAGCATCCTCAGTATCCTCATCGAAGAGATCGAGAAAGAGGGATTAACCTTGATGCACTTACGCAAAGTTCCCGTTCATACGGAAATCTTGGGAAAGGACGCACAAGCGACCGAACCTGATATCAAGCAGATATTCATCATCGGCTGTAACGATCAGCAAGAGCTGGAACTAAAGCTATACCTCATACGTAAGCGGGTCGAGAAAAGGGTATCGGCCACCGACCTTCCGGCCAAGGATGATTTCTATATAGCGTCTCTTTCCACCAAAAACATCGTTTACAAAGGCATGCTGGAATCCATGCAGCTACGCCATTACTTTCCGGACCTGACGCAACCTTATTTCACTAGCGGACTGGCATTGGTACATTCACGCTTCAGTACCAACACCTTCCCCACTTGGAGTCTGGCGCAACCTTTCCGCCTACTGGCACATAACGGGGAAATAAACACGATACGGGGCAACCGGGGATGGATGGAGGCCCGGGAGAGCGTACTATCCTCCCCCAGAATCCCGGATATCAACGATATACGCCCGATCATCCAGCCGGGCATGAGTGACAGTGCCTCACTGGATAACGTATTGGAATTCTTCGTGGCCTCCGGGATGAGCCTGCCGCATGCCATGGCGATGCTGGTACCGGAGAGTTTCAACGAGAAGAACCCGATCTCCGAAGACCTAAAGGCTTTCTACGAATATCACTCCATCTTGATGGAACCGTGGGACGGGCCTGCCGCCCTGCTCTTTAGCGACGGACGCTACGCCGGAGGCATGCTAGACCGTAACGGTCTCCGCCCCGCCCGCTACCTGATCACGAAACATGACATGATGGTCGTGGCCTCCGAAGTCGGCGTCATGGATTTCGAGCCTAACGAGATCAAGGAAAAAGGC
>ERZ773218.3289-NODE-3289-length-10745-cov-4.946305_pt1 | contig 10745 bp, 8 predicted proteins | sample MGYA00580527_ERZ773218 | MGnify/ENA primary metagenome ERZ773218 (study PRJEB29015, sample SAMEA2737763) | human gut metagenome | biome: human gut; feature: human-associated habitat; material: faeces | place: China | collected 2012 ...
GCAGGCTGTACCGGGTGATGAAAAAACTGCGGCTGAACCTCGAGGGCAGCATGGGCTGAGCAATCCGTAGTCAAAGTCGTGGGATTTTGCCCCGACATCATATATAGGCAGGACATAAGACAGATACAGACAAAGAGATATAGGAAGATATAGGAAGAGATAACATGACCGGTCCGAACCGACCGGGCAGATGGAGAATAGATATGACAGAACAGGAACAGTTGAGACAATTAAAAGAGGAGTATGAGAATATGATAATACCCGAAGCGGGACGGGAACGGCTGCAGGCAGGTATCGACAGAGCCCGGATGGAGAAAAAAAGAGTAGAGCACGCCAGAAGGCGTTCTGCATGGACAGCAGTGGCGGCTGCAGCAGTCGTGATGATCGCACTGCCAAATACCAATATACAGATAGCCCATGCCATGGAAAATATTCCGTTGCTGGGTGGCTTTTTTAGGCTGGTAACAGTGCGGCAGTACAATTACAGTGACGAGAACCATGATGCTGAAGTAGAACTTGCACAGATCAACTATGGAGAAGACGCAGGAGAAGGTGCTTCCGTTGGAGAAGTGGCAGCCACTCCTAAGGGCACAGCAGCCGGAAGTGTGGAAGGTGTCGGACAGGAGGCTGCGGTAGCAAATCTGTCGGAAGACGGTGTGGAAGCGGTCAACCAGGATATGGAGGCTACGGTAGAGGAACTGATCCGTCAGTTCGAGGATACCTTATCCGAGGAAGGATACCATGGTCTGCATGTGTCCCAGGAGGTCGTTACGGACAATGAGAGGTATTACACCGTAAAATTAAGCGTGTTGGAGACGGAAGCCAGCGGCTACGAGAATAATCAGTTTTATACGATTGATAAACAGACGGGAAATGTGGTGACACTGGAAGATCTGTTTGTGGAAGGGAGCGACTATATTTCCGCGATCAGCGAGAACATTAAGACCCAGATGCAGGAGCAGATGGCGGCGGACGAAGGCGTGATCTATTTCCTGGATAATGACGATATGCCGGAATTCAATTTTCAGGGGATCACGGAGCAGACGAACTTCTATTTTAATGAAAAAGACGAACTGGTCATTGCCTTTGACGAATACGAAGTGGCTCCCGGTTCTATGGGAGCACCGGAATTTGTGATTCCGCAGGAAGTGACGGCAGCAATTTTAAAGTAAGCAAAAAATATCTAAATGGGGAAACTCCCGCATATCATGAAACAAAAGGATATGCGGGAGTTTTTTTATGTCATTGATTGTATTGGATGCGGGGCATGGTGGGGGATGGCCGGAAATACAGCTACTATTCTATAACCTCAGTGTTTATGCGGGTTACAGGATTCATTCTACCATGAGGTAATAGTGGAATTCAAGGGTATTTGTATCCTTGTAGAACACAATCTTACGCACAATGCCACGGAGGGCTTCCGCTTTCAGGTCATTCGGTGCGTCACTTTCGATGATATCCAGGACAGACTGCACACGGCTTAAGAACTGCTCCTTGTAGTTCTCAGGACCGGAGGCAGCAGTCGTCAGCTCTGAGAGCAGAGCTTCCAAATCTGCACGGCGCTTCTCGATCATCTCTTTGTTCCGTTTGTAATCTTCCAGAGTATCAATTTCATTCAAATATGCTTCCTTGATGCGTTCCAACTTTCGATCCAGGGAAGCTAGTTCACGCTGATAACGCTGCCTGTCCAGCTCTACAGTCGGTTCATAGGTGCGGACAAGCTCAAAGGATACGTCCGTGACGCTCTCCAGTACCTCATGAAGCGACGTAATTACGGCAGAGGTAAGTTTCTTTGCAGAGATGTATTGCGAGCCTGTATGAAGCCCTTTCATGTATCCCAGACACTGGAAGCCCTCGCCGGAGATATAAGATCCGCCGTGAGTGGACTTCCGGGGATAACCTTCTTTATGTGACAGGGACTTACCACAGACTGGACATTTTACAAGACCGGACAGCCAGTGCTTCGTGTGAGAGACCGGATGCTCATAGCGTTGCATCAGCTTCTTGCTGTGTTCCCGACGCTCCTGGACTATGTTCCAGGTATCCATGTCAATGATCGGCTCATGGTGGCTGTCACTGATGATCCATTCCTCGGGATCCCGCAGGGTACTGGTGGCACTGGATTCCCGCATGTTATAACGTACCTTGCCGATGTAAAATGGATTCTCCAGTATGTAGATCACACCTTCCTGATCAAAACGCTTGCCAGTCTTTGTCTTGTATCCATGGTCATTCAGATCTCTGGTGATGTAGTTGATGTCGCTGCCGGTGGCGTACATATCGAAGATCTTACGGACAATAGCAGATTCCTGCTCTTCGATGACAGGATTTTCATTCGGGGCTTTGGTGTATCCCAGTGGCATCTTACCATTATAGAGACCCTTGCGGGCGCGGGAGAGCATGGAACGGCGGACTTCCCCGGAGAGGTTGACGGAGTAGAACTCATCCTGCCACTCAATGATCATTTCGATGAGGCGGCCATACATGCCATCGATCAGTGGCTCACTGACGGATACCACATCGATGCCCAGTTTTTTCCGGAGCATGGATTTGTAGAAAGTACTCTCGTCCTGATTCCTGGCAAACCGGCTGAATTTCCACAGGACAATGACATCGAAGGGCTTTGGCTTTGTCTTGGCTGTTGCGATCATATTCTGGAAGGCATATCGGTTACTGGATTTACGGCCGGAGCGTCCATCCTCTTCCACGAAGATGAATTCGGACGGCAGCAGGATGTTATGCTGCAGGCAGTATCGTTTAATCTCCTCCAACTGGGACTCCGGGGAATACTCCAGCTGATCATCGGTACTGACACGGATATAGGCAGCCCCGGTACGGATCCGGTCCGTGGACTCAGCAGATTTACGCATCACTTTCTTTGCCATTGCACATTCCTCCTAAGTAAATGTACGGAAAAATGGGCATAAAAATGCCCGGACATATGTTTGCATTGCAATCTGCCCGGGAAAATGATAAAATGCACTTGTTCAAGGTGATTTTATACGGGATTCCCCGGTAAGATCGGATCAGCTCTGGTGTTGGCGCACTGGGGCTGATTTTTTAGTTTTTAAATTTATCAGTGTTGCAGCAACGTTTGCAAGGAATATAACCAGCCTGTTGTGCATCTTTAAGACTAATGCGCTTAGGATTTTCCAACCCTGAGCAATGTTGCAGGCTATGAAATTTATTGCTGTTTTCCGATATCCAAACGCGATCTTCTTGTGTAATATTAACGTTCAAAATTTGCCCGAGATAAGTTATATCCTGAGGAAAAATTTTACAATGTCTATTTAACTCAACATCCAATGTACGACTCAAGCGGCTAGGATTTTTATATTCAAAAAGACTAAGAACAAATAGTAATTTACTTAATCCACGGATAGGGACGGGTTCGTCCTCACCGAAAATTTCGTGTGAACGTAAAATGTTACTGCTTGTATAATTATATATGCGTCCGCCATGTGCAGACATATTGCGATAGTCCATACAAATAAACAAGGTATCCATCATCAGTTTGCATAATGCCTCTTCTGAAAGACCTAATTTTTCAGAATTATACAGATAAGAAACCATCAATTTCTTTTGGGGCATTTTGAATTGATCGATATAGTTGATTATTGTGGAAAAATAAATACTTTTGAATAATATCCATGGTGGTACAATTCCATATTTTTCCATATAATGATGAATTGGTTCTTTGTCAGTGGTTAAAGCCTCATTCATTGTATGAAGAATGCCGTTAAGAGAGAAGCGCTCTTTTCGCTTTCTCTTGTTTTGGTAATTAGGAATCCTTTGTTATCCAAAACATTTCCCCTGAGATAGTCTTTACCACCAAACCTGTTTTCCCTCCTCGTAGGTGAAGATGCGCTCTTCTTTACCTTTGGTCAGGTCCTTGAGGACGTAAAGGCCATTGGTTGGTATTTTATGGAAGAGAAGAACATTGTCCGTCGCTTTCTTTTTTCCAAGGTCGTCCCAAAAGCCTTTTGAATTCCAATAGTATAATTCGTATTCATCGCCTGTTTCTATGCCGTTCCCGTCATTTCGGCCAATGTATTTTATTTTTGATACTTTCATGGCTCTCTTAAGTTCCAGTCCTACCCAATTGCCGTCAGGGCTGCTGGCACTGAACCCTGTAAGTATATTGTTATCAAAAACATTTTCCTTTCTTGCCCATGGCTCTCCTTCTGTTCCGATGATTGTACCTTCAATTTTCGTTCCTTCGGAATCGTAGAATTCCAGTTCGTTGATATTGCAGAATGAACCTCTGCCACCGATGTATCTCAAGTATTTGAATTCTTTGTTGCACTTTACTGGTATATTGTACCAGTTGCCATTTGTTATGCCTTTATGCTTATGTAATATGGTGCTATCCGAAAAATTTTTGTTATTGGAACCCTGAAAGAGTCCACCGTCCATTCTGCTGTTGAAATAGTCTTGGGCACCCATAAACGGATACTTTCTCAATAGTTTCATGGTAATGGTCTTTTTCGTATTCGCTGATAGTTCCTTTAATTTGCCTTTGTTGTTGAGTATGAACGGATTTCCGAATGGTACGATTTCTCCGTTCTCATATGTTGCCGCCATGTATGCGATACCTCGTCCCATTGACTTGAAAATGACCTTGCCATTACGGATATTACCATAGTATACAGGTACCCAGTTTCTATTGTCAAAGACACAGATGTACGCAATTTTGTTGTTCTTTATCTTGTCAGGTATTGGACGTTCAATATCTGATGTCGTGCAGTATTCTGATGTTACGTCTGTGAAATGAGGGTTTTGGAATAACTTAGGTATGTCCAACTCATATTTCATGTCTAATGCAATTCGTTTGTTCATGCTATATCTGTAGCGGAAAACTTTTGGCTTGATATATGAATTGAAATAATGTGCCGTGTCGCCGGGGAAGTTTCCCATATAAAATGGCATGGACTTGCCCTGCTCGTTTATCAGCACGCTCCATGAGTGACTGCTGCTACGGTTGCCCCAATGAGGAGTGAAGTCGTAGGCTGCGGGGATTCCCAACTGACGGCACAGGTATATTGTGAAGCTTGCCTCATCGGTACACTTTCCGCTTTTGGTTTTAAACAGTAAGTTGGGATTGGTTCCGAATGGACTGCTGTAGATGTAATACTCAAACTGGTGAGTTAGGTCGAAGACACGCATTGCCTCCGACATTGCGGAGTGTACTTTGTAATACAGGTCTGCATATGTTTTTTTACCTTGTCTGTGGAGTTCCCATACTTGTGACTCCTTGCCTGTGTACTTATTCTGAATGAGGATGTCTCCATTAGAGACGGAATCCTTTTTGAAATCGAGGAATAGCCCTGTATGCTTGTTCATGATTCTGTATTTGTTGTCTCCTACAGGTATGAATAGCCATTGGTCGAATGGTCGCTTGATGTACTTGGCAGACGTTACTGGGGTATTGGGTGACAGTGTGTTTTGTAAGCCAAACTCTATCTTAAGGCACATGTCGACAGAGTCGTTCCTGTAATATCCTATTCTCCACAAAGGATAGCCAGCGTAATCCAAACGAAGAAGTTGTGTGCTATCTGTCTTTGAATGCTTCTTGAGGCAGACGGTCTTCGTCTTTGCTGCATGCGCTGTGTCATAAGTGATGAACAGCCGTGACTTGGCATTTACGATATTATAATAGTCTGCAGAGAAGTCACGGATGTCATCGTGGCTGAATTCCTCCAAAGCTCCCAACTGTATATAGTCTATGCAGAGAGTATCTGTGGGGGAGGAGATAGTGATTACATTCTTTCCTTTCTTGAAAGGAATGGGGAAGTTGAACCATTTCTCTGTGAAGGACTCACTGTTGCGTGTCGGTACAAGGTGTACATTCTCCACCTTTACGCCGTTGATACTGATTGTGGTGCTAAGGTTTTGGGCAATGGAAGCATACTTCATGATAAGACGTTTCTGTGTGTGTCGCTCTGTGTTTACAACGAATGATATAGATGATATTTCAGGAAGCATCATTTCTGCCTTGCCACTTGATGCTCCTACATATTCCTTTGTCACACACGAAACGGTTTTGTCATGTTCTGCCTCGAACTGTAGGCCGCGCCTTGACATTACAACGTTTTGTGATAAGAGCGGGTATTCTTCATTGATTGTGGCATGCCAGTCTGTTCTAGGCTCATGCGACAACCTGTATGGCAATACATATTCAAAGAATATCGACTCGTCAAAATCCTCATGCCATGTTGAGCTGCTCCACGCGTCGCAAGCGTTATCTATGGCTTTGATAAGGTATTCTGCTTTTATTGTTGAGATGTCATATGTGGCATCAAAATTGTCGGGGAGGATACCTTGCATTGAGTCTTCGAAGTACTTGGTACGTACATTAAGGCTTACATTGCCAGTTCTCACATAGATGGAGTCTATAATGTCTACCGTGTTACCCTCTATCTGAAACTGGCTAGGCATGTTTTCAATTAGGAACTTTGCAGCTTTGTACTTCAAAGGATTGGGGTCGCTTTCAAAGTGCTTCAGTACAACTTTAAGCTCAGAGCTATTGTCTCTAGCAATGGCAATGGCATGTTTCAGGCGTTTATTGCACGAAGTGGACATAAGTATGGCGATAAACATACATGCTCCTATCGTCAACTTGTATAGATTTCTTTTCATCGTATTAATAGTTCAGGCATTCCTTTGCTTTGTTTATGATTTGTTGGTTTAATTTGGATTCCTTTATTTTGTTTTTCTTGTTGATAATCATGTTTGCTATCTCGTACGCTTTCTCCATATCGCCCGTTTCAAGGTATAATTCCATACGATAATATAGAGGTAGATATCGGCTCGGAATCATTTCGCCCGCCCGTTTGTAACTGGCTATGGCAAGGTCGTATTGCTTCAGTTTCTGGTAGTCGTCACCAATCAGTAGCATCATGTTATAGTCTGATAGGTACTTTTTCCCTGCATTGAGCACCTCAAGGCTCTTCTTATATTCACCGCGAAGATGAAGCAAGGCTCCATAGTTGTATATGAACATGTAGTCATCATAATATTCCTTGTATATTTCTTCATATTCTTTCATGATTTCCTCATCACAATGGTTTGTGGCACGTTCCTGAAGGCACAGTTTACGGATGTCATGTGCTCCTGTGACGTACAATGAATACATACAAGCGAATCCGGTTGTCTGCACAAGTGTCATACATAGTTTGGGCATTGGCGGCTTGACAGTTCGAGTAATTGTCGATAAGAACATGAAAAGGATTATTAGCCATACGAATGGTATGTTGAGAGGATAGCTGAACATGAACCATACGACAAGCACACATACAGTGCATAATAAGACACTCTTGTGCTCCTTCACTTTTGCATAGATATGCCATATAGTCCAAAGGGTGACGAACACAAATGCAACCGCGCATGGAATTCCGTATATGAGGGCAACGTGCAGGAATTCGTTGAATGGGTTCTGTGTCTCATCAGCAAGTAATACAAAAGGGGAGTCTGGATGAGCGGTTAAGTAGTCTGCCTGATAGTTCATGTATTGGGCTACATATCCATCAAATCCCCAACCAAACCATGGCTTATCCTTTATCATCTCCATGCTTACCATCCATATAAGCACTCGTCCGTCTGCGGAATAACGTTTATATACGTATAAGGCAATTAAGGCGATGATTACGCACGTTATCCCAATGAGCCTGTATCGTCTGTCGCAGATGAACTTTCTTAATGGATTTACTTCCATCCTCAGGATAATAGCTATGCCGCATATAGAAGCCAAAATAGCTGTCCGTGAGTCTGAAAGGATGACAAACACACCAAAGGCCATAGCCATAGCTTTCCATGTCATTTGCTCTGCGCCAACAGTTCTGACTGCATAATATACAGCAATAGGGGTACAGAACGAAAGGAGCATTCCGAATATGGCAGGATTGTTCAAGCTTCCTGAGAAGTAAGCATAATGGAAGTTGTTGGGAACAAATCCAAATAACTGTATGATGGAATATAGTATTTCTATAATGCCAAGTACACATACCGTCTTCATAATTTTGTCCTTTGGTAGCATAATGCGCTTGCCCATACACGCCATTGAGAGGCTGTATGTCAGAATCAGTATCACAAATGTACCTGTCCAACAATATTGAATAGCGTTTGCAAGCTCAAAATGTGCGGTGGAAATGCAGAAGATGCTTACTCCGAAAATAATGAATGTGGGTATGTGTATGTATTTCATTCCTTTTCAGAGACAGGGCAATTCTCAAATGCGTTTTTCTCTATCTTAATGGCAGATGAGGGTATCGTTATATGTTTCAGGCTTTTGCAGTCATAGAATGCGCGACAGCCGATTCCCTCAAGGCCTTCAGGAAGACTTACCGTCGATAGGCTGTAGCAATAAGCGAATGTGTAGTCACTTATTGTTATAGGAGCCAAAAGCTGTACCACTGAAAGGTTGGCACAGTTTTGGAAAGCAAACCCGCCAATTTCTTGCAATGACTTGGGCAGTATGGCCTCGAATATGGCATTACAACGGGCGAAAGCGTCCATGCCTATTGATTTCACGTTCTCCGGTATGCGCAGGACAGTTTTTGAGTATCTGCCAAAGAAGGCTCTGTCCCCTATTGCTTCCACGCCCTCAGGAATGACTGTGGTGCGGCAGCCCAACAAGAGGGTCTTGCCGTCCTTGCTCAGTATCGCATTGGAACCTTTTGGGGATGTGTATTTCTGATTGCCGGGCGCAACTGTAATCTTGTCAATCTCGTTACATCCCCCAAACGCATATTCGGATATTTCCACCACGGACTCGGGAATATGAATGAAGTGGATAGTTGTCCCATCAAAGCAGTAGTCTCCAAGGGCATTTATGTCATTGCCAATGGTTGTTGTCCGGCATGTGGCAATCAATTCGGAGTCGGACTTTCTTATTATGCCGTTGCAGTTGGATCGTGAGTCGAAGTTTTGATTGTCATTATCCACGATTATGGAAGTAAGGTTGTTGCAGTATGTGAAAATATTGCCGTTTCCTATCTTTGTCACGTTTTTAGGAATAACGATTGACGTGAGCGAGTTACAGCCACAGAACACATTGGCTCCAATCTCTGTAAGTGATTCCGGTAAACGGACAGACTTGAGGCTGCTGCAAGCGAAAAACACGTCGTTGCCAATGCACTCCACGCCTTCCGGAATAACCAAGTGCTCCATCGTGTTGCAACGGTAGAAGGCAAAGTCTCCGATAGACTTTACGGATGAAGGTATCGTGGTTGCGGAGCATGCAACCACAAGCTCGTCATTGTAGTCAATGATGGCATTTGAGCCTTCGCGTGAATCGTAGATTTCATTGTCTGCTGCCACTACTACAGACGTAAGATTGTAACAACTGCCAAAGAGTCCCTTGCCTATACCTTCTGCCGAAGCAGGGATAGATATTGATCTCAGGTTAGTGCAACATTCAAAGGCATAGTCAAGGATTGTTTCTATACCTTCTTCTACTATAATTGATTGTACTGCTGTAACCCCCTTGAATGCATTTGATTCAATTCGTTTTACAGGATAAGTCTTACCTTCATGTGTGACAGATGCAGGAATGTGAAGAGGGAGGGTGAAGTCGGTCTTTGCCGTTGCCTGATAACTTACCAGTGACAGTGAACAGCTATCTTCCATTATTGTATAAGTGAAACCGTTCTCACTAAATGTTTTATCTGCAAATACCTGAATGGCTGCTGTCAGCCAAAGAAATGCGAACAATACTTTTCTTACACCTGTATTTTTCATCTTTATTAAAGGTATTAATGATTGTTTTCCGTTGTTCCTTTCATATGAACTGGGGCATTTATTAACGATCCAGATTAGAATATTAATGTCCAACTCCCTGTCTTCTCTGAATCTTTGAATTTAGATCTACTATTTTTTGCATCTGAATATATTATATTGCCTTTGCGGTCTACACCCTTCCCAATAACAGCGTGTTCTCCAGAGTCGCTGCTGATAATATAGCTGCCGCTTGGATGGTTGTTTTTGAACTCAGCAGTGCTTATATAAGTCTTTAACTCGTTATAGCTGTTAAAGTGCATTTGGGTTCCCTGCAAGATTCCAGACTTTTCCCCAATGCTCCTTGCCACAGATGGAGCCATTGCACCTCCTGTATAGTTGTATGTTTCTGCGCCTTCGATAGGATTGCCATCAACATCACACGGAGTCCAATCCTGACCGGTAGCCATACTCTTTACATAATTGTAAGCTTGTGTAGCCGTGAATCCATTACGACCGATTGTCTTTGTACTTTTCTTGTAGCCGCCACTACCGTCAGATTCTCTATAAGTAATAGGGATGTGCCTTGATGCCGCGATGCTGATAATGGCATACAACATGCACTCATCTTCATTTTCAGGTACAGTATAAGGACTTGTAGTAGATCCGCCTATGGTTTGACTTGCTCCAGGTTCATAGTCGGCCATAGAGCTTTTTGTAATAGGAGTTCTGCTTGTAACATCGAGGCTATAGAAATCGTCTAACTCTTCGTTTTCGTTACAACTAACAACAATGATAGCAACAATCGCAAGCATCGCCAAAGATGCCAAAAAAATCTTTTTTTTCATGATACCCTTAATTATAGTTTTAATGCTCCTATATGTACCTTTTTTGCAAATATAGTTATTTTGAAATATATAAAAAATAATTCTTAAAGAAAAATAAATAGAAGGGCTATTCAAGCTGATTATAAAAAGGATTTCTTCGGCGGGCGTTCAGGTTCGTATGAAGAGGTTTTGCGCAAGGCCAAA
>ERZ773218.3292-NODE-3292-length-10741-cov-4.122590_pt1 | contig 10741 bp, 9 predicted proteins | sample MGYA00580527_ERZ773218 | MGnify/ENA primary metagenome ERZ773218 (study PRJEB29015, sample SAMEA2737763) | human gut metagenome | biome: human gut; feature: human-associated habitat; material: faeces | place: China | collected 2012 ...
CCGCGCCTCGGCGCGAGAATGTGCCAAGGCACATTCTTTTTTATTACAGCAGCGGTGCAATCAGACGCAGGACGCACTGTCCAAACTTCATCGCCGCCGACTGCTTCTCCGCATACTGCTCTGTCACTTCCCTGCACACCGGGAAAATATCTTCAAAATCCTCTCGTACCTTCTGCACAGCCTCACACCGATGCAGAAAAACGCCATTTTCAAAATGGAAATACAAACTTCTGTAATCCAGGTTGATCGTGCCGACCGTCGCTGTCACATCGTCGCTGACGCACTGCTTTGCGTGGAGAAATCCCGGTGTATACTCAAAAATCCGCACCCCCGCAGACGCCAGCTGTGCATAATAGGAGCGCGTTACCCGATAGACGAGCTTTTTGTCCGGGATGCCCGGCGTAACAATCCGCACATCCACACCGCGCTTCGCTGCCAGGCACAGCTCCCTGCTCATCTCATCGCTGATAATCAAATACGGCGTTGTGAAATAAACATATTCGGAAGCCGCCTTTACAACGCCCATGTACACATTTTCTCCCACCGGCTCGCCGTCCAGCGGGCTGTCTGCATACGGCTGAACGAAGCCGGAGGCGCTGTCCGCTGCAATATTCGCATCCGACTGCGCAGCACCAACGCCCCTATCCGCCGCGCTGCCCGCCAAACCCGCCTCATGCGGCTGCGCGCCATCCTGCGGAAAATACGGTGTATAGTCTGTATCCGTATATTTAATCGCATTCCACATTTCCAGAAACATCACAGTCATGCTGCGCACTGCATCCCCTTCCAGCCGGACGCCGGTATCCTTCCAGTAACCATATGGATGCGTGATGTTAAAATATTCGTCCGCCAGATTATATCCGCCCGTAAAACCGATTTTCCCATCGATTACGGTAATCTTTCTATGATCGCGGTTGTTCATAAAAACGTTTAAAATCGGCATCAGACGGTTAAACACGCGACACTGAATGCCTTCCGCTTCCATTCGCTGAATGAAATCCGTATTGATAAATCCGATGCTTCCGATATCGTCATAAAAGAGACGAACCTCCACGCCTTCTTTTGCTTTCCGTGCAAGAATTTCTTTTAACTCCCCAAACGACTGCTTATCCTCAATCGCATGGTATTCCATAAAAATAAATTGCTTTGCCTGATTCAGCGCCTGCTTCTGAGCTTCAATCCCCTCCGACGCTTCTTTATAAAAAACGACATCCGTATTCTGATAAATCGGATATTTCGCATAGTTCCAGATATACGCCGCTTCATTCGCCGCCATCCGATCCGTCTGCTGCAGCTTTATCCGAACCGCTTTGTCCTGTATCAGCAGCCCGTCCAGACTCTGATCAATCCGCTCAAACCGCTCCCGTACCAACCGCGTCGCTTCTTTGCGTCCAAACAACAGATACATGCCGAGGCCCAACACCGGAAACGCCAGAATCAGGATAATCCAGGGCATTTTAAACGCTGCATTTGTCCTGCGGCCATAAAGCAGGATCACGACAACCAGCGTAAGCACGCTGGTCGCAACCGAAATCCATGTCGAATATCGGTTTAATTTCATCGCCTGTACGCAAATCCATATAACCTGTAACAGTACCGACAACGCAACGAACACAAGCCTTCCGATGCTGTTTTTTACCGCTGTCTTTTGTTCTGCACGCATCTTCATTTTGTCTACCCGTTCCTTTCCATCCTTTTTCTGTCAAACTGCCACGCTCCGAACACTTTCCACCATCCGCTGCAAAAGCTTCTTTCGCTATCTTAACATGAGTGTACCGTCAGTTCAAGCTGCGATTTACGCAGGTCCCCCGCGTATTCCGAAGGGTTGTGGAATGCGACACGCATGAGTGCTTCATTGATATATGCTGAAATGTCAAAGCTCAAAAGCCGGTCGGACTCGCACGACAAAGCTTTTAACCTTGGAACCTGTTGATATCAGTTCTGCTCCAACACTTATTTGTGAAAAATACCCCAGAAAAGGGAGGATGCCAGGCAACCCGATGTCGCCTGGCATTTATTATGAAAAAGCTATTTGAAAAGTTGTGTTACTGTCATTGATTGGCTTGCTGTATCTTATGCTTTTAGTATAAAAACGGAAAGTGACGAAACCGTGATGGGCAGAAAAACATTCCGTTAAAGAAATATGAATAAAAAATGAACGCCGCTTATGTGTCCTCGCGGAGCATTTTTATTTCATAGGACGCATTTTCCTATGAAACAATAGAATGCACGCTCTGCGAGCATTCTATTGTCATGAATAAAAAAGGACCCTGGATTCCCCCTGGAACCCTTGGTCCTTTTTTCTCTCTAACAATATCTGCAATGCGTGTATTCTATTGGTTGCGGCATCAGAATACCCGCACAACACATTTCTCAGAATGCAAATACCAGCGCGCCATATGCAGGCAGGTCAAAGGTGATCCGGTACGGCTTGTAGTCGCTGGACTCTGCAGTTGCTGTATAATCGGTTTTCAGCTCTTCTCCACTGCCGCCAAAGCGTTTTTCCGCGCTGTTTAACACCAGCTTATATTTCTTCTTTTCCGGTACCCCAACGCAGTAATCCTTACGCTCTACCGGCGTCATATTCAATACAAAAAGCAATCTCTTTGTCTTTTCTCCACTGGTTTTACGAATAAAGCTGTAAGTGCTGCGATCTGCATCATCCGCATTGATCCACTCAAAACCGTCCCAGCTGTTGTCGATCTCATACATACAGGGATATTTTCGATAAAGCTTTAAAAGCTCTGCCACATAATCCTGCAGTCCTTGATTCAGCTCATTTTGCAGCAGGAACCAGTCCAGCTCACGGGCCTCACTCCATTCGCGCTCCTGTCCGAACTCCTGTCCCATGAACAAAAGCTTTTTGCCGGAATGCCCGAGCATATAAGTATAGCCGACGCGCAGGTTTGCGTACTTGTCCACCTTGTAGCCGGGCATTTTGTTGACCATCGAGCATTTCAGATGTACGACCTCATCGTGAGACAGAGGTAAAATATAGTTCTCCGCATCGTTATAAGACATCGCAAAGGTCAACGCATGATGATCATTCTTTCTAAAATAAGGATCCAGCTTCATATATTCACAGAAATCGTGCATCCAGCCCATATTCCACTTAAACGTAAATCCAAGGCTGTCACTGCCGATTTTTCCGGTCACGTTTGGCCACGCCGTAGACTCTTCTGCGATCGTCATGATACCCGGATAAGTTCCACGGATCACGGAATTGAAATGCTTGAAAAATTCGATCGCGTCCAGGTTTGTATTGCCGCCGTAACGGTTCTGTACCCATTCGCCGTCTTTTCTGCCATAATCCAGATACAACATAGAGGCAACCGCATCCACACGCAGTCCGTCTACATGGAATTCCTTAATCCAGTACAGGGCATTTGTGATCAGGAAGCCCTTAACCTCGCTCTTGGCATAGTTGAATACTTTAGTTCCCCACTCAGGATGCTCGCCCATTCTGGGATCGGGATATTCAAACAGCGCCTCACCATCAAAATCTGCCAGACCGTGGGCATCCTTGGGAAAATGGGCGGGTACCCAGTCCAAAATGACACCAATCTTATTGCGGTGCAGCTTATTGACCAGATATGCAAAATCCTCCGGCGTTCCGTAACGGGAAGTCGGTGCATAATAGCCGGTTACCTGATAGCCCCAGGAGCCGTCAAACGGATGCTCTGCGATTCCCATCAGCTCGATGTGGGTATATTTCAGTTTTTTCAGATATTCTACGATACGATCCGCAAATTCTCTGTAATTATAAAATCCATCCTCCGTTTCCGGATGCTTCATCCAGGAACCGATGTGACACTCATAAATTGCAACCGGTGCTTTTTCCGGATCCTGCGCGCTTCTTTCTTCAATCCACTTGCTGTCCGACCATTTAAAATTGGTAATATCTGTCGTAACAGAAGCAGTTCCCGGACGTACCTCCCCCTGGTTTGCAAACGGGTCTGCCTTGTACAGCTTTCTGCCGTCCGGCGTGATAATTAGAAATTTGTAAAGCTCTCCCAGACCAACGTCCGGAATAAACGTCTTATAAATTCCGCCGGGGCCCAGCTTTTCCATCTGGTTTGCAGTCTCATTCCAGCTGTTAAACGTTCCAATCACAAAAACGCTGGCTGCGTGCGGTGCCCAGACGGCAAAGCTCATTCCTTTCTTCCCGTCTTCTACAGACTGATGTGCGCCCAGCTTTTTGTAAATATCGTAATGCGTCCCCTGAGCAAACAGATACTGGTCGGCCTCCGAAATGTATACCGTTTCCGGCACTTTCGCCGCTTTTACTGCTTTCGCTGTCTTTGCCTTTGCCATAATAACCCCCTGTTTGGATATATTTGAAACGCTCAGATAAAGTCTTTCTCCCGCAAAATAATCATGTCATCTTCATCGTAGCGTCTCCGAAGCACAATATCTATAAAGTGTCCGATCGTCTTACGGTTTGCATGAGCAATCGCCTCATCCACGATGTCACGCACTTCCCCCACCGTAACGGCATGCGAACTGGTCTGCATATCCTCGATTCTGGTATGCAGGGCGAGCCTGCCGAGCTCGTCGATCGAATACTCCTGTGTATATGCGTACTGACAGCCGTATTTTACCAGCGTTGCGCTGTCCAGCGCCGCGATATCAAACCGCGCGGTAAAGCTTTCCATCAGTCTTCCGTTTTTCTTATATAAACGGTCGATCGCCCGTTTTTCATCCAATACAAATACAATGATGCCGGTATGTTCCTGATTCAATGCGTCTGCAAGCTTCTCACATCCCTCGTTGGAAAGCTTTCCGGCTTTCTCAATGACGAGCGCGCCGTTTGCAACCTTTTCCACAAGCGCTTTTGCATCTTTTTTATTGATCAGCTCCGCGTTCACTTTGGCAACCTTGCCGGAGAAGTTTCCGTCGGATGCCTGAATTTCGCGGATCATACATTTTGTCAGTTTCAGTGTACCGGAGCCTGGCATACCGGTAATCACAACGTTTCCGGTGTACGCAGAAAGGCTGATTTCATCCAGCGCTGCGACCAGCTGGCGCATTGCGCGTTTGGTCGGGATGAACTGGGCAAAAAGCTTGCGTTCTGCCTTTGTCATGCTGCGCACACGCTCGGCTGCCTGCTGTTGAGATACTCGCTCCTGCAGCTGCTTTTCTTCTCCGGAGGTCTCCGGCTGCGGTGTAGGTGCTTCCTGACGCGATGCTTTGGTTTCTTCTGTTGCAGGTGCTCCGATCCTTTCCGGTGCGGCCTGTTTCGCATAACGCTGTACCGGCTCTGCATCCTGCGCTTCTGTTTCTGCATTCTGCTCTGTGTAGCCCTGTGCGCCATCCGCCACCGGCGGCGCTTCCTCGATCTCTTCGAGTTCTTCCGTCTCGGTTTCTCTGGACGGATCGACAAGCGGTGCTTTTGCTGCAGTCGTCTCTACAGCAGCTCTGTCTCCTACAGGCGCTTCCTGATTTTCAGCATTTGCAGGAGCTTTCTCCTCTTCTACCGGCAGGGATTCTTCTCTCTGCAGCTGTTCCAGCACGCCGTTTCTGGAGCTTTCATCAAAATCATCAAACAGGGAACCTGTCTGCTGGAGCATCCACTGTCTGGTTTCCTGTTTTCTCTTTTCTTCATTTTCCTTTTTCAGCCGTTCCCATTCCTTGAGCACCTCTTCGATGTTCATCTGGCCGGTCGTCTGGCGTTCTATCTTAGTGTTTCCCACAACAGCCTTCCTTTCCGGCTGTCTTTCCGGGACTGCCGCAGCCTTTTCCTGTATTTCCACGCCCTGTATGTGTTCGATTTTATCGGTTTCCATCGGCATCCAGGGAGTCTCCACCACCGCCGGATGGATTTCCTGCATTCCGGCATCCGCAGGATCTGTCACCGCAGGAGTCTGTTCCGGCGCGGGCTGCGCCGCGAGAATGGGTGCCTCAGGCTGCGCGTTTACCGGCTCGGCAACGTAAGCGCATGCCTCGCTGGACGATGCGACAGGTAATGTCGGTTCTACGTCAGCATACACCTGCGGTGTGCTTTGTGTAGGCTGCACGCTGACGGACTCTGCCGCGTCCACTGCATCTGCCGCCAGCTTCGTCTCTTCCGTATCGAGCTGTCCCGTTGCCTGTGCGTCCCACTGGTCAGATTCTTCAAGGACACGGGAAATGTCTTCCTGATATTCCCCATTTCTATTTTCTGCAGCGTAAACGGTCTGCTGATTTTTCATCAGGTCAGGTTCTTCTTGCTCAGGAGAAGCCGTCTTTACCTCTTCCCTGTCAACCGCAAACACGTCACGCATGCTCGCGGCAAGCGCTTCCTGTAAATTGATCGTATTATATTGTCCCATATCCATCGGTTTTACATGGATATCCAGATCTGCTTTTTCTTTGCTTTCAGCAGACCGGACTGCCTGAGTCTGTTCCTGTGCAGGCGCTTCCTGCGGTTCTTCCTCTACTGCGTTTCTGCCGCCGTACTGACTGTCGTAAAGCTGCTGCTGTGCAGGCGAAAGCGGTACATACAGACGCTTTAACTCCATCGCCTTGAGCACATATTTGCCCTCACCGAACCAGAGGATCAGCTGATCGCACTCCTCTACACACTCCGTGGCAAGTCCGACCCTGTGATACAAAAATGCCAGCTCATATGCCCACTTTTCATTATATTCGCGTTTTTTGTACTCTTTCAAAACAGCGATCCGCTCTTCCAGGCTGATATCCTGTGCCTCGTAAATTTTATACAACAGGATATACTTACTGTTATCGTTTGGCGAAAGCTGTACAAACTGCTTATAATATTCCACAGCTTCCACAACCTGGCCGGTCTTGATCGCCAGATCGCACAACGCATAGACAATCCGCCTGTTCTGCGGACTTTTTTCATTTGCCAGAAGCAGGATCTCCCTGGCGTCGTCAAATCTTCGGTTTATCTTATAAACATCGCTGATAATTCCAAGTGTGGAGGTATTACGGACCTTTTTCCAGTCGATCGTATCCGCAATCTGTGCGGACTCCTGAAAACGGCCCTTTTTGTTCAGCGTCTTGATCTCTTCAAGGCGCAGCTTATATTCGTACTTATCCAAGGTACTCACCTCATGATTTTATCTTATCGGTCAGGTATCCGCAGCTGTGTCTTCGGTACAGAATTTCAAAATATTCCGCGAACGTTCCATTTTTCCGTCTTATATTTTTTCAAAATCGGGTATATTGCCCCACTTTTTACTTTCCTAAGTTTAACATAGCGCCTATACGTTGTCAAAACAAAAGAGACCGGATTTCCACATCCGCCCTCTTTTTTTTACTCAATTTTCCACATTTTCCCCTGCATATTTTTGGTAAAACCGCTTTAAAGCTTCTTTGGGCTCCGAAAAATCTGCTCCGTCCTCCTTTTCCGGCAGCGATTCCAGCTCATCCAGACGCTCCAACATTGCCTCTACTTCCGTCGCGTTAAACTCCCCCTCCTCCGCTTCCAGCGTATACCATTGCAGCTTTTTCTGCAGAATACGTTTCTCTTCCAGTGAATTCTTCTTTTCAGACACGTTTCTGTCCTCCTTCTTTGTTGCCAGTCATACGTTGCGAACAGCTATCCTTCCAAAATCATCCCCGGATTCTTCATACCCCTGCCTGTCAGATTACTCCTCCATACAGCTTTTTAATTTTTGTCGCATTCGGAACAGCTTGACTTTTGTGTTGCTTTCCGATATTCCAATCTTTTCCCCAATCTCCGCGCAGGAAAATCCGTTTTCATAATAAAACTTCCAGATCAAAAGCTCCTGCACGGAAAAAATCTGCTCCAGAAAGGCGTTCCATTCTGCCTGTACATAATATCCTTCCTGACCGGAATCCGGCCTTCGGGCAGCTTTTTCTTCCTGCCCTGGGCCTTCTGTCTGTATTTTTCCTTGCTGCTCATACCATTTTTTCAATTTATTTTTAGCTGTCAGCAGCAAAAAACCTTTCTGATTCGGATGTCTGCGCACCTCCTGCCATTTCTGATATGCAACCAGAAACACCTCCTGTGTCACATCCTCTGCTGCCGCCAGATCTTTTTCAACCATATGACGGACATATCGGTATACAAGCCAATAACAGTTTGTATACAGTTCTTCAAAGTTATCAAACGAATTTCTCTCTCCACTCATCATGGTCCCCCTTTGTCTCGAAACAGTCGGTCTTCAGTACAGGCGTGAAATACTTCTAAGTACCTCCTCCAGGGCCTGCTCCTTTTCTCTGGGACAACCATCAAAAATTTCATCATAAACCTTGTCTGTCAGGATTTCTCCGGTCAGAAGATAAGTAGGTTCAAGGTTCATCTTTTCATAAACGGTCAGAATCCGCGGAATTGTCAGTTTGCGGTTTCCACGCTCAATCTCCCCATAATAGGTGGTTGATACTCCAAGAAGCTCTGCTGCCTGCTCCTGCGTCAGGCCCATTATCCTGCGTTGCTTTCGGAGCCGTTCACCAATTTTGACATAAACATCCTTCTCCATGATGTCCACCTCCAGAATTTAGTCTGATATTCTTATCATACCTTCTGGCTGCACAGATGAAGAGAAACTAACTGTTTGTATTTTCCAGTATTTTACAATCAGTTAGTTTGTATTTTGTCAAGATTTTACAAACTATTTGTATAGATATCGAAATGGAAAGATAAAAAGCTCGTCTTGCCGTAAAATTTATTCGTTCTGCCTTTTAAACATATCCGGGCATAAACTTTAAAAAGGACAGTCAGGCTCCTTATTGCGCCTGCTGCCCTTTTATCTTCGTCTGATATTTTGAATCGCCGCTTTTCTCAGGAAAATCAGTCTTCCTCATCGTCTACATCCGCCGCTACCGCCGATGTCACAGAGGAAACAACCGCCACAATTACTGCAAAAAGAATGATCAGCAGTCCGCCTGCCAAAAGAAAAAATGTTCCGTCCATCTTCCGTCTGTCCTCCTTTTCCTGCTTGTAAAATTTAAAAAGAATGTGCCTTGGCACATTCTCGCGCCGAGGCGCGGTTGCCTCGGCAACCATCTACCCTTGCGCCGAGTTCCCATCCTTGCGGAGCATTTTTATCGTATGGAAACGAAGTTTCCTATACGATAAAACAGAATCCTGCTTCACAGAGTTCTCCACCACTGCATCTAAACTGTGATCAGTTTATCACAAAATCAGCTCTGTGACAATCATGATGTCAGGATCACAGGCTCCGAAAGCACTCTATGAAACACGAAAAGCTTATGGTTCAACCTGAAATTCCGCGATCAGCTCCGTCTGGCGGTTGTTTTGGTCGTCAAAAATCCGGCATTCTTTTTTCAGACGATACTGCCCTGCCTCCAGCCGGATACCATCAGCAGCCAAATCCAGCGTTCCTTCTTTGGTTTCTCCTGCGACTGCCTGACTGCCTTCTGCCTGCTGCGTCTCTTTCTGTGTTTCCAAAGCTGCGGCGGAATTTTCAATCATTTCCCAACCGTTTTCTGTGAAACGTTCCAGCGTATAATCTGTTCCCCAGCCGACGGTTTCTGTGTCGCTTTTATTGACAATCCGCCAGGTAATTTTTCCGGAGTTTGCCGTTGCAACCTCAAGATAAATTTCTGCGAAACAGATCTCTGCATCCTTGACCGTGCGTCCCTGTGCCGCATTCCGGTCAGCTGCCGCCGCCGGATTTTCGTCCGCATCCGGAGCAACAGCCGCTGGATCTTCTGCCTGCAGTGCGATTCCATCCTCCGCACTCAGCCCTGCCATATCATAGGCCGCCATCTCCGGTCCGGGTTCTTCCGAATGCAGCCGCCACTGTGCAATTCCGGCTGCACCAATGCAGATAACGAGAGCAGCTGCTGCCGCCACTGCGCGCCGCTGTCGGTAAAAAAACAATTTTCCTTTTTTGGGCATCGCCGCTTTATTTTCATTCGAAGTCCCTACGCTTTCCTGATACATCGGTTCCAGCGCCTCCGCAATATATCGCTCATCGATCTGTCCGATGGCGTCGAAAAGCTTTTCATTCTTTTTCACAGTGCAATCCCCTCCTTTTCCAGATGCATTTTCAGCTTCGCCCGCATCCGAAACAGCTGCGACTTTACCTTGCCCTCGCTGATATTCAAATTGCCTGCCAGCTCCTTAACCGGCTCTGCCCAGAAATACCGCCGGACAAATATTTTCCGGCTTTCGGCGTCCAGTGTTTCCAGAAAACGATTGATCGCTGCGGCGGTTTCCCTGCCCTCGATCTCGTCCTCTACACTTTTGCCGGATGGAATACATTCTTCCAGTTCGTCCAAAAGCGCCTGCGTCTCGCCGCTTCCGCGCTTCTGGGCATGCCCTGCCCGATATTTACTGATCGAAAGGTTTCTCACTATTTTTCCCAGAAATCCCGCCAGAAATTCCGGTTTCCCGGGGGGAATCGCGTTCCAGGTATGCAGCCAGGTATCGTTGACGCATTCCTCGCTGTCCTCTTTATCGTTTAAAATCCGGAAAGAAATGCTGCGGCAATAGCTGCCGTATTTTCTGTCCGTTTCCGAAATTGCTTCTTCCTTTCGTGCCCAGTAAAGGGCGATGATTTTATCGTCCTCCATTGTTCCTCTCCTCTTCCGCGACTGCGGCCTGCTTTTTTGCTGAATCAATTGTGCTGCCTGCAGGGGTTCCGATCGTGTAAACCACGCGGGGTCTCAATTCTGCATTTCCCGGCGCAATGTACGTTCCTACTCCTTATAAACGCAGAATTTTGCTCCGGCGTTTCCCTGTTCAGCCATTTTTTGAATCTGTTAAAAAAAGAATGTGCCCTGGCACATTCTCGCGCCGAGGCGC
>ERZ773218.3293-NODE-3293-length-10732-cov-2.704037_pt1 | contig 10732 bp, 7 predicted proteins | sample MGYA00580527_ERZ773218 | MGnify/ENA primary metagenome ERZ773218 (study PRJEB29015, sample SAMEA2737763) | human gut metagenome | biome: human gut; feature: human-associated habitat; material: faeces | place: China | collected 2012 ...
TATCCGGAGATCGAAGGGAAAACGATCGCTCTGATCCGCAAGTATGGTCTACAGTACCGGATCATCTTTTCGTCATTTAACCATTTGTCAATCCTGAAGATGAAGGAACTGGCCCCGGAGATCCCTTGTGGTGCTTTAGTTGGTGACCGGGGATTGAAATATGCGGGATTTTATTGTGAACGCTTTGGATTTGAATTTTATCATCCGGATTTCGCAACCCTGACAGAGGAGGATGTAAAGGAGTGTAAGGCGCATGGGGTTGGTATCAATGCGTGGACAGTCAATGGCATGGAAGGGCTGGAGAAACTGGTGGAATGGGATTGTGAAGGAATTATCACAAACTACCCGGATGTTCCTGTGAAATATTTCAAAGCAAGAAATAATGATTAGGAGGGATCACTCTTGGCACTGATGCATATTAATTTTCATTCGGACGTCTTAAATATGGATACCAAGATCTGTGTGATCATGCCGCAGCGGATGCAGGGAATCGGACTTGCAGGAAGCGAGGACAGTGAAAGCTATCCTGTTCTGTGGCTTCTTCATGGACGGAGCGATGATGATACCATATGGATGCGGAGGACCTCGATCGAACGCTATGCGGCGCCTCTTGGCATCATGGTCATCATGCCGGAAGTCAGCTACAGCCGTTATCTGAATATGGTACATGGTCCAAGGTATTTCGATTACATATCCAGAGAACTGCCGGAATTCTGCGAAAAACTGTTTCCGAAGATGAGCCGGAAGCGGGAGGACCATTATATTGCTGGTCTTTCTATGGGCGGTGGCGGTGCGATGTGGGTAGGATTGCAGAAGCCGGAGCAGTACGGCACGATCTGTATGCTCTCCACAGGAGGAATTGCTCCTTTAGAGGGGCTGTGGCGTTCTAAGAGCGGAGATGATACCTTTTACCGCAAATGTAACGAGGATATCTATGGAACGCCGGATTCTGACAGTCTGGCCGGAACAGAGTACGATATCCTGAAACTGATTCGTGAGACAGCAAAGAAGCATCCGGTTGTTCCGAAGGTATATCATGCCATGGGAACAGAGGATGTCCGTTATCCTGTGGCGATGAAGATCAAGGAAACCTTTGAAAGTATCCCTGGAAATCCATATGATTATGAATACCACGAGGGTCCGGGAGTCCATGAGTGGGTCTTCTGGGATGAGTGGATCCATCATTTTCTGGATACCGTTGTACAGAAAGGAGGCCGATAACATGGCTCTGATCTTGAATCATTTTTATTCCTCAGCGCTGACAGAATGTAATTCCATGACGGTTATCGCTCCTGTGGAGACATGGCCAGACAGAAAATTCCCGGTATTATGGCTGCTTCCGCCGGTTGGAATGGATCATACTGCATGGCAGCGACATACCTGGATCGAAGAAATGGCAGAGAAAAGGGGAATCCTTGTGGTCATGCCGGATATGAAATTAAGCTATGGACTGGATATGAAATACGGATTTGCGTATGAGAAGATGCTGACCCAGGAGCTTCCTGAGCTGATTGCGGATTATTTCCCTGTGGACTTAAATAACCAGATGATCATCGGTGTAAAGGAAGGCGGGTATGCAGCGCTGCGGGCGGCTTTTCGACATCCGAAACAGTATCAAATGGCTGCATCCTACAGCTGTGGTTCTCTGACGGAAGAGAGGGTTCCGGAAGAACTTCATAAGCAAGTAGAGAATGCATTTGGAACCTGGAAGCTGGAAGAACTCCGGGGTACAGAGTATGATCTGAATACACTTTTCGAGAATCTGCCGCTTGAGAAACATGGAGAGATTTCCTTAAAAATATGTCTGGAGTATTCCCAAGAGGATGCCTATGCAGCTTCTGCGGGGATTCTGGCAGAAAAATTGAAGCATAGTCCAGTGGTGAAACAGAGAATCCGTGTTTCAGAGCATGAACTGAACTGGAAGCAATGGATGGATGCATTGGAAAGAGAAGAGATAGGGTAACAGTAGAAAAAGGACATCTGATCGTGTGATGGAAGAGCTTTCCATCATACAAACAGATGTCCTTTTGATATTACAGTCCTTCAGCGATTTCGTAGATCAGTCTTTCGGAATCTTCCCATCCCAGACATGGGTCGGTGATAGATTTGCCGTAGCAGTGTTCTCCGATCTTCTGGCTGCCTGGTTCGATATAGCTTTCTACCATGACACCTTTGACCATCTGGTTGATCTCGCTGGAATGGCGGCGGCTGTGGAGAACTTCCTTGACGATACGGATCTGCTCCATGTACTGTTTGCCGGAGTTGGAGTGGTTGGCATCCACGATGCAGGCCGGATTTGCCAGATCCCGTTTGGCGTAAAGCTCATGAAGGAGGATCAGATCTTCATAGTGGTAGTTCGGAATATACTGGCCATGCTTGTTGACTGCGCCACGCAGAATGGTGTGGGTCAGTGGATTGCCAGGTGTGTGTACTTCATAACCTCTGAAAATGAATTCGTGACCGCCCTGTGCTGCCACAACAGAGTTTAACATAACTGATAAGTCGCCGCTGGTCGGGTTCTTCATACCAACTGGAACATCGCAGGCGCTGGCTACCAGACGATGCTGCTGGTTCTCAACAGAACGGGCTCCCACTGCGATGTAGGACATCAGGTCGGATAAGTAGCGCAGGTTTTCCGGATATAACATCTCATCTGCAGTCGTAAGTCCGGTTTCCTGAACCACATGCATATGCATCCTGCGGATGGCGATCAGGCCCTCATACATATTTGGTTTCTTCTCCGGGTCTGGCTGATGGAGAAGTCCCTTGTAACCTTCACCGGTGGTACGTGGTTTGTTTGTATAGACACGGGGAATGATGATGATCTTATCCTTTACCTTGTCCTGTACCTTTACCAGGCGGCTGGTGTAGTCTAATACAGCAGTCTCATTATCCGCAGAGCATGGTCCGATGATCACGAGAAATTTATCACTCTCCCCGGTGATGACTTTCCTGATCTCCGCATCTCTTTTTTCTTTTAATGCGGCTAACTCAGCAGGAATCGGAAATTGTTCCCGGATTTCCGCAGGAGTTGGAAGTTTGTTGATGAATTCAAGTCCCATAGATTTTTCTCCTCTGTAAAAAATTTACTTCATTATAATATGCTTTTTGGAAAAATAAAACCCTGGAAATAGAAAAAATATTTGTAAAAACGGAAAAATGTTGGTGATGGGAAATAAAAATGTTTGTGGCTGGAAATAAATTGTAAAAAAAGTGACAGCATGATATCATAGAAACAATGGCCAAAAGCCACAAAAAGAGAAGGGAAAAACTGTCATGGAAAAAAACAGAGATGGGTTTAGAAGCAGGACCGGGTTTGTGCTTGCATGCATCGGTTCTGCAGTTGGAATGGGAAACATATGGAGATTTCCATATATGGTATCGGATTGGGGAGGTATGACCTTTCTGATCCCCTATGTGTTATTTGTGGTGTTGATCGGAGCGTCAGGAGTGATCGAGGAGATGGCTCTGGGACGGGCGGCAAAGGGCGGCCCTATCAAGGCATTTGGATGCTGCACGGAGATTCGTACCGGCAAAAAGAAACCGGGAGAGATCGTCGGCGTGATCCCGGTACTGGGGTCACTGGCGCTGGCGATTGGCTATACGGTTGTGGTCGGCTGGATCTTCAAATACACGTTTTTAGCCATCAGCGGCGGACTGTTTCAGTTCCATCAGGATATGGACGCCATTGCCGGGCTGTTTGGAAGTACCGCTTCTGCATTCGGCAATAACATGTGGCTGGTGATCGCCATGGTGGTGACAGCTGTGATCATGGCCTTTGGCATTGCAGGTGGGATCGAGCGTGCCAATAAGGTGATGATGCCGTTATTATTTGTCCTGTTTTTGGGACTTGGTATTTATATTTTCACACTGCCGGGTGCAGGAGCGGGGTATCGTTATATTTTTACCATTGATTCCCGGAAACTGTTAGATGGAAGATTGTGGATCTATGCGTTTGGACAGGCATTTTTCTCGCTGTCCATTGCGGGAAATGGTACCGTGATCTATGGTTCTTATTTAAGTGAATCAGAGGATGTGGTCAGTTCCGCAAGAAATGTAGCAGTATTTGATACCATGGCGGCACTTCTGGCGGCATTTGTCATCATTCCGGGAATGGCAGTGGGAGGTGCAGAGCTTTCCTCCGGCGGTCCGGGACTGATGTTTATCTACCTGCTGAATGTGTTCAATGGGATGCCGGGCGGCAGAGTGGTGGAAATGGTGTTTTACATCTGCGTATTATTCGCAGGCTTAAGCTCTCTGGTGAATCTTTATGAAGCGCCGGTGGAGATGTTGGAGGAACGGTTTGGAATGAAGCGGAAGATGGCAGTTGCCTGCATGGCTTCGATCGGAGGCATTGCGGCCCTGCTGATCCAGGGTATCGTATCCGGCTGGATGGATGCGGTTTCCATCTACATCTGTCCGCTGGGAGCCATGCTGGCAGGAATCATGTTTTTCTGGGTGGCTGGAGATGATTTTGCCCTGTCAGCAGTGAATCAGGGAAAAGAAAGACCGATTGGCAGATGGTTCCTCCCGCTGGGAAGATTTGTACTGGTCCCAGCCGCAGCAATCGCGCTGATCGCAGGAGCGCTTCTTGGAGGAATCGGCTGATCCTGTGGAAATATTACTTCACAGGCCTGTCAGCAAAGGTTTGTTCGATTTTTCTGATCACAAACAGATAAGAAACTCCTGTAAACACCCCGGCGGACAGCCAGGCCGCCGGATCTGCAAAGCAGGCAAGGAAATAGCTGTACAGCTTAATGGAAGCCATGGATACGATCAGTCTGGCAATTAATTCCACCACGCCGCCCATCATCGGCAGAAAACCATATCCACAGCCCTGCATGATGTTCCGAAAGATAAAAATGGTACTTAATGGAACAAAGAACAGGATACACAGCTGGCAGTAGGTTCTTGCCCAGGGGATCATGGCGCTTAGATCCACATCTCCTGTAAAGAACAGTCCCAGACACGGTTTGTATAAGAAGAACATAATGGCAGCAGCAGCCAGGGAATAGATGAATTCTGCGATCAGGGCATTTTTCACGCCATTCTTGATTCTGCCCACATCTCCGCTGCCGTAGTTCTGTCCGCCATAGGTAGCCATGGTCTGTCCCATGGCAATCATTCCCTGGATGACCAGATTTTCCAGTTTGTTCGCAGCCGTGTAGGCCGCAACCGCCACGGAACCGAAGAGGTTGATAGCGGACTGCATGATCATGGTTCCGGAAGAAGTAATGGCAAACTGGATGGACATAGGAACTCCGGCGGCAAGCTGGGCGCTGGTGATGGAGCCGGACAGCTTCCACTGCTTCCGCTCAGGCTTTAGATCCGGCGCTTTGAACCAGATATAGATTCCACAGAGGACTGCGGAGATCAACAGGGAAAGGTTGGTGGCCCAGGCAGCTCCTGCCACGCCCATCCGGAAGGTCACGATCAGAAGCAGATCCAGTACCACATTTAAACAGGCGGAAAAGATCAGGAAAAACAGAGGAATCTGACTATTTCCCACGGCCCGGAGGTAGGCGGAAAACAGATTATAAAATACATTGGCAGAAATTCCTATGCTGATGACCATGATATAGGTATAAGCGTTATCAAAAATGTCTGCAGGCGTATTCATCAGAACCAGAAGCGGATGCATGATCACCAGACAGAAAACCGTCATCAAAATGGAAGAAATGATGGACAGAAGGATTCCATTGGCGACACTGGCCTTCACGCCATCCAGATCTTTGGCACCGTATTTCTGGGAGACTATTACGGAAAAACCAGAGGATACACCCTGGGCAAAGCCTGTGGTCAGAAACATGATCGTTCCGGTGGAACCAACTGCCGCTAATGCCCCGGCTCCCACGAATCGTCCCACGATGATGGTGTCCACCATGTTGTAAAGCTGCTGGAACATGTTGCCGATCATCAGCGGAATGGTAAAACGGAGCAGGATCGGCATGATCTTTCCTTTCGTCATATCTAATTGCATATCTTTTCGATTCCTTTCTGCAAAAATCGTTGTAAAGTTTCAAAATCCCGGATTTGATTGTACGGGTGGGCACATATTTTGTCAATAAGATTTCCTTTGGAAAATCCATTTTCAGTATTAGATCCAGAAGCTTCCTCATAAGAATATACAAGTATTGGGACAAATAATCCATTACTGTGATAAAAGGAGGAAGAGAGATGAACATGAGAAGGAAAGGAAGCAAGGGAAAATGGCCCGGTAAATTCCGGAAGGGACTGTCACTGGCATTGTGCGCCAGCATGGCAGGAACCGGAATTGCGGCCCATGTGGCATTGGCGGACACAGAGGCAGTGGTCTTAGGGGACGAGTTATTAAAAGCGACGCCGGATCAGGCAGAGAAGCTTGAGGAGGCGACACCATCCAACGCGTCATGGAGCGAGGCGACACCATCCAACGCCACATTTCAGATGCTTCCGCCAGACGATAACATATTATCTGTCGGAACGGACGAGCCTTACCAGTCGATCCAGGACGCCATCAACTACATAAATGAAAAGCAAAAGGGTTCTGATGAGGCGAAGGAAGAGGACTGGATGATCCAGGTCAGGCCTGGAAGCTATGGACGTTTCCTGGTGCCGAGAACGGTAGAAAATTTAACGATCCAGGGAACTGGAAATGATACGGTGATCCAGACAATGGATGGTTCCTCCCTGGAGTCATCCGCAGGAAGTGACCGAGGCAGCGATGCCAATGGAATTGTGGTATGGGGGAAAAACATTACATTTAAGGATTTAAAGATCGAGAGTGGTGATTACCACCTGGACAAGGAGGGAAAGGAACTCTGGTATACTTCTGCCATCAGCACCAACGATATCATGTCAGGAACCGGAGAAGAGGCGGCCAGCGGCCTGACGCTGGATCATTGTACCTTTGAGGGCTCTGGCGCCGGTATGGGCGTGCTGCCTCTTAGAAGTGTATTTACCGTAACCGATTGCCGGTTTGAGGGCTACGAGCAGGCAATCTATTTCGCCTGTGACAATTTAGAGGCACTGGACTGGCAGATCACCGGCAATACGATCGAGGACTGCACTTACGCCATCCATGGATATTTTGGTGGAACAGTAAGCGGGGAGGCTGAGGGCATGACGATCCAGGGCAACACCATTTGCGGAACCCGGGATCGGTTTGCAGTGGTTGCGCTGATGGATCAGTCCAATAAAGGCTCCCTAAAGCTGGATATTTCTGATAATGATTTTTCTTATGCGATCCTTGGCGGCATTAACCAGAGAAAAGCCGGTGACGTGGCCCAGGGAAGCATGGGAGATCTGCTGGATGCCAATGTGCTGCAGGATCACAGCTTTGTGGCAGATGCCTATTGGTACAGTGCAGACAATTACGGAACTGCATTTTATGCGCCAAAAGAAGCAGGCAAGATTGCCGTATGGCATGCAGATCCCCTTCAGGAATCCGATATCAAGGATAAATTCCAGGAGGCTCTTGAGGATTATGGCACTGCAGGTCAGTTTATCGAGTTCAATGCCCCGGCCCAGGAGATATTCACTCTGGCGAAAAATGCCCTGGTGATCGAGGATTATGTGGATGCAGGTGATTTAAAGATCTCCAAGCAGGTGCTGGGAAATGATCATGACAGCACGACATTTCACTTCAAGATCAAGCTGTCCAGAGAGGATGGAAGAGCATTGAATGGCCGCTATGATTACGTGGATGCGGCAGGCGAGAGCCACACAGCAGCCCTGGAAGATGGAATCATGAAAATTTCCATGAAAAATGGCGAGAGCGTGGTGGTGAAAGATCTGCTTCCGGGTACGAAATATGAGGTGAGCGAGGCGGAAAATAGTGCTTACACTGCTTCTTGTGCCGTTCCGTCCGGTCAGATCGAGGCGAAGGTGGAAAAAGAGGTGGTATTCCAGAATACTTATCATGGTTCCGGACTGCCGGTGATCCCGTCTCCAGACTGGAGCATTTCCAAGTCCAAAACCGCAGAGCCGCTGGACAAAGATTTTCAGTCCAAGGTGACGCTGGCCTTACCAGCTTATGATTATAAACCGTCTGTGGATGTAGTCATGGTAGTGGATGTTTCCAGCAGCATGAAAGATTCAGATATCACAGAGGCGAAAAAGGCTGCTCTTGCTATGTGTGGGGAATTGGAAAGCCGGGATAAGATTTCTTCCAGAATCGGAATCGTGACATTTGATAAGACTGCACATGATCTGACCAATGGACTGGTATCCGTGGCGGAGGCGAAAAAAGCCATCGGAGAGATAAAGCAGTCCTCTGATACGAATATGATGGCAGGTCTGATGGCTGGCAAAGCGATGCTAGACCAGGGCACTGCGGATGACAAATATCTGGTGCTGTTAAGTGATGGCATTCCGATCTACTGGGTCAATGACCAGGGAGAGGCAGTCAGCAAGATTTTATACAGATATACAGAACTGGATGCAGATGGAAACCCAGTGATTGCAAGCCAGGAGCCAGCAGGATCAGAACCAGAGGGCTCCACCTCGGATATGAGTATCGTAAAATCCATTGATGAGATCCTGGCATATCAGGATTGGGATACCGATGTGGACGAATGGATCCAGCAGAGCAACACTGGAGCAATCTGGGACAATGGATATAAGCACACCAACATTGAAAAGAGCATTTACATGACTGCAAAATACCTGATGAGCGAGATTTTAGGCCGTTATCCGCTGAAAATGGTGGCATTTGGAACGGATAAATACCAGAACAGCACTGTTTATAAATATGGCGAGAACTTCTGCGACTGGATCGGCGCCCAGAAAGGTGTTTCTTATTATAAGGTAAAGAAACCAGGCTATGGAGGGGAAAACGGAGAACTGGTGCAGGCATTCGAAGAGATTTCCAATGAAATGATCCATGTGGTAGATGCCGGAAGCAGCGTGATCGATGAGATCGGGAAGAACGGGGACTATGATTTTGCCTTTGTCAATGATGCAGTCGGGCTTGTGATGAAGGTGGACGGAAAGGAAGAAGCAGCTGAGAAGATCGGGGAAAATACTTACGGCTTCGTGAAAAACAGCCAGGTGGCAGATGGGTATGAGTTTGTTTTGTACTATCACCCGGACGGCTGCTCCTATAAGGGAAACACTTACGGCGAAAGCTTTGTGTGGAAGATCAATGTGCCGGTAACGATCGATCATCCGGTGCAGTTGTCCTATCAGGTAAAACTGACGAATCCTAAGACTGAGGCAGGGACTTACGGAACCTATGACCGGGATGGAAAAGCCGGTTATGAGGGTCTTTACACCAATAACACGGCAGTTCTGTATCCGGTGGACAGCAATGGAAATGCGTATGAAGCAGAGAAATTCTTAAAGCCAACCGTTTCCTATACTGTGAAGAGTGAAAAACCGGACCCAACTGATCCAACACCAACCGAACCAGAGCCGAAGCCAACGGAGCCGGAGTCAAAACCAACAGATCCACAGCCAACCAATCCGCAGCCGACCAATCCAGAGCCGACAACTCCTCAGCCAACGACGCCGGGCGGTAATCATACCAGCGGCGGTACTGGCGGACGTGGCTCCAGAGGTTCAGGAATCGGCGGTCCGGGCGTGGAGACACAGGCCGCAGAGACCGTACCAGAACCGATTACAGCAGAGATAGCAGCAGAAACAGCAGCGGAAGAGCTTCCGAAGACCGGAGATCACAGCAGCCCGGCTATGTGGCTGCTCTTGATTGGAGCCGGTATGGCGGTGTCTCTGTTTGTGGCAGTTTCCGGAAGAAGAGATGAGGAATAATCTGGCAATGAAATATGGGAGGACGTATTGGGACGAGGACTGCGGCATGCTGCCGCGGTCCTGGCAATGATCTGCCTGACAACAGGATTTACCGGTTTGAGCGGACTGATCTGGACAGGAGCGCAGCAGCAGAGAGTGTATGACGATCTGATACGCCAGACAAAGAGGGAGAGCGTTCTGCTCTCCCGGACAAAAAACGGGGGAGAAAATGGAAGTGTACAGAGAAAGAGGGTTTCCGTGGAGGAATTACAGGAACGGAGGCTGGAACAGGCCCAGACGAAACAGACAGTCATCGATTTTGACGTTCTGAAAAAGATCAACCCGGACGTAGTATCCTGGATCACGATCCCTGGAACAAACATCGATTACCCGGTCTTACAGGGCAAGGACAACAACCAGTACCTCCATAAAGATATGGAAGGAAAAGACAGCTCAGCAGGTGCTATTTTCCTGGATCACGGTGACAAGGCGGATCTTTCCAGCCGCCACAACATCATCTACGGTCATCACATGAAAAATGGAACCATGTTCAAGGACATCGTCAGATACAAAGACCAGCAGTATTTTAACGAACACCAGGACATCACCATCTACACCCCGGACCGGGAGATCCACCTAAAAGCCCTGGCAGTCGTGGTCACAAGCCCAGACGCCATTCGCCGGAAGATCGATTTTCAGTCTCAGAAGGAATTCACCTCTTATATAGAAGAAATGAGCAAAGGTGCCAAAGCTTTTGCTGCCGTTCCCAAAGGAGTGACCATCCGCCGCCTCTATTCCTTTGTCACCTGCAGCTACGAATTCCAGAACGCAAGAACGATTTTATATGCATATGAAGAAAATTAGACGAAAAATCACAAAAAACCGCTTGACATTTCCTGGAATGCGGGATATACTAAACAGGCAGTCGCGATTGAGATACATCATGATTGTTCATATGGGGTCTTAGCTCAGCTGGGAGAGCATCTGCCTTACAAGCAGAGGGTCA
>ERZ773218.3307-NODE-3307-length-10691-cov-3.143193_pt1 | contig 10691 bp, 9 predicted proteins | sample MGYA00580527_ERZ773218 | MGnify/ENA primary metagenome ERZ773218 (study PRJEB29015, sample SAMEA2737763) | human gut metagenome | biome: human gut; feature: human-associated habitat; material: faeces | place: China | collected 2012 ...
TAAATTTGATAGAGGAACATCGGGAAGAATTTCTGCGTTTGGGTGTCGATATTGAGGCTGCAGGCGAATCTATGCTGCGCGTTTCAAGCTTGCCTTCAGATATTAAGGCTGATGATGCCGAGGACTTTGTGCGTGAAATTACTCAAATGCTGAGTGAATTAAGAACGATTAATCCAAGTGATTTGCGTCAGAATATTTTACATATGACTGCTTGCAAAGCAGCAATTAAAGCCGGTGAGGTGCTAAATATGCGCCAAATGCGACAACTGATTATTGATCTTTGCAATACAGAGCATCCTTTTACTTGTCCTCACGGCAGACCGTGTATGGTTGAAATAAATTCTGCCGAGTTATACAAGATGTTTAAGCGAACTTAAACATGCAGAAAACGTTTAAATTTGCAGTAACAGTTGGACGCAGTGAAAATGTTGCCTTAGAAAAACTTGCGCAAACATGGGCAGCAAAATTTGGTGTAAAATATGTGGAACGTGGCAGTAGGGGGTCTTTGGTTTTTTTACTAGATCAAGAACGGGTAGAAGCACTTTTAGTAGCAACAAATAAAGGCCCGCAGGTATATACTGCTTCTGGAACTTTCTTTTTTCATCCAAGTATGGCCGTTTTGCGGGTACAGCGTTTAAAAAAGTACGAGCCTGATCACTTTAGTGCTGCATTGGCTCTTAAACCGGGAATGAGGGTACTGGATTGTACGATGGGGCTGGCAAGTGATGCTGTTGTTGCCAGTTTTATTACAGGCCGGACAGGAACTGTTTGTGCTGTTGAGGCTTCGCCGTTGTTACATTTTGTGGTCAGCGAAGGTCTGCAGAATTATCAGGCTGAAGATGTTGATTTAAACAACGCCATGCGCAGAATAGAAACGGTATATGCAGAAGCAGATGAGTATTTGTACACTTTGCCAGCCGACAGCTTTGATGTTGTTTATTTTGACCCAATGTTTCGAATACCGATAAATGCTTCTTCAAATATGGAGCCATTGAGGCCTATTTCCTGTGAGAAACCGTTAACAGAAGCGACTGTTAAGGCGGCACTTAGAGTAGCTCCTTGTGTAGTGGTTAAAGAACGCGGACAAAAATTATTGGAAGCTTTAGGGTGTACGGAAATTCTGGGCGGCCGTTATAGCCGTGTAAAATATGGTATCCGAAGGAGGTAACGGCATGAAACCGAGAGTTGCAGTCATTTTAGGTCCTACTGCAACAGGCAAAAGCCATTGCGGGATAGCCTTAGCCAAACGTCTGAATGGCGAGATAATTTCCGGTGATTCCATGCTTGTATATCAAAGAATGGATATTGGTACAGCTAAACCTTCTGCTGAAGAACTGGCGGCAGTACCGCACCATTTAATCGATATTTTGCCGCCGGATGCTGCTTTCAGCGTTGTTGATTTTAAAGAAAAAGCGGAAAAAATAATTGCTGATATCAATAGTCGTGGTAAATTACCTGTAATTGTTGGCGGTACCGGTCTTTATATCAAGGCCCTGCTTGAAAATTATGAATTTAATACTGTTGAAGAATGCAGTGAACTACGCAGTGAATTGGAAGCATTTGCTGAAGAACACGGCAACAGCGCCTTGTATGAAAAACTGCAGGAACTTGACCTGGAGACCGCTTCAAGATTACATATAAATGATCGCAGAAGAATTATCAGAGCTATTGAAGCAGCACAGAGTGGTGAAAAAATAGCTCATAGGAAGTCGGAGGAATGGCCTTATGAAACTGTTGTTTTTGGTCTGCGAATGGAACGAGAAAGTTTATATGCGCGGATCAATGCCAGAGTTGATAAAATGATGGCAGATGGTCTGGTAGAGGAAACTAAATCTTTACTCGACAGTGGGCTATCATTGGATGCTCAGTCGATGCGCAGCATTGGTTACAGACAAATAGTCTGGTATCTACAAGGCCAGATGGATAAATTGGCAGCAGTTGAGAAATTGAAACAGGCGACACGTAATTTTGCTAAACGCCAATTTACCTGGTATCGTCAGATGCCGTATATTAAATGGTTTGATTTGGAAAAAGAGCCTGTGTATGAAAAGATTATTGACGAGATGCAGCAAACGCTTGTGGAAAAGTTTAAACTGCGGTAAAATTATAACAATAGATAGAAATTATTTTGGAGGGGAAAGCTATGAATAATAGTGGATCAAAGCCGGCAATGAATTTACAGGACAGTTTTTTAAATCATGTGCGTAAGGAAAACCTTGGCGTCATTATTTACCTGATTAATGGTTTCCAAATCAGAGGTCTGGTAAGAGGTTTTGATAACTTTACTGTTATTATTGAAAATGAAGGCAAACAACAGCTTGTTTATAAGCACGCTATATCGACTATTTCGCCGGCTGCTAATATTACAATTATGCAGCCAGAGAAGCGCGAACAATAATGTTTTGAAAAACAGCGCTTGAGCGTTGTTTTTCTTTTTTGAGGATGAAATATGAACGATAAATTAAATTTGTTTTTTGAATATCTGACAGTTGAATTAGGCTTAGCGTCAAATACAAGATTAGCTTATGAGCGTGATTTGCGTTTGTTTAAAGAAGCTTTAGGATTAAAGGATAATGACGCCTTGGCAACTGTATCGCGTGAGCAGGTTATTCGCTATATGACAGGTTTGAAAAATAAAGGTTTAGCCGCAGCAACGATTGCCAGAAAACTTGCTGCTATAAAATCTTTTTATCGTTTTATGACAGCAGAAGGGTATTTGGAGATTGATCCTGCGGAAGTTGTAGAAGCTGGAACAAAAGGTATCAAGCTGCCAAAAGTTTTAAATCAGGAAGAGGTTTTGAAGCTTTTGGAACAGCCTGATTTGAGAACGGATGAAGGCTATCGTGACAGAACGATGCTGGAAGTGCTTTATGCAACGGGAATGCGTGTTTCTGAATTATTGGGTTTGCCTGTCAGCGGCGTTAATCTGCAAATGAAGTATATCATCGCTTTCGGTAAAGGATCTAAAGAGCGGTTAATACCCATTGGCGGCATAGCAGTTGAATATTTGGATAAATATCTGAATGTGGTAAGGCCCAAACTGCTTCATACTAAAAATCCTAATGTAAAGAATTTATTTTTAAGTATGAGCGGAAATGAAATGACAAGGCAGAGGTTTTGGCAAATCATTCGCGGTTATGGGCATCAGGCAGGATTAAATAAGGAGCTTACACCACATATGCTGAGGCATTCCTTTGCAACACATTTACTTGACAATGGTGCTGATCTGCGGTCTGTCCAGGAGCTTTTAGGGCATTCGGATATTTCTACGACACAGATATATACGCATTTGACAAATAAACGCCTGCGCGATATTTATGAAAAAGCGCATCCGCGGGCATAGAGGAGGCTACTATGGCAAGAAGGACTAATAGAAAAAAAGGGTCAGGAGGAGGTTTTGTACTGACTTTGATTTTAGTATTATTAGCTATAGCTGTTGCTGGAGGCATTTATTATGCGGCGAGCAGAGACGGAGAAAAAGATGTGCTTGATAAAGGCTTGACTGGTTCTTCTTCGGTTGATTTGCGGGAAGAGTCCAAAGAAGCGCATAGGGCAGTCGATGATATTTTATTATCGAAGGATAACTGGCAGTTAACTGATAATGGTCGTGAAGATCAGCACGAACGTATGAAAGAAACAGGTGGAGAAGTTGTCTGGAATAAGCGGCAGCTGGCTATTGGAGTTCCGCCAAGTACTGGATTAGAAGGTGCGGCAGCCTGGCTTGGCGAAAAGATTTCCGGTACGAAAATGATTGTTCTCAATCAGCGTGAGGCTACTTATAATGGTTGGGAAGCCGTACGTATGGAAATTGCTATTTCAGCTAAAGCAGGAACTGGTAAAATGAATTTTATCACCGATACGGTTTACTTTTATCATAACTTAAATCTGACTAAAGAAGATAAAGATATCAAAGAAGACGAAAGTACGAAGAAAGATGACAAAAAAACTGCTCAGAAATATCATGGAAAATTGGCTGTCATTATTGACGATTGTGGTTACGATCTGGCACCGGTGAGAAAGCTGGTCAATTTGAATGCGCCTTTCAGTTACGCTATTCTTCCCTATAAAGATTTCAGCAGTGACGCTTTGCATGTTATAAAAGGCGGCGGTCAGACTGCGATGCTGCATTTGCCTATGGAACCTATGGACAGAACAGCTATGTCTGAGGGTAAGATTACAATCTTGACTGATATGACTGCTGAACAGGTGCAGCAATTAACTCGGAAAGCGGCAGATAGTTTACCAGGTATCGAAGGTGTCAATAATCATCAGGGTTCTAAAGCAACAAGTAATGAAGCAACGATGAAAGCTGTATTGAAAGTTTTAAAACAACAAGGCTTGTTTTTTGTAGACAGCAGTACATACTCCAAATCTATAGGTGATCAGGTCGCACGCAGTATGGGTGTTCCTACTGCCCGTAACAATATATTCTTGGACAACAGTTCCGACGAAGATGACATTATTGCTAAAATATGGCAGGCTGTAGAAATGGCGGACAGAAATGGAAGCGCTATTGCCATTTGTCATGCCAGACCGCATACTGCCGCAGCGTGGAGCAAAGTTATCGACGAGGTAAATGCATCTGGTATTCAATTAGTTCCTGTAAGTAGTTTATTGAAGTAGTCGGAGGATTATACATATGTATGTTGAAGAAACGATCAGTAAATATGAAAAATATATTAACCCTGCTCAGGCGAAATTATTTCGGTTTATGGGATTGGCAAGCGTTGAAAGATATGCAGAGGGGTGGACTATAACTGACAGCGAGGGCAAACAATTCATTGATTGTCTTGGCGGCTACGGAATGTTTGCGTTAGGACATCGCAATCCTGATGTCGTAGCTGCTGTAGAAGCAGAACTGCATAAAATGCCAATGAGCGGTAAAGTGCTTTTTAACAGACCTATGGCAGACCTGGCTGAAAAACTGGCTTTAATTACTCCCGGTGCTTTGCAATACAGTTTTTTCGTTAACAGCGGTACAGAAGCTGTTGAGGGATGCCTGAAGGTTGCGCGACTGGCTACAAAAAGGAAAAAGTTTATTGCGGCAAGGAATGCGTTTCACGGAAAAACTTTTGGTTCGTTGACAGCTACTGGCAGAGATTTGTTTAGAGATCCGTTTAAACCGCTGCTGGATAATTTTACACATGTAGAATATGGGGATATAGATGATCTTGCTGAAACTATTGATGAAGAAACAGCTGCCGTTATTTTAGAGCCGATTCAAGGGGAAGGCGGCATTATCGTTCCGCCGGAAGGTTATTTTAAAGCAGTAAGAGAGTTATGTGACCAATACGGTACTTTACTGATTGCGGACGAAGTACAGACTGGTATTGGCAGAACCGGGACCTGGTTTGGGGTTGAACATGAGCAGATAACTCCGGATATCATGGCTATGGCTAAAGCGTTAGGTGGAGGGGTGATGCCGATCGGAGCTATAACCGCTACGGCTGATGCCTGGGCTGGATTAATAGAAGCACCTTTTTTACACACTTCAACTTTTGGCGGTAATCAATTAGCGTGTGCTGCTGCCAATGCTGCGCTGAATTACATTGAAAAAAATGATGTGCTGGATCGCAGTGCTGCGGCGGGGGCATACTTTAAAAAAGGGTTGGAATCAATTCAAAAAGATTATCCTTCGGTCATCGCAGAGATCCGCGGCCGCGGAATGATGATCGGAATTGAGCTTACAAAAGAAGGCGCCGGTGGAATGCTGATGTCGCTGATGATCGATAAACGAGTTATTATTGCTTATACTCTAAATAATCCTAAAGTTATTCGTATTGAACCGCCTCTGATCATGCCTACAGATGTTATTGATCAGGTTTTGACTATCTTTAGAGAAGCTGTCAGCAGTACGGCTGAAGTGATTGAAGATTTATAAAAGGAGCAGAATTATGCCTTGCGTAGAAACAAAGATTGTGATCAACGGCGATAGTAAGCCTATTTTTGAAATCATAAAAAATATGGAAGCTTACCCCTCTTTTATGCATGATCTGGTGAGTGTAGAAATTTTAGAACGCGGAGAAAATACTACTGTTTCACATTGGGTATCTAATGTTGATGGTCGTAAAATCGTCTGGACTGAACGCGATACCTTTTATCCGGAAGAAATGCGTATCACTTATTGTCAGACCGAGGGTGATTTGAAAAAAATGGAAGGGGAATGGAGACTTGTACCTGTGAGTGAAGGGACAGAAGTTTCCCTGCTGGTAGATTTTGAATTTGGTATTCCGATGATTGCCGGGCTGTTAAATCCTATTTTAAAGAAAAAAGTTCGTGAAAACAGTGAAAATATGTTGACAGCTGTTAAAGCGCAAATTGAAAAATAGTGCAGTAATTGGTATAATATGCTATAAGACTTACGCAGGTCTTATAGATAATGTTCGATAGTTTTTATTTTGAGGAGGAACAAAAAAGTATGAGAACAGCTTTTTTAATGACGGCTCTTACTGTGTTATTGGTACTGGTCGGAGATTATTTCGGCGGTGCCCGCGGTATGATGATGATGCTTATCATCTCCCTCGCCATGAATCTATTTTCGTACTGGAACAGCGATAAACTGGTTTTGGCACAGTATAATGCCAAACAGGTTGATGAAAAAAGTGCGCCTGCTTTATATAAAATGGTGCAGCGTTTGGCGGAAAGAGGCAATTTGCCGATGCCTAAAGTATATATTATTGACAGCCCTGTGCCGAATGCATTTGCAACCGGCCGTAACCCTGAACATGCTGCGGTTGCAGTAACTACCGCTTTGGCCAATGCCTTAGATAAAGATGAGATTGAAGGCGTTTTGGCACATGAATTGAGTCATGTCAAACATGGTGATATTTTAATCGGTACAATAGCTGCATCTATGGCAGGTATTATTACGACGCTATCTCACTGGGGGATGTTCTTTGGTGGTGGCGACAGAGACCGCAATAGCAGCAGCAGTGCTATTGTTGGTTTGGCTATGATGATACTGGCGCCTTTGGCTGCAGGTATTATTCAGATGGCTGTTTCGCGTTCGAGGGAATATATGGCTGATAAATCCGGTGGTGAGTTAAGCGGTAATCCGGATGCTTTGGCTGACGCTTTGCTGAAAATAGAATCGTATGCAAAAAACAGAACGATGCCGGGAGCTACTGAAAATACTGCTCATATGTTTATCATTTGCCCCTTTAGCGCAAAAGATATGCAGCAGTTATTCAGTACACATCCCAGCACCGCAGACCGTGTGGCACGGTTACGCGCGCAGGCCAAAGCTATGCGCAGCAGTGGAGGTGCGAAATAATTGGATAAAAAATTAACTTGGTTAAAACAGCTTTCTGAAACCTGCGGTGTTTCAGGATTTGAAACATCAATTAAAAATTTGCTTCAAAAGCGGCTGCAGGGCAAAGCTAAAGTATCTTATGATAAATTAGGCAGCGCTGTTTTTACTAATGAAGGTCAAGGCAAGGACTTGCCAAAAATTATGCTTGCCAGCCATATGGATGAAATTGGTTTTATGGTTAAGCATATAACAAAAGAAGGTTTTTTAAAATTTACTTGTTTAGGTGGCTGGTGGGAGCAGGTTATGCTGAGCCAACGCGTTACTGTACACGGCAGCAAGGGTGATCTTGTTGGCGTTATCGGCAGTAAACCTCCACATATACTGACACCGGAAGAACGAACAAAAGTGGTTGCCAAGCGAGATATGTATATTGATATTGGCGCTGCCGACGAAGGCATGGCTCGCAATTTAGGAGTTTTCGAAGGCTGCCCAGTGACGCCATATGCTGAATTTGCAGTTATGGGCGATGGTAAAACTCTGCTTGGTAAAGCCTGGGATAATCGCATCGGCTGTGCAGTCATGGCAGACGTTATGGAAAATATCGGCACAAAGCATCCTAATACTGTATATGGTGTAGCAACAGTACAGGAAGAGGTCGGGTTACGTGGTGCTCAAACAAGCGTTAATCTGCTGAGCCCTGACGTTGCTTTCGTTATTGATACATGTGTGGCTGGTGGTACGCCAGGTGTAAGTGATGATGTAGCTCCTGCGAAATTGGGAAAGGGTATTGCTATAACAATTTTTGATGCTGGTATGATTCCCAATACAGCATTGCGTGATTTTGCAAAAGAAGTTGCTGAAGAATTGAAGCTGCCAACACAGATCAGTATTTCAGAGGGCGGTGCTACTGATGGCGGTCGTATACATTTACACGATGCCGGTGTTTTGACATTAACATTCAGTATCCCTACCCGTTATATACATAGTCATCAATCCATTATTCATATGGATGATTATCAAGGTGCTGTTCAGCTGATCACAGCAATGATCGAGAAACTGGATAAGAAAAAGTATCAGCAGCTTTTAAAAGGCTAAAATCGTTTTGCGATTTAGTATAAATTAAAATAGTCTAGATAGGAGAGATTCCAATGCAACAAACACTCGTACTCGTAAAACCCGATGGTGTCAAAAAAAATCTGATTGGTGAAATCATCGCTCGTTTTGAACGCCGCGGCTTGAAAGTTTCGGCTTTAAAATTAGTAAAAATCACTGAAGAACAAGCTAAATATCATTATGCTGAACATGAAGGCAAACCTTTCTTTGGTGAATTGGTTGAATTTATTACTTCCGGCCCTGTTGCAGCAATGGTTATTTCCGGTGAGAATGCAATTAAAGCGGTTCGTGGCCAGATGGGTGCTACTAATCCGTTAGATTCTGTTCCTGGTTCTATCCGCGGCGATTACGCGCTGACTATCGGCGAAAATATCGTTCATGGCAGTGACAGTGAAGAATCCGCTGCACGCGAAATCAAAAATTTCTTTAAAGCTGAAGAAATTTATTAATTTAAAATTTTCCGGAAGGATGGTGACAAAATGAAAGCAGCAGTATATACCAGAACTGGTGACAAAGGCACTACCGGACTTTATACAGGCGAACGCGTACCAAAACAAAGCATGAGAGTTGAAGCTTACGGTACAGTTGATGAGATCAGTTCGGCGCTTGGCCTGGCAAGAGCTACAGTCAGACGCGAAGATGTCAGGGAAACGATTTACAAAGTTCAGCAGCTTCTGATGTCACTGATGGCTGATATAGCAAGCTTGAATTTGCCTGAGCCTTATATCAAAGAAGAGCATGTGAAAATGTTTGAAGAAACTATCGATAAATTCGATAATATGCTCCAGCCTTTGAGTCATTTTATCATCCCCGGAGGCACCCCCGGATCAGCTGCTTTGGACATCGCGCGTACAACTACTCGTCGTGCCGAGCGCTGTCTGCTCCGCTTATCTGAAACAGAAGAAGTCAATCAGCAGGTTCTTATCTGTTTGAACAGACTTTCTGATTTATGTTTCATTTTATCAAGAGTTGAAGTAGAAGTAGAAGCTTAAAAGAAAATGACCATAGGTTCGGTAAGAACTGTATGGTCATTTTCTTTTGGGTTAAATTACTTTAAAAATGTTTTGAAGTAGTTAAAAATGTAGTATTTTTTATACGAAAGATATATACTTACTATAATTATATTGAAAGATAATGGGAGATTACTATGAATTTTTACCTGTTGTCGATAATTGCTTTTGGTGTGTTTGTAGCAATTCTCTACCTTAAGTCTTCTGAACATCAAAGAATGTTGTATTCGCAGAAATATGTACGTGATAAAGTAAGCGGTACACTGGGATTTGATAAGTTTAAAGAAAAAGCGGATGAAATGCTGCAGCGCAAAAAAGAGCTTTTGGCGCTAATACATTTAGATATTGACCCTTACCATGATATCGTTGATATTTATGGGCGTGAGACAGCAGATAATGTTTTACGCATTTTGGGAACAGAGCTTAACCGACGTGTTGTGAAGGGATATCTTACAACAAGACAGGCCGGAGATAAGTTCTTTTGCCTTGTTCCTTTTACAGATGAAGAAACGCATAATAATTGGTTTGACGGATTATCTGATATGGTAGAAAGCGAAGTCAAGCGTATTTGCAATGTCAGCATCAAACTGCGCGGAGATCTTTATGTATGTCGAGTCGAAGACTCGCTGGAAGATGCAATGGTAAAAACTGTTGCTCAGCTCAACAAAAAAGTTTTTCACAAATGCTGCCGCAGTTTCTTTATAATCAATGATTTTGAATTCACAACTGGTTATAATTCTCTTTCTGAAGAAGTTTGCAGTGCTCTTAATAATAAAGAGTTCACTGTTTATTTTCAGCCGCAATACAATATCTATACTAATGAGATTGTTGGTGCGGAAGCTTTACTGCGCTGGGAGCATCCTACGCGCGGGATAATTCTTCCAGAAGTTTTGATTCCTATCCTTGAAGATAATAACCAGTTATCTAAATTTGAAAATTTTGTTTTTGAAGAAGTCTGCCATTTCTTAGCATTACGCCTTGCCTTGGGGTTACAGGTTTTTCCAATCTCCTGTAATTTTTCATTTGAACATTTTAAAGATGAAAATTTTATTGATTCTTTAAAAGAAGCTGCCGATAAGCATAATGTTCCGCACAAGCTTTTGGTAGTTGAGCTTGCTGAAAGATTATTGGCTGATGATGTGAATTTTGCTGGGATGCAGGTTGACGAGCTGAAAAATCAGGGATTTAAGATTGCTGTTGATAATTTTGGCGCCGGGTATTTGTCTCTGCGTATTTTAAGTGATATCAGCGTTGATATTTTAAAAATAGATAAAAGAATGCTTGCCGCCTGTGATAATGATAAAGATATCAAAATC
>ERZ773218.3319-NODE-3319-length-10652-cov-3.746060_pt1 | contig 10652 bp, 8 predicted proteins | sample MGYA00580527_ERZ773218 | MGnify/ENA primary metagenome ERZ773218 (study PRJEB29015, sample SAMEA2737763) | human gut metagenome | biome: human gut; feature: human-associated habitat; material: faeces | place: China | collected 2012 ...
TAATATTTATCCAAATTATTTATACGAATCTATGTTAAAAGGAGGTTTCATCAATGATTCGTATAAATAATTTGGATAAATATTATAATAAAGGTAAAAAGAGCGAACAGTGTGCTTTAAATGATGTAAACCTCGAGTTTGGAAATACGGGGCTTGTGTGTATTCTTGGAGAGAGTGGCTCAGGAAAGACGACTTTATTAAATGCCATAGGTGGTCTTGATGATTTTTCCGGCGGTTCTATAGAGATAAACGGCACTAAGTTGACAGGTTATTCTCCTAAACTGACTGATGCCATAAGAAATGAACATTTCGGCTACATATTCCAGAATTATTATATCCTTAAAGATTACACGGTCGGCTATAATGTTAAACTTGCACTGAACAGATATGACCTTACTGAGGAGGAGAAAAACGAGAGGGTTGATTATATCCTTGATATGCTGGGTATTCTTAAATATAAGAAAAAAGTAGTATCAAAGCTTTCAGGAGGACAGCAGCAGCGTGTATCAATAGCGAGAGCACTTGTAAAAGCTCCGAATATAATACTTGCAGATGAGCCTACGGGAAACCTCGATGAAGAAAATACATTAAAAACGATGATGATACTTAAAAATATCTCAAAAGAGTGTCTTGTTATCGTTGTAACGCATGAAAAAAGAATTGCAAAATTCTTTGCTGACAGGATAATACAGGTATCAGACGGAAAAATAGTAAGTGATAAAGTAAATAATGCGACAGCTTATGAGAGAAGTGATGATTCAAATATTTATCTTAAGGAATATGAACAGGAAATTATTGATGATAAATATGCCGAATTTAAACTTTATCACAAAAAGGATGATATTCCTGAAAAGATCAGGCTTAATTTTGTGTTCAAAGATGGAAAGCTGTATATAAAATCTCTCGGAAAATGACCTTGTCATTGCAAATGCCGAAAACGGTGTCCAGATACTTGACGAGGAAAGACCGTCACTTGATGCACAAGATGTTGATAATTTTGAATATAATCTTTCAAGGCTTGACGAAAAGAAAAATGCAGGACTTCCATTCAGGGAGATATGGCATATGGCGATGGCAAATATTGCGGCACTAGGAAAGAAACAGAGGTTTATGGTGATAATACTTCTTGTGTCGGCTATACTTCTTTCTATCACAACGGCAAAATATGTAAATGATAAAGTTATTGACGAGGCGGCAATAGTTACTTCTGATTCACACTGTCTTAAAGTAAATTTAGAAAACACTGATATATTTAACGAAGATGAACATATGGATATGCATGAGTTTATAAACAAATATTTAAATAATAAAAAATATGACAATCGCTTATATACGTACATATTCAAATAAACAACAAACAGAGAGCCAGAAAAACGCAATCGAACAATTTGCAAAAGCAAAAAAAATTGAGATTGACAAATGGTTGAAAGATGCTAAAAATTCTTCCAAAGAGAAAAACCGACTCGAAGACGTAATAAAAAATTTACAAGAAGGCGATATTCTTATCGTCGCCGATGTCACTCGACTCAGCAGGAAACTAATGGAGATAATGCATTTGATTTTGTTGTGTATTGAAAAGAAAGTGGCACTTTACTGTATCAAGGAAGGTTATTCATTTGAAGATAACGTGAACAGCAAGACGTTGGCATTTACATTTGGGCTTGTTTCTGAGATTGAAAGCAAACTTATTTCTGCCCGTACGAAAGAAGCATTGACAGCCAGTAAAAACAAAGGAACAAAATTAGGACGTCCTTTGGGAAGCCCCAAAACCGAATTTCTCCTTTCCCAGAAAAGCCAGATCGAAAGAGAATTGAAAGAAGAAAATGCAACATATGCCGAATTAGCCGATTATTATAAGGTTTCTTTAAGCGGTTTCAAGCGCTTCATTCGGGAAAATATACCGAACTTACCTTCAAGAAGGAAAAAGAAAAACGATACCGAATAAATATAAAAAGCGGGATTTTTAGATATACTTAAAGATAATTAAAGATAATTACGATTATGTTTAATAAGATTGTTGAATTTCTTTTTTGCGCAGACATAATAAAAACCCCGAAAGTTTTTTGTCTAACTTTCGGGGTTCATTATATGACATATTTTCTTTTATCAAATAAATCTTATCCGATCTATTATTTATTCATTTCTGCTTCAATAGCTTCTAATTCCGGCCCCATGTTCAGATTGTAATAGATACCTCTCAAAGCGATCATGTTGTCCATTTTTTCAGGTTCAGCTTCATGAGCTTTTTTATAATAAGGAAGAGCTTTTTTGAACAAATCTTTTGCCATGCTTAATTCCTCCTGGTATTTCTTACTATCATTAATCATATTGGCTTCGCTTAATTTGTTCACTCCTTGATTGTAATAGATACGACCAATGTTAGAAAGCGCATCTGTCAAATTCGGATCTTTTTCTAAAGCAATCTGGAAATTCTTTTCAGCATTGGCATAATCTTTTAATCCGGTTTCATAAACACGTCCCATTACATTGTAAAGGTTTGCATCATTTGGATTTTTCTGGATTGCAACATTCAACATTTCCAATGCTTTTTCATTTCTATTGGAATAGATGTATGTATTGATCAAGTTATTCAAGAAGAATGCCGAATCTGGAAAAACCTGCATGCCTTCTTCGAATGTTTTTTCCAACATAACAGAATCCTGAGCAGTTCTTGCCTCTCCGTATTCGTAGCAAAGATACTGATAAACATCATATTGACGATAAGGAGTATTTTTAGCACGTTCCAAAGCGGCAATAGCCAATCTGGAATCTTTAGCTAAAGAAGCTGCTGCTGCTGCATAGAACTGAACTGTCATGAATGTAGAGTCTTTTTCCGCAGTCTGAGTCCCTGCGAACATTGGCAGTTCGGATATTTCTACATATTGGTTGAAGAAATCGTATGCTTTTTTATACTCTTGTTTATCGAAATAATATGCACCACCATTGAACAGATATACATGGTTTGCGCTCAAGATACTTTTGATATCTTTTGTGTATTTAGGTTTCACTTTACCTTTTTCATTAGGCAACTGATCCAGTTCGTAGGCTTTCTGGAAATAAGGTAAAATACCATACAAAGCTTCGTACATAACCGGCTCGTTGGGTTGCTGTCCCAGAATTTGTTTAGCTCTTTCAGCATTGAACTGCTGATCTTCGATAAAACCTGCTACATACCAAGTTTTAGCATCGTCTTTAGTTTCCGGATTTTCCAACGCTCCTTTGATCAAGGTTCTGGCTTCTCCGAAATCTGCGTTACTTCCTTTCGCAATACTCTGTGCCTCGTTCACAACTTTTTTCTGTGCGAAAGAGGCAGATGCTGCAACACATAGTGCAACTGTCAATAATACTCGTTTCATTTGTGATAGTGATTTGAGATTAATATTTCTATTTGTTTAAATTATTCCTCAGTTGTTCCTTCTGTATCGTCCGCATTTTCATTGCTTTCGACATCATCAGAAACATCTTCGAAATCGGTATTCTCTATTGGATGTTCATGAATTGCCGCATCTTCTAAAGCTTCACGCTGTGCTTTTTCTTCAGCGATCTCTTCTTCGGTCTGTGACAGCACTTTGCATACAGAGGCGATTTCGTCATTACGTTTTCCTAAATTAATCAGGCGTACCCCTTGTGTTGCACGTCCGATGACATTCAGATCGGATACCTTCATACGGATTGTGATACCGGATTTATTAATGATCATAATATCGTTTTCCTCCGTAACATTCTTGATGGCAACCAGTTTACCGGTCTTTTCCGTAATGTTGATGGTTTTGACACCCTTACCTCCGCGATTCGTAATACGATAATCTTCGATATTAGAACGTTTGCCGTAACCTTGTTCGGACACAACCAGTACAGTTTCTTTTTCTTTGTCCTTAATGCAAACCATTCCTACAACTTCGTCGTTAGAATCGTCATCAAGTGTCATACCTCTTACACCGGATGCTGTACGGCCCATAACGCGCACTGCATTTTCATGGAAACGGATAGCACGTCCGTTACGGTTTGCAATCAGAACTTCATTATTGCCATTTGTCATACAAACTTCGATCAGACCGTCGTCTTCACGTAATGTGATGGCATTTACACCATTCTGACGAGGACGAGAATATGCTTCCAGTAACGTCTTCTTGATCACACCTTTCTTTGTACAGAACAACAGATAGTGCGAATTAATAAACTCGGTGTCTGTCGTCAGCTTCTTTACGCGAATGAAAGCGTTGACCTTGTCATCCGGTTCGATGTTCAACAAGTTCTGGATCGCTCTACCCTTTGAGTTCTTCGCTCCTTCCGGAATTTCGAACACTTTCAACCAATAACATTTTCCTTTTGCCGTAAAGATCAGCAAGGTAGCATGCATGGAAGCCGGATAGATATATTCTACAAAATCTTCGTCACGCGTTTCAGAACCTTTGGCCCCTACTCCGCCGCGTCCCTGAGCACGGAATTCACTAAGCGGCGTACGCTTGATGTATCCCATGTGGGAGATGGTAATGATCATCTCATCATCTGCATAGAAGTCTTCAGGATTGAGTTCTTCGGAGGCATAAACGATATCTGTTTTACGTTCATCTCCGTACTTGTCCTTGATTTCCTGCAACTCGTCTTTGATGACTTTCATACAAAGATCGTCATTTTCTAGAATTTCCTTCAAATATGCGATTAATTTTTCGATTTCTTCATACTCTGCACGAAGTTTATCCTGTTCCAGGCCAGTTAACTGGCGAAGTCTCATTTCTACAATGGCACGAGACTGTATATCCGACAGGGAGAAACGTTCCATCAAACGTTCGATAGCTTCAGCAGGGCTTTTAGATGATTTGATGATTGCAATGACTTCATCAATATTATCGGAAGCAATAATCAGACCTTCTAAGATATGGGCACGTTCTTCGGCTTTCTTCAAATCGTATTTCGTACGGCGAATCACAACTTCATGTCTATGGTCGACAAACGCTTTGATCAAATCTTTCAGATTGAGCAGTTTGGGACGCCCATTCACCAACGCGATATTATTGACGCTGAAGGAAGACTGCAATGCCGTCATCTTATATAGCTTGTTGAGCACAACACTCGAATTTGCATCCCTTTTTACATCCACGACGATTCTCATGCCTTGGCGGTCCGACTCGTCATTTACATTCGATATGCCGTCTATGCGCTTTTCATTCACTAAATCGGCAATATACTTGATCAGTTCGGCTTTATTTACACCATAAGGGATTTCCGAAATGATAATCTTCTCATGATTATTTTCCGTCTCGATTTCTGCTTTACCGCGCAAAACAATACGTCCCTTACCTGTTTCAAAGGCGTCTTTTACACCAGCATATCCGTAGATAGTCGCACCTGTCGGGAAATCAGGAGCTTTGATATATTGCATCAAATCAGCTACTTCCATTTCCCCACGAGTATCAATGTAGGCCATACAGCCGTCCAGCACCTCGCTAAGGTTGTGTGTTGGCATATTTGTCGCCATACCAACGGCGATACCAGATGCTCCATTTACCAGCAAATTCGGAATACGAGTCGGCAATACGGTCGGCTCTTTCAGTGTATCATCGAAATTCAGCTGGAAATCAACCGTATCTTTGTCGATATCGCGAAGCATTTCTTCGGCAAGTTTACTTAATCTTGCTTCTGTATAACGCATGGCAGCAGGACTGTCACCGTCCACCGAGCCAAAGTTTCCTTGTCCATCCACCAACGTATAGCGCATAGACCATGTCTGTGCCATACGAACCATTGCGAAATAAACAGACGAGTCACCGTGTGGATGGTATTTACCTAAAACTTCACCAACAATTCTCGCAGATTTTTTATAAGGTTTGTCGGATGTATTACCCAATTCATTCATTCCAAACAAAATACGACGATGAACCGGTTTAAAACCATCCCTAACATCCGGAAGGGCACGTGAAACAATGACAGACATTGAATAGTCAATGTATGCCGATTTCATTTCCTCCTCGATGTTAATCTTAATAATTCTGTCTTGATCAACCATTTAGTCTTATATTAATTACACTCAATATCTCACCTTTCAAAAAGTGCACTAAGGTAAGGCTTTTCCGTGTATCACGAAAGCTTTTGACTCGAAATTTTAGAATTTACTTGTCAGAAGGCATCCGGTTTCAAACCATCAAAATGAAACTGCCACCCTATGAAAATGGGATTAGTAGTACATGTATTTGGAATTACACTTACGGGTAATATTTTTTAATGTTTCTTTATAACAAGATAAAGCTGTTTTTTGTAATATATGACAAGCCTGCCTTCAATACTTTATTTTCTTTTAAGGAATAATGGCATGGATTTTGTTAGATATATGACGAGAGTTTATTACATTTGCACTATCATAGTACATTATTATAATATGAAAAATAACTATTCAAAGAGATTAATGGACGTTATTGAATATAGCCGTGAAGAAGCAGCAAGGCTTCAGAACAGTTATATTGGACCGGAACACTTAATGCTTGGAATTATCCGCGACGGCGAAGGGAAAGCCGTGCAGGCCCTGCGCGAACTAAATGTCGACGAATGGGATATCAAAAGAAAGATCGAACAGGAAATTAAAAATACAATCGATGCCGAAGATGCTGTCCAGCATGATATCGCTATTAGTAAAACAACCGAGCGCGTACTGCGTATGAGTATGCTTGAATCGCGCTTGTTCAAGAAAAAAGAAACCGGAACGGAACATTTGCTTCTGGCCATTTTGAAAGAAGAGTTTAATGTTGCGGCAAAGGTGCTGAACGAAGTGGGCATAACGTATCGCAGTATATATAATTACCTGATAAGCGGCACAGGTTTGAAGCACATGGATGATTTTATTGGAAAAGAAGATGACGAACATTTTGAAGGAATCAGTGATGGCTACACCGATGATGATGAAGACGATGACGATGATTACTCTTCCCGCCGGGAGTCTCCCCGCTCCTCTTCCGGAGCCGGCTCTGCACAACCAAAATCACCAAACGACACGCCTGTATTGGACAACTTCGGTACAGATATGACGCGTGCGGCCGCTGAAAACCGTCTCGATCCGATTGTCGGACGTGAGAAGGAGATCGAACGTTTAGCTCAGATATTGAGCCGCCGCAAGAAAAACAATCCTGTCTTGATCGGTGAGCCAGGTGTCGGCAAATCGGCAATTGTGGAAGGTTTGGCACTGCGTATCATCCAGCGCAAAGTTTCCCGCGTTTTGTTCGACAAACGTGTGATCAGCTTGGATATGGCATCTATCGTGGCTGGAACCAAATATCGCGGTCAGTTTGAAGAACGTATCAAGGCGATTCTGAACGAACTGTCGAAGAACCCGAATATCATCCTGTTTATCGATGAGATCCATACGATCGTCGGTGCAGGTTCAGCTTCAGGTTCAATGGATGCCGCCAATATGCTGAAGCCGGCTCTGGCCCGTGGTGAGATACAATGTATCGGTGCTACGACATTAGATGAATACCGTAAAAATATCGAGAAAGATGGAGCTTTGGAACGTCGTTTCCAAAAAGTGATCGTCGATCCGACAACAGCGGAAGAAACTTTGCAGATCCTGCAAAATATCAAGGCCCGCTACGAAGAACATCACAATGTGATCTATACGCCCGAAGCCCTGCAAGCTTGTGTAAAACTGACAGAACGTTATATCAGTGACCGCAACTTCCCGGACAAAGCAATTGATGCGTTGGATGAAGCCGGTTCTCGCGTACATATATCTAACATAACGGTTCCGAAAAGCATTGAAGAACTGGAAGCCAAGATCGAGGCAACCAAAACAGAGAAGCTTGCTGCCGTTAAGTCACAAAACTTTGAATTGGCTGCCAGCTTCCGTGACAAGGAACGTCAGTACCTCTTACAGTTGGAAGCAGCCAAAGCCAAATGGGAGCAAGAATTGCAGGAGCATCGCGAAACGGTGGATGAAGATAAGGTGGCTGAAGTTGTAGCCATGATGTCAGGTGTCCCTGTCCAACGTATCGCAAAAGCTGAAAACCTGAAATTACTCGAAATGGCGGAGAACCTAAAGAAGAAAGTAGTCGGCCAAGATGATGCCGTTCAGAAGATCGTAAAAGCAATTCAGCGCAACCGCGTTGGCTTAAAGGATCCGAACAAGCCGATCGGAACATTCATGTTCTTAGGGCCGACAGGTGTCGGTAAGACTCATCTGGCCAAAAAGTTGGCGGAATATCTGTTTGACTCGGCCGACGCTTTGGTCCGTATCGATATGAGCGAGTATCTCGAAAAGTTTGCGGTGTCCCGCCTGATCGGTGCGCCTCCGGGATATGTAGGTTATGAAGAAGGCGGTCAGTTAACCGAGAAGGTCCGCCGTAAGCCCTACTCTGTTGTCTTGTTGGATGAGATCGAGAAAGCGCATCCGGACGTGTTCAACCTGCTGCTGCAAGTCCTGGACGAAGGTCGTCTGACTGACAGTCTTGGCAGACGGATCGACTTTAAGAATACAATTCTGATCATGACGTCTAATATCGGTACACGCCAGTTGAAAGACTTCGGCCGTGGTGTCGGTTTCAGTTCGCAGGCTGCCGGCGAGCCAGATAAGGACTTCTCCCGCAGCGTTATCCAGAAAGCACTGAACAAGGCATTCGCTCCGGAGTTTTTGAACCGTGTGGACGACATCATTATGTTCGATCAATTGGATAAGGAAGCAATCCATAAGATCATTGACATCGAATTGCAAGGTCTTTACAAACGCGTGGCTGGTCTTGGTTATTCTTTGGAACTGACAGACGCCGCCAAAGATTTTGTTGCCACCAAAGGTTATGACATTCAGTTCGGTGCACGTCCGCTGAAGCGTGCCATCCAGAAATATCTGGAAGACGAAATGGCAGAAATGATTATCCGAGCGTCTGTCGGAGAAGGTGATACGATTGTTGTCGACTTCGACAAGGACAAACAAGAGATTGTTACGAATATAAAGAAAAGCGAGTCTGCTGCCGAAGCTTGATTTTCAAAAATGTGATTGGAGTGCCGTTGTGGTTTTTGCCACAACGGCATTTTTTATGTGATTTGCCATAAATCGAGACTTTTTTCTTAAGTTTGCCTAAACTTTTTATGCTATGACATTCTTCAGATGCCTTTGCTTGCTATTTATTTTATGCTGTTGCAATAGTAAACCGAAAACAGATGCGGGAATGATACGTGTATCAGTTCTGCGTGGTCCTTCCGCCATTGCCTTTGCACACTGGATGAAAGAAACGCCCGTTATCGACGGCAAGCCGCTTTCCGTTCGGATAATCGATTCTCCTGACTTGATGCAAGCTACTCTGATAAAAGGTGAAGCTGATATAGCTGTTTTGCCGATGATCAGTGCTGTCAACTTGTATAATAAAGGCATTCGATATCATCTGGCAGGTTGTCCGATATGGGGTACCCTCTATTTGGTAGGTAGAAGCGACAAAGGTATATCCGGTGAGAACAAATCGGTTTTACATATTTTCGGAGCAGGAACGACACCTGACATTCTTACCCGTCATTATCTCCGGCAACATAAACTTAATTACACGTTGAATTATTCACTCACTACCGCACATGAAATCATGCAGGGACTGTTGGCCGGGAAAGTCGATTATGCCGTTTTAGGAGAACCGTTCTTGAGTATTGCGTTGCGGAAAGACAGCACGTTGCAAATATTGGCAGACCTAAACAAGCCTGATTCTGCCTCTTTAGGATTTGCCCAGACAGCCATACTCTATGTGCCTACCTTGAAAAAAAGTAAAGAAACGATGGACAGTCTTTTAAATGCTTCTTGCCGTTTTGCCGTAGAGCAGCCGGAACAGGCTATTTGTATATTGGAAAAGGAAAACATTTTTACATTTGGCATGTTGACGCCCGAAAGTATCGAACGTTGTAAGATTGACTATAAAACAGTCTCCGAAGCCCAAGAAAATATACTTCACTTCCTGCAACTGATTGAGCAATATGAACCTAAAGCATTGGGAGGCAAAATGCCCGATGAGCAATTCTATAAATAATCCGAAAATGAAGAAAAGCATCTTTACGATCCTGTCGATTACAATCCTCATATTGGCCTGGCAACTATTGACCATGCTGGTCCGTTTGCCGGATTTGGTTCCGTCCATACCTCACCTATTTAGCACGCTCGTTGCACTTTTCGCATCCGGTTCATTCTATCAATCAGTCATGGCGACAGTGTTGCGTGGAACCATCGGGATGTCTATATCGTTAATGGCGGCTATGGGAGTTTCTCTCTTGTTCTACAAATGCGAGTGGATTTATGAACTATTTCGTCCGTTACTGGCCATCATGCGTTCCATTCCGGTCATTTCATTTATACTCTTGGCTTTGATTTTCCTGAATGCGGAAAGTATTCCTTTGATAATCGCTTTTCTGACCATGTTCCCACTCCTTACGGAAAACCTGACGAAAGGAATACGAGGACAGAGGAAAGAGTTTTCGATAATGGCTCGTCAATTTAGGATCGGACGCTGGAACAAGCTGACACAGGTGGTCTATCCGCAACTGAAGCCATTCCTATACAGCGGTCTTGCATCTGCTTCGGGCTTTGGTTGGCGTGCTATCATTATGGGAGAGGTACTGGCGCAATGTTCGCCCGGTATAGGCGGGGAAATGAAACAGGCGCAAGATTTTATAGCCGTTCCCGAATTGATCGC
>ERZ773218.3322-NODE-3322-length-10641-cov-26.190629_pt1 | contig 10641 bp, 7 predicted proteins | sample MGYA00580527_ERZ773218 | MGnify/ENA primary metagenome ERZ773218 (study PRJEB29015, sample SAMEA2737763) | human gut metagenome | biome: human gut; feature: human-associated habitat; material: faeces | place: China | collected 2012 ...
CAACTTCTCCGTTCCGGAACATCCCGGTCACATCGTCGTAATTCAACGCAAGATCATCTGCTGTAAGGTGGGTATCCTGAATGAACTGCTCCATCCGCTCAAACGCCCCCGGCCATACGGTGTCGTCCAGACCCACCCGCGCGGTGCTGGCGGGGGCGCTGTAGGTAGTGCGCCACTTGCGCCCCGCGGTGGTGGTAAGCTCGGCAGCGGAAAGCCCCTGCAGGGTTTCCATGCAGGTGTAGTCGTAGGTATAATCGGAGGTAAAGCCGCAGATGCCTACCTTTTCAAAAGCCTGACAGGCAGCTGCAAAGCTTGCGTAATCGGTAGGCAGGGGAATATCGTACTGCTCAAAAAGGCTGCGGTTGACCACAAAGCCGTGGGCATCCGCGCACACCGGCAGCCAGTTCACACTGCCATCCTCGTTTTTGAAGCTGTTGAGGTAGGTGTTGTACACAGCGCCCGCCTCATTGGTCATGGCAAGGTTCATCAGGCTGTCCTTCAACGGTGCCGCATCGTGCAGCGAGAAGCGGCAGCAGGTGATGATATCCGGCAGACCGCCGTTCTGCTGCAAAAACTTGTAAAAATCCAGATCGTTGTTGCCTACGATGAATTCAATGTTCACGTCCGGCAGCTGCGCCTGAACATAGGGCGCATAGTTTTCGTACAGGCTGGTGCTCCACAGATACACCTGAATAGTCTGAGCGTCTTCCTGCTCCTGTGTTCGTTCCGCATTTTTTTCGCTGCATCCGGTGAGCAGGGATAGCCCCATCACCAGTGCCGCAAGCATGGAAAATAGGCGGCGCAATGTTTTTGTTTTCATCCGATCCTTCTCCTCACACTTCTTGGGCAGCCATCGTTTTGCGGTTGGCTGCTTTGGCTTACTGATCATACATCACCGTCCGCAAGAGTGTGCGCTGTAAAACCCACCCACGGAAAGGATGCCGCAATTTTTGCGTCTTTTCTGTTTTTACCGCGAAGGGGCACAGAATGACAGAGACATAAAAATATTTTACCACTACCATGAAAAATTTTCAATAAAATTTCATATATTGGTCCATAAAAGCTGTGTGGGATTACAATAGATGTGTCACAAAGTGAAAAAAGACGAATGAGCCGTTCTGTGGTACAGTTAAATTGCTACACCAAACATCACAGAAACTGCCGTTCAGGCATAAGAAATAAAGCACCCGCAGCAATTTGCTCACCGGAGATTCAAAACCTCTGTGGCGCTTGCTGTGGGTGCTTTTGCTTTTGGGCGCTGTTTATTTCAGTACATCTGCAAGGACCTGCAGCAGGTGCGGAATATCCAGCGGCTTTGCAATATGGCCGTTCATACCGGCCTTCAGTGCGTTCTGACGGTCTTCCTCAAAGGCATTTGCCGTCATTGCAAAGATGGGGATGCCAGCCTTTGCGGCATCCGGCAGCGCACGAATCTGCCGCGTTGCCTCGTAGCCGTCCATGTTGGGCATCTGGATGTCCATGAGGATCAGGTCATACTGTCCGTCTGCCGCCTGCTTCATCTTCCGGACGGCGATCTCGCCATCCTCGGCAGATTCCACCTCAAAGCCCGCTTCCTTCAGGATCTCCACTGCGATCTCACGGTTCAGCTCGTTGTCCTCCACCAGCAGGATCTTTTTCCCTTTGAAGGCCTCCGCATTCAGCTGCACCGGCCTGCAGGCAGGCTCTGCACCGAACGGCTCTGCCAGCACTCTGCGCAGCTCCGAGAGGAACAGCGGCTTTTCACAGAAGGCGGTAACACCGGCCGCACGGGCTTCCTCTTCAATATCGGCCCAGTCGTAGGCGGTCAGGATGATGATGGGGCGGCTTTTTCCAATCACCTTGCGGATCTGCCGCACGATCTCGATGCCGTTCATATCGGGGATCAGCCAGTCGATGATGTAAACGCTGAATTCATCCCCCTGCTCCATGGCATACCGGGTGCGGATCACCGCTTCCCTGCCGGAGATCGTCCACTCCGGCCGCATCCCGATCTTGGACAGCATGGTGCTGACGCTCAGGCAGGTGTCGGTATCGTCGTCCGCCACCAGTGCCCGCAGCCCTTCCAGCTGCGGGAGCTGCCTGAGTTCCACCTTTTGTCCGCTGAGCGCAAAGCAGAGATTCACGATAAACTCGCTGCCCTTGCCCGGCTCGCTCTCAATGGCGATGGTGCCGCCCATCAGGTCCACAATGTTCTTGGTGATGGACATGCCGAGGCCGGTACCCTGAATGCCGCTGACGGTGGAGTTTTCCTCACGGGCGAACTCCTCAAAGATGTGCTTCTGGAATTCCTCGCTCATGCCGATGCCGTTGTCCTTGATGCGGAACTCATAGCAGGCCTGGCCCGCAGGCGCACCGTTTTTCTCAGCAATGCGAATGCTGATCATGCCGCCTGTGGGAGTGAACTTGATGGCATTGGACAAAATGTTCAGCAGGATCTGGTTCAGCCGCAGCGGGTCGGTGATGATATCCTCGTTCTCCACATCCATGGTATCAATAAAAAGCGACAGCCGCTTTGCCGAAACATTGGGCTGAATGATGGAGCGCACATCGTGGACGAGGTCCGGCAGATGCACCGCTTTTTCCTCGATCTTTACCTTTCCGCTCTCGATGCGGCTCATATCCAGCACATCATTGATGAGGGAAAGCAGATGCTGGCTGGAGGTGGAGATCTTTTTGAGGTAGTCCAGCACCTGTTCCCTATTGTCGATATGGGTCGCAGCCAGCGAAGTGAAGCCGATGATGGCGTTCATGGGGGTGCGGATATCGTGGCTCATATTGAACAGGAACTCCCGCTTGGCGCGGTTTGCCGCCCCCTCGTGCTGAAGCGCGATCTCCAGCTTGCGGTTCTGTTCCTCCAGCTGGATCTGGTACTTCCTCTCCTGCTCTTTTTTCTGCAGCTCCATCTCCTGCACGGAACGGCGGCGCAGCAGCTGAAGGATCATTACAAGCAGGATGTAGCCGACCAGAACCGTCAGGATCAGCAAAAGCGCCTCCCGGAAGATTATTTTTTCATCCGTGTACGCATAGAGATCGAAGGATCTGCCATGGCAGAACATCCCGAAATAGCAGCCGGAGCCGTTCCAGTCCCGGGTATGGGTCAGCTTCTCTGCGGCCCCGGCTTTGCGGATCCCCTGCGCCAGCGGACTGCCTGCAACATCCTGCCCAATCAGCTCCGGGCGGTTTGCGGCAACGACCTGATTGTTCTGCACGATGAACAGCGTGCCGCTGGTTTCTGCCGGGTAGCCATCCAGTATGCTCTGGATGGACAGCGCCGTTTCCTCCACAAATTCCGCCGGGGTGTACCGGTAGGCAAGCAGGAGCAGCTCTGTGCTTTCTGCCCGGTGTGCCGCAACATCCACAGCAGAGCCATCTTCCAGCAGGACGCGCTTCACATAGGTCTTTCGCGGGTAAGATAAAACGTCTAGAACAGCGTCATTTTTCAGCTGGTCGCCAAATCGGTCATAGCCGATGCCGTTGGTCGTGGACTCGCACCGGAGCGTGCCATCCGGTCCCAGAACCGAAATGCCGGTGAGCCAGAGCTTTTCTGTCTGCCTGTTCAGGCACTGCGGGTCGGAGAGGTCAAGCGCAGGATTCTCTGCCAGCTGATGGGCTGCGACCGCCGTGCGGCGGAGTGCCTTTGCCGTGATGGTATCGTTGTGCTTTTCAAAGCTGGTGGACTGGGATTTGACAAACTCAAGGGTCTGGCAAAAGCGTTCCTCTGCTGTGCGCATTGCCCGCCAGCTGGAGAAAAAAGCAACACCGGCCATCAAGAGCACGCCGATGATCAGATAGGCTGTCCATATCCTTTTATCCGGGGTGGTTCTGTTTTTACGCGCCAATTGTGTCCACCTCCAGATACTGCGAAGCATTTTCAAGGTATCGGCCAATGATCCGCTCCAGCGTGCCATCCGCGCGCATCTGCGCAAGGGTATCGGTCAGCTGGCTGTCCAGCCCGCGGGTGTCGTTCTTGGCAAAGGCGATGCCCAGCCCGGTGACCAGCAGCGGTTCCTCCAAAATGCGGAAGTCTACGGCATTGTCCTTCATATATTGCAGGATGCCTGTCTCGTGGGCGGCGATGCCGTCCACATAGCCGCAGGCCAGCATTGCGTACTGCACACTGCGGTTTTCGATGCTGAGCACCTCCACCGTCTGCGGGATGCGCGGGTCGGAGCCGCTGAGAAAGATCTCTTCCGGCTTGCCGGTGCTCTGCACGGCGACGGTCTTGCCGGCAAGGTCGCTAAGGGATCGGATGCTGCTGTCGGCATCCACCGCAACCACCTGACGGCTCACCATGTAAGGCCCCGCCCAGCGGTATACCTCTTCGCGTCCATCCATGGAAAAGCAGCCCCAGATGCAGTCGATGGCGCCGCTTTCCACAAGATTTGTTTTCTGCTCCCAGTTGATCGTTTCAAACCGGGCAGCATACCCCATGCGGCGGAACGCCTCGGTGGCGATCTCCACATCGATTCCGGTGGGAACACCGTCATTATTCAGATAGATATAAGGTGGATAGCTGTCGCTTCCCACAACGATTTGTGCAAGACCGCTGTCTTTCGCTTCCTTTTCTCCGCAGGAAGTCAGACTGCTTACGGCAGCAGCTGCCGCCAGCAGCGTGCATCCGTTCAGGAATGCACGGCGTGAGATTCTGTGTTTCATTCGGGCTTTTTATACTCCTGTTTTGATCGCATCCGCAGCTCAGTTGTGCTGCTGTAATTCTTCTTTCAGGGCAGCTTGGATATCCGTCAGGCATTGCGGCAAGAGCGGCTTCCTGTTGATGAAGTTTTTCCAACAGCTGCTGCTCACGCGCTTTGTAATACTCCTCGATCTCGGAAAGTGTATTCACGTTCTAATCTTCTCCTGCATCATTCACATCGTTTGTGTGCTTCCTCTGCGGAAACGCGCTTGTCCGCTATTTATTTTCGGGGGGATAACACGGAAGCGTTTTACCGTCTGCTCCAGCGCAGCAATATCCACAGGTTTGGACAGGTGCTCGTCCATGCCGGCTTCCCTGCTCTTCTGCATATCCTCAAGGAAGGCATTGGCGGTCATGGCAAGGATGGGAATGATCCTGCCCAGCGGGTTTTCGCCGCTGCGGATGCGGCGGGTGGCTTCCAAGCCGTCCATCACCGGCATCTGTACGTCCATCAGGATCATGTCGTACTCGCCGGGTCTTACGCTGGCAAAGGCATCCACGATCTCCTGACCGTTGGAGCAGATGGTGCAGCTTGCGCCATTGGCTTCCAGCAGCATTTCCAGAATTTCGGCGTTGATGGCGTTATCCTCGGCGCAGAGGAACTTCATGCCGGACAGAGGAGAAGTTTCTTCCTCTTCCTCCGGGAGTACCTGTGCCTCTGGCACCGTATCTGCTTCGGCATCAATGGGAAATTCCAGCACCACCTCAAAGCGAGTGCCCTTGCCGGTGGTACTCTCCACATTGATAGAGCCGCCCATCAGGTCAACAATGTTCTTGGTGATGGCCATACCAAGGCCGGTGCCCTGCACCTTGTTGGTGCCGGAGCGTTCCTCGCGGGTAAAGGGGTCAAAAAGGGTCTTCTGGTAGGCCTCGCTCATGCCAATGCCGTCATCCTGCACCACAAAGCGGTATCGGGCGTAGTGCTCGTTTCGGGGCAGCTCGTCCACCTCAAACCGGATATGCCCGCCGGTGGGCGTATACTTGACTGCGTTGGAGAGAATATTCATCAGCACCCGATTCAGACGGTTGGGGTCTGCCAGCACGTTTTCGTGCTGCAGATGGGTGTTTACCGTAAAGGTCTGGCGGCGCTGGCCTGCCTGCTGGCGGATGATGCTGTCCAGCTGGCTGATCTGCTGGGGCAGATTCGTTTTTTCCACATTCAGGGTGGTCTTGCCGCTCTCGATGCGGCTCATATCCAGAATATCGTTGATGATGCCCAGCAGCAGCTGGCCGGAGTTTTCCAGCTTGTCCAGATGTTCGGCCAGCTTTTCCGGCTGGTGCAGCTCGTTTTTCATCAGAGTGGTAATGCCGATGATGGCGTTCATGGGGGTGCGGATATCATGGCTCATGTTGGCAAGGAAGTCCGTCTTAGCCTTGCTGGCGCGCTCGGCGGACTGTAACGCCTCTGCGGCAATGTCCTGTGCCTGCCGCAGCTCATCGTTTACCTGCGTCAGATGGATGTTGTATTGCTCCAGACGGAGGTTCGCTTCTTTTTCTGCCTGCAGCTCCTGCTGCTGCTTTTGCCGCAGGAGAGACCAGCCGACAAAAACTGTTATGACCGAGAACACCATCGCAATGACGATGATGATGACCATGACGATGGTGACCAGCTTTTGGGTATTCACGGCCACATATTCTGCCGGGACAAGGAATGCCAGCGTCCACCGGGCGTTTTCCATCTGCTTCAGGGCGTAAAAATACTCGGTCCCGTCCAGCACGGCGTTGGAATAGCAGGAGCCTGTGCGGTCAAGTCGCTCCTTTGCCTCCGCAAAGGAAGAACCGTGCAGATAGGACATCCGGGAGAGCACGGTGTATACGTTATGCCCCTTCAGCAGCTCGGTATCGTTGGCGTTGAACAGTTTGAAACCGTCGTTATCCAGCACATAGACGCTGTTGTTATTTTCGTAGGCATCACAGCGGAAATAATCGTTCAGTTGGGTCATGCTTTGCGAAATACCAAAATAGCACAGGGTGATCTCTTTTTCTCCGCTTTGCAGTGTGATGGGGGTGGAGAGCTTTTCCAGAAACACCATCCGGGAGTCGTCCACGGTCAGCGAGTTAGAAACGTAGCTGACCCGCTGCGGTGCGCTTTCCAAATACTTCATTCCTCGCAGCAGCCCCATGCGGCCATTCTCAGTATAGTAATGTCCGGCAGAGTCCACGGCAATCAGTTCGTTCTGTCTTTCATGGTAATTGGAAAGCTCCGACAGCTTTTTCAGATAGCGATAGAACTCGGTATCGGTCTTTAACGGAGTGTAGTACAAATAATTGCATTGTACATTCACCTCGTTCCAGTGGGTGTCGATCACATCCTCCAGACTGCGGAACATCTGGTGGGTGACCTCTTCCATCTGGTTCAGCCGCTCATGGTAGACAAGGTTCTGGATGTAGGTCTGGCTCATGATAAAAAGGGTCAGGATGACCGCAACAATGACAAAGCCGGTGCCCCAAAGCAGCTTTTTATATAGGTTGTTGTTCACATCTGGTATCTCCTGTCTGTTCTGTTTCAGACGCACCCTAGCTCCATGCGGTATCTGCCCGGCTGATGGTGGTGTATGCACCAAAGAAGGCTTTTGCAGCATCCATGCCCACCACGCCGCTGTCTGTGACCGTGGTCTCCGCAGCCAACTGGTCGCTCACACCGCAGATGGCAACCTGATAGGTCTTGCCCGCATCCGGCTGCACCGGGCTTACCAGCACATAGGGGTAGCCCTTGCCGTTGCCGTAGGCATCGTAGCCCGTGGCCAGCAGGTCGTTGATCTGCTGCCCGGTCAGAGTAACGGTCTGGATGGTGCGGTTCCAGCCGGTGGGCAGGATCACCGAAAGGTCGTAATCCGTAATGCCCTTGGCGTACAGCTTGGCCGCTACGCCGTGATGGTTCTGATCGGTGGGGTTGCCGGGGATCCATGTGCTCAGCGACACCAGTGCAAGGTCGCTGCCGGTAGCCTGCGCAAAGCAGCGGCCTACCAGCATGGCGCAGTCCTCCTGCGAAAGCTCCTCGGTGACGGTGGTGATGGTATCCGGGGTGTTGTTCACCACACTATCCTGATCCTCGTCCAGCTGACGGATCACATCCTCCATGGTGGCATTGCCCTTCATGAAGTCCAGCATTTTAAGGCCAGTGGTCACGATGGTGTTTTCCCAGCCGGAATAGATAAAGGGCGCGGTGTTGCCTGCATTCAGGGCATCGGCGATGTCGGCATAGTAGGTGCCGTCCGCTTTTGCGTCCTTGAAGGGCAGCAGGCTGCTTTTCAGCGCCGTTGCGGGCTGCAGAGCGCTGGTGCCTGCAACGGTGGAAAGCACACGCATCACCTTGAGCGCATCTTCCAGCTTCTGGGGGTCCTGCTCCAGCTTTTTATTCAGACCGTAGAAGCGGTTCACATTCAGCACAAAAACGTTCTGGGTGCCGTCCTCCGAGAGAAACGGCATCAGCCCGTATTTATCGGCGTTGCCGTCTGCCTCCACGATGCCGTTGGTGCCGCCCATCAGAAACAGGGTGTTGCCCTCGGTCATCCTCTGCCGGGTCACATTGTCGTCAAGAGCGTCGCCGGTGTCGTTCAGCATCCCGATGTCCTTCCACTTCTGGACATAGGCCATCGCCTGCATCATGCCGGGGGTATTGCTGACATTCGCCTTACCGGACAGATAATCCCGCTGCCACAGCCTGCCGTCCAGTGTGCCGAGGAAATCGGCATCTGCAATGTTGCACAGATACTGGAAGCCGTAGCCCGGATACTGGATCTGCGGCAGACAGAGATCGACCTCTGCTTTCTTGGCCTTTGCAGCCAGTTCTTCCAGCTCAGCGAAAGAATTGGGCAGCTCCCAGCCGTATTTTTTCAGCAGGGTCTTGTTGTAGGTGATGCCGTAGCAGTTGTAGGTCGAGGGCAGCAGGTAGATGGCACCGTTGTCGAACACGTCCTGCAGACGGGACTCCACATAGTTATCCGTAAAATCGTAGCCGGAAAGGTCCAGCAGTTTGTCGGAGACCAGATCGATCCGGGGGTCGTAGTAGGTCAAGGTGCAGACGTCCGGCAGGTCGCCCGCCGCAAACATATTCTGCAAACAGGTGGTGGTGTTATCGCCGCTGTAGGGCACGACCTCGATGTTCACTTCCGGGTAAACGCTGTGTACCTGCTCAATAAAGGCTTCTATCTCCTTATAAGGTGCCATAAAGGTGATGGCTTCGTGCGCATCGTCTTTTTTAGCCGTTTCGGTCTTACCGCCGCCGCAGGCAGTCAACGCCGCCGTGGCTGCCGTAATGCCGCAGACCTGCAAAAAAGAGCGGCGGGAGATCTTTTTCATCATATAAATTATACCTCCCTCACATTATCGGAAAGTGCAGTAGCGCAGTGCTGCCCTAGCTATTCTTACACATCCCATAGGAATCCACACACCCGCAGCCTGTCCGCATGGGCTTTGCGCCGAGCTTCCATAAAATAACATTATTATTGTACCATTGCAACAAAAGTGTTTCAAGTTGTTTTTGAAGGCTTTTACATACGAAAGAACTTTTTATATCTGATTCTGCCTTTTGCATGGCATAAAATGCAAAACGACCTATTGAGGAAATAATCGTAGATGGTTAGCATGAATGGAAAAAATGTGCAGGCTCATCATCAACACTAAACCACCCAGTGTGAAGAAGAGCTTTTCACATCCGGCGGCTGCGTGGATCAGCTGCTGCCAAAGGCCCTTTTTCTGCATAAACAAGATCCAGCCCATGGAGGCAATGTAGCCATGCCGACACCGAGATGACTGAGCATTATCTCCATGTTCTACAACACCGGCACCCGGCTGGGGCTTATCCACGAACTGAGGCTGATGCAATGCTACCTGATGCCGGACGAAACCGCCCTGCGGGAGCTGTCCGAACAGGTCATCGAAAAACTGAAACTGCTGACCGATGCAGAGTTTGCCGAACTGGAATTTCCACTGGACTGATCTTTGCCGCCTGCGGGCGGCGTACATAAAGTATTTTGTTCTTCTAAAAGATATGCTATAATCAAATTAGACAAAATTCCTCTCTTCAAGCGATTTCTCCGCAATTTTCCTGTGGCTCTGCTCGTATCAAAAATAAGGGACCGATTTTTAATTGTCAGAACGGAGGAACCATTATGGCAATCTTTGAAAAGACCATCCGAAACAAGAATTTTGACAAACTGCTTCGGAAGCTGGAAAATGAAATCCCGGACAGCAGTTGGTCGGCAGATTTAGAGGCAGGCAGTGATTTCAAAGAGGGCGATGCCCGGTGCAGCGTCCGTGTGTTTGAACGGTACAGCATGATGGGCGGCAACCGCCTGAGTCTGACACTGACCATGTTCCAGAATGGGGACAGCCCCATCCGGCTGTCTGCCATCACCGCAGGAGGCAGTCAAGCGGTGTTCTTCAAGGTGAACACCCTCGGAGAAGAATCTTTTCTGGACGATGTAAAGGACCTGCTGGAAGAAATTTTGGAGGAGTAAAATGTTTTTTGGATGGTTTGACGCTATATTCAGCTTCATTTTCCCAATCCTGTTCCTGCTTTTTATTGGAATGTTTTTCTTTGCTCTAATTTCAAATCTCCGCACATGGAACAAAAACAACCACTCGCCGCGGCTTACCGTTCCGGCAACAGTGGTAGCAAAGCGCACCGATGTTTCGCATTCCAGCAGTGCCAATGCCGGAGATATGTCCGGTGCGCACGGATACGACACTAGCACATTTACATCGTACTATGTGACTTTTCAGGTGGAGAGCGGCGACCGGATGGAATTTGAAGTGGACGGAAGCGATTATGGTCTGCTCGTGCAGGGCGACATCGGAAAGCTGAGTTTTCAGGGCACCCGCTATCTTGGGTTTGAGCGGAGCTAAGTGTTTCTTACATTATATAGTATGGAGTGCTGTATGAACGATTTGTTTATCCAAGGGCTGACCATCGACTGGAACAGAGTTCGCCCATACAATTATGT
>ERZ773218.3324-NODE-3324-length-10634-cov-4.343511_pt1 | contig 10634 bp, 10 predicted proteins | sample MGYA00580527_ERZ773218 | MGnify/ENA primary metagenome ERZ773218 (study PRJEB29015, sample SAMEA2737763) | human gut metagenome | biome: human gut; feature: human-associated habitat; material: faeces | place: China | collected 2012 ...
AGTCAGAGCAAAACTTGCAGAACTGACACGCCTTGGATTTTCAGACGAAGTTAAGGCATTGCTTCAGAAGCATGGGGCTGAAAGGCTGTCAGCGGTCGATGATGCGGAACTTCCTGCACTTTTGAAGGAGGCTGAGGCACTTGGCAGCAAGGCATAACCAAAGAGCCCACGCCATTTTATCTGCTTCAGCAAGTTTTCGCTGGCTGAATTGTACGCCGTCTGCAAAACTGAATGCTGAAATCCCTGACGTAACAACAGAATATGCCCGTGAAGGCACTTGTGCTCACGAACTCGCAGAATTCAAAGTAAATCAGCTGCTTGGCATGAGGACGGACAACCCCACAGAAAATTTTGACTATTATGATCAGGAAATGGAGGACTGCACCGACAGCTATGCTCAGTACATTTCAGAAGTTATCAGTAAATACAGCGATCCCATCGTAATGGTAGAACAACGACTGGATTTCAGCCGTTATGTTCCCGATGGATTCGGCACAGGCGACTGTATCATCGTTGCTGATGATGTCTTAACTGTCATCGATTTCAAATACGGAAAAGGCGTTGCAGTTGAGGCAGAACATAATCCGCAGATGATGCTGTATGCCCTGGGAGCATTGGAAATGTTCAGCATTCTGTATGACATCAACGAAGTGAAGATGGTGATATTTCAGCCAAGAATCGAAAATATCAGTGAATTTTCAATGCCTGTATTGGATTTACTGAACTGGGCGGAAAATGAACTCAAACCGAAAGCAGAACTTGCCGCCAAAGGCGAGGGAGAATTCTGTGCAGGAGAACATTGCAGGTTCTGTAAGGTAAAAGCTACTTGTCGCAAACGTGCAGAATACAATCTGGCAATTGCAAAATATGACTTTGCACCGCCGAATATGCTGGAGGATTCTGAAATTGAAATGATTCTTGAACGTGCTGATGCACTTACAGCGTGGGCAGCAGATGTCAAAGAATATGCTCTTTCCGAAGCCTTAAAAGGCAGAAAGTGGGATGGCTATAAGGTCGTTGAGGGCAGGTCAAACCGCAAGTATACCGATGAAAAAATGGCGGCGGCTGTTGTAAAAAAGGCAGGAAAAGACCCTTACAGCGAACCAAAGATTCTTGGTATCACCGAAATGACCAAATTGCTGGGAGGCAAGAAGAAGTTTGACGAACTTCTCAGCAAATATGTATGTAAACCGCAAGGAAAACCGACTCTTGTTTCTGAATTGGATAAGCGAAAGGAATGGAGTTCGGCAGAAAATGATTTTCAGGAGGATTAAACTATGGCAAAGAAATTTGTAAACCCGACAAAGGTAGTAACAGGAGAATGCAGATTCAGTTATGCAAATCTCTGGGAAGCAAAGGCAATGGACGAAAACAGCAAGCCGAAATACAGCGTTTCTCTCATCATTCCGAAGTCTGACACCAAGACAATCGAAAAGGTAAAAGCGGCTATTCAAGCAGCTTATGATGAGGGCAAAAGTAAACTCAGCAACGGCAAGTCTGTTCCTTCCCTCAATTCCATCAAAACACCTCTTCGTGACGGCGACATTGACAGACCGGATGATGAAGCTTATGCGAACAGCTATTTCATCAATGCAAATTCTATCATTGCACCGGGTATTGTTGACGCTGACCGTCAGCCGATTCTGACACACAGCGAAGTATACAGCGGCATTTACGGCAGAGCAAGCATCACGTTTTACGCATTCAATACCAAGACTTCCAGAGGCATTGCATGCGGTTTACAGAATGTCCAGAAACTCCGTGACGGTGAACTCCTCGGAGGACACAGCAGTGCGGAAGAAGATTTCGCAGATGAGGACGATTTTCTTGACTAAAAACTAAAATAGCTGGGTGGGCAGTTAGGCTTTATGCTTGGGTGGGAGATATTATTGAAAGGATTGATCATACAATGACAGAACTTATAAAAATAAATTACGATAACCCTCAGCGTCCTGTAGTATCCGGACGTGAACTTCATAAAGCACTTGATATTACAACAAGATACAATGACTGGTTTGCTCGTATGTGTGAGTATGGATTTACTGAAGATAAAGACTTTTACTCGTTTTTGAGTAAAAGTAGTGGTGGCAGACCTTCAACTGACCATATGCTTACAATTCCTATGGCAAAGGAACTCTGTATGATTCAGCGAACCGACATAGGCAGAAAATTCCGTCAATACTTCATTTCTGTCGAAGAAGCCTGGAACAGTCCTGAAATGGTGATGCAGAGAGCATTGTCTATTGCAAATGAACGTGTTAAGGCATTGCAGCTTTCTGTTTCTCAGCTTACTGTTGACAATCAGATCATGCAGCCAAAGGCGGAATATTTTGATGAACTGGTCGACAGAAGATTACTTACCAATTTCCGTGATACCGCAAAAGAACTTCATATCGGACAGAAAGAATTTATTCAGTTTTTACTTGACCACAAGTATGTCTATCGTGACCAGAAAAGCAAACTAAAGCCGTATATGCCTTATGTGGAAGATGGACTTTTTGAACTGAAAGAATTTACAAATACCAAAACAGGTTTTACGGATACGCAGACTTTCATTACACCGAAAGGCAAAGAAACTTTCAGGCTGCTTGGAATATAAGAAATTCAGACGGGTGGGCGTTTGGCAGAAATGTTGGGTGGGTTTGAGGTTTTATGATAACAATCGATATAGAAACAAGATCCGATAAAGACATATCAAAATGCGGTGTCTACGCTTACACAGATACCCCATATTTTGATATTCTGCTGTTTGCATACTCCATAGACGGACAGCCTGTTCAGGTGGTTGATACGGCAAACGGTGAAGAAATTCCGGAAAATGTTCTCGCTGTTCTTGCAGATGAAAATGTAGTTAAAAGAGCATTTAACTGCAACTTTGAACGAGTGTGTTTATCAAAATATCTTCGTGAAAATTACCCTCAATATTTTCAGAGTTACAGCATTTCCGAAGATACTGTTGGCGATTATTTAAGCCCTGAAAGCTGGCACTGCTCTATGATTCATGCAAGAACGCTCGGACTGCCGTCATCACTTGCAGAAGTCGGAAAGGTTCTGGGTATTGAACAGCAAAAAATGACAGAGGGCAAGGCACTCATCAAATCCTTTTGTGTGCCATACGACACAATTGACGGTGTTCCGCAGTTTCATTATCCGAAAGATTATCCCGATAAATGGGAGATTTTTAAAGCGTACAATAAGCGTGATGTAGAAGCTGAGCTTGAAATCGACAGAAAATTGTCACGTTTTCCTGTGCCTGATTTTCTGTGGAAGGAATTTTATCTTGACCAGGAAATCAACGACAGAGGTATTCTCGTAGATATGCAGCTTGCTGATAAGGCAATTTGCCTTGATGAAGAAGCAAAAGAAGAACTGACGACTGAAATGCAAATGCTGACAGGTGTAGAAAATCCAAACTCTGTCTATCAATTGCTGGACTGGCTTGAAAAGCAGGGGTACAAGTCGGATTCACTCGGCAAAGCACAGGTGCAGGAACTCATCAAAACTGCAAAAGAACCTGTAAAATCCGTGCTTCAGATGCGTTTGCAGCTTTCTAAATCTTCAGTGAAAAAGTATACTGCTATGAAAAATACAGCTTGCAGCGATAATCGTGCAAGAGGGATGTTCAGCTTTTATGGGGCATCAAGAACGGGGCGTTGGGCTGGTAGAAATGTGCAATTGCAAAATCTTCCGCAGAATCACTTGCCTGATTTGACAGAAGCAAGAGAACTTGTAAAGTACGGTTCTTTTGAAGATATTCAGATGCTGTATGATGATGTGCCTGATACGCTGTCACAGCTGATTCGTACTGCCTTTATTTCAAGACTGAATATGAAATTTATTGTAGCCGATTTTTCTGCCATTGAAGCAAGAGTGATTGCGTGGCTTGCAGGTGAAGAATGGCGAATAAAGGCATTTGCAAACGGTGAGGACATTTACTGTGCATCAGCATCAAAAATGTTTGGTGTGCCTGTTGTAAAGCACGGTGAAAACGGACAGTTAAGGCAGAAAGGCAAAGTGGCGGAACTTGCCTGCGGTTACGGCGGTTCAGTTGGTGCTATGAAGGCTATGGGAGCAGATTCTCTCGGCTTATCCGATGCGGAACTGAAACAGATCGTAACCGACTGGCGTGAGGCTTCACCGCATATTACAGAACTCTGGTGGGCGGTAGATAGAGCTGTAAAAAAGGCAGTCAAAGAAAAAACAGCAACGAAAACACACGGACTGCTATTTTCCTATGAGGCAGGGTTTCTGTTCATAAGGCTGCCAAGCGGAAGACGTCTTGCTTATGCTAAACCCTACATCGGTAAGAATAAATTCGGCGGTGAATCTGTTACATATATGGGCATTAATGCTCAGAAAAAATGGGACAGACTTGAAAGCTATGGGCCGAAATTTGTAGAGAACTGCGTCCAAGGAATTGCAAGAGATCTGCTGATGTACTCTATGCAGACACTCTCCCAGTGTTTCATTGTTGCTCATGTACACGATGAAATGATTATTGAAGCGTCAAAGAATATGTCCCTTGAAGAAGTTTGTCAGCAGATGGCAAGAACACCAAAATGGGCAGAAGATTTGATTCTTCGTGCTGACGGATATGAATGCGAATTTTATAAAAAAGATTAGGAGGAAAATATGGCAAGCCGATATAACAGCGAAAGATACTACAGCCCTACAGAATATGAAGCATTCACCAGAATCGAGAGGGAAGAAAGAGACGCAGCGAGAGCTGCTGCCTTCCGACCAATCGTCTATATCTGCTCCCCATATTCTCACGGCTGCATCAACACCAATATTGAAAATGCACGGAAATACAGCCGTTTTGCTGTGGACAAGCATTATCTCCCGATCACCCCACACATCTATTTTACACAGTTTATGGACGACACGGTTTCTGAAGAACGTGAAACAGCAGTGTTCATGAACTTTGTGCTGATGAGCAAGTGTGTGGAGTTGTGGGTGTTCGGAGATACGATTTCCGCAGGCATGAAAGCTGAAATTGAACGTGCGGAAAGGAAACATATGAAAATCCGATATTTTACAGAAGAACTGGAGGAAAAGGAATGAAATTTACCATTTACACAGCAAATTGTACAGGCAATGAGAAAAACACTCTATATCCGAACTAGAGAGTGATTACCTGTGAGGGAGACCTTAAGAAATCCATTACTGCTGACCATGTATGTGCAAAGTACCAGAACGATATACGCAGCGATGCAAATTTTATCGTATCTGATGTTATCCCAATGGACTGCGACAACGACCACAGCGACAACCCTGATGAATGGATCACACCGCAGTTTTTAGCCGATAACCTTTGTGATGTTGCGTTTGCGGTTACATACAGCCGTCATCATATGCTGGCGAAAGGGAATAAATCCGCAAGACCACGTTTTCATGCATTTTTCCCGACAGCACCCTGCAACGATGCAAATTCCCACAAGGCGATAAAGCAGAAAATCCATAAGGAACTGCCGTTCTTTGACGGAAATGCACTGGATGCCTCACGTTTTCTTTTTGGCTGTCCGAGTGATGTTGTATGGCACGAAGGCAGTTTATCCATTGAGGACTGGCTCACGCTGATGAAATCGAACCGCAATATTCCGCAGGGACAGCGAAACAGCACAATGTCCCGCATGGCTGGAAAGCTTGTAAAGCGTTTTGGCGTGACTGATAAAAGTTATCAGAAGTTTCTGGAAAAAGCCACAGAATGCGAATCGCCACTTCCTGATGAAGAACTTGAAACCATATGGAAAAGTGCCTGCAAATTTGGGAAGAAAGTAGCCTCACAGGAGGGATATATTTCTCCTGAAGCATACGGCAAACAGTCCCTGATTCCCGATGACTTTTCGGATGTTGGAGAGGCTCGCACGTTCGTTGACAGCTTTTCTGATGAGGTTTCTTTTACTGTTGCGACAGATTATTTAAGATACAACGGAACGTACTGGGAAGAATCGGAACACGCAGTCACCCTTGCAATGATCGAACATACAGACATACAGCTTGCAGAGGCAGAAAAGCAGGTGGAAGCATCACTTCTGAAACTGGAAAGCCTCGGTATTTCAAGAGATGTGGCGATAAATGGCGGTAAAAAATTCAGGGATAGCCTTGAGGGAGAACAGGCAGATGCATACAAGCAGTATCAGTATTATGTCGCTTTTAAGGCGTTTGTGATGAAATATCGCCATATCCGCAGTATGACCAATGCACTGGATGCTGCAAAGCCGCTTGTGCTCCATAATCCTGACGAACTCGACAGCAACCCGATGCTGTTAAATACACCTAGAGGAACTTACTATCTGCCTGACGGATTAAATGGCTGGAAGCCTACAGACCCTGCTGACCTCTTAACGAAAGTGACGGCGGTTGTTCCAAGTGATGCCGGCGAAGACCTCTGGAATGATGCGTTGCAGCTTTTCTTCTGCGGCGACCAAAGTCTGATTGACTATGTGCAGATGATCTGCGGACTTTGCATTGTGGGCAAGGTGTATATGGAAGCGATGATCATTGCCTATGGTGACGGACGAAACGGCAAGAGTACCTTCTGGAATGTCATCTATAAGGTTCTGGGAAGTTACAGCGGCAACATTTCAGCGGACGCACTAACCGTCAATTGCAAACGTAATGTCAAGCCTGAAATGGCGGAACTCAAAGGAAAGCGTATGATTATTGCGGCAGAATTGCAGGAAGGAATGCGATTGAATACCAGTGTGGTAAAACAGCTCTGTTCCACTGACCCGATTTTTGCCGAAAAGAAGTTCAAAGCACCATTTCACTTTGAACCCTCTCACACTTTGGTGCTCTATACCAATCATCTTCCTAAGGTCGGTGCATCAGACGATGGCACGTGGAGAAGATTGATTGTGATTCCGTTTCACGCAAAAATTCAGGGTTCTAAGGACATCAAAAATTACACGCAGCATTTAGTCGATAACGCTGGTGGTGCAGTACTTTCTTGGCTGATTGAAGGTGCAAAAAAGGTAATTGCAGCAAACTACCAGATTAGCAGACCGCAGTGTGTTTTAGATGCAATTGGCTCTTATCGTGATGGAAACGACTGGCTTGGGAATTTCATTAATGAGTGTTGTGAGGTGGATAAAAGCTATCAGGAAAAGTCCGGTGACCTCTATAACCGATACAGAGAATATTGCAATGAAAACGGAGAATACACAAGGAGTACTTCTGATTTTTATTCCGCATTGGAACAGGCGGGGTACAGAAAGAAGAAAACGAATCACGGAAACTTTATTATGGGATTGAGTATAATTTCAGATTTTCTTGATTAAAAGTATGTTTTTGACTTCCACTATATAAAATCGACCTCCACTTTTAAGGTCAAAAAACACCGAAATATAGGGAAAGTGGAGGTCGGTGGAACTCATATACAGACTTTACGCAGGCGAGGAAAAAAGTAAAATTTCTCTCTATATATAAGGTTTGTATACGACCTCCACCGACTTCCACTTTTCCGAAAAATAGGGAGAATTTATGCGAGAATCATTTATTGAAGAAAAACTCACAAAGGCAGTAAAGCAAAATGGCGGAGTCTGCTGGAAGTTCACTTCACCCGGAACCGCAGGAGTTCCAGACCGTATCGTATTGATGCCAAAAGGAAACATTGCCTTTGTGGAAGTGAAAGCACCGGGAGAGAAACCAAGACCTCTACAGCTTTCAAGGCATAAACTTCTGAGGCGGTTAGGCTTTCAGGTTTACGTCCTTGATGCCTTAGAGGACATTGACAAAATTATAAAAGAGGTGATGAGCAATGAAGCTTCATGATTATCAGGAATATGCAGTCAAGTTCATTGAAGAACATAAGACAGCAGCTCTTTTCCTTGACATGGGCTTAGGTTGACAAAACCATAACAACCCTTACAGCTATCAACAATCTGATATATGACCTGTTTGAAGTCAGAAAAGTTCTGATTATCGCACCGCTGAGAGTAGCAAGAGATACATGGTCGGCAGAAGTGCAAAAATGGAATCATCTGAAGCACCTGAGATACAGTGTTGCAGTCGGAACAGCAGAAGAACGCATTGCAGCTTTAAACGCTGATGCCGACATCTACATCATCAATCGTGAAAATGTGGACTGGCTTGTCAGCAATACAACATTCGATTATGACATGATCGTAATTGATGAACTGAGTTCCTTTAAGAACCATCAGAGCAAACGTTTCAAGGCACTGATGAAAGTCAGACCTAAGGTGAAACGAATCGTGGGACTGACAGGTACTCCTGCAAGCAACGGACTTATGGATCTATTCGCTGAGTTCCGTCTGCTTGATATGGGACAGCGTTTGGGAAGATTTATCGGGCAATACAGAAACGAATACTTCAAGCCTGATAAGCAGAACGGCTACATCGTGTATTCCTATAAACCTTTGCCTGATGCGGAAGAGCGAATATACGAGAAAATATCGGATATCACAGTTTCCATGAAAGCAATCGACCACTTGAAAATGCCTGAATTGATTTCTAACGAATACATGGTGAAGATGTCGGAGGCAGAAAAGGAAAAATACAAAGAACTGAAAGATGAATTGATTCTTGAGGTTCAGGATACTGAAATCACCGCAGCGAATGCAGCGTCTTTAAGCAATAAGCTGTGTCAGATGTCAAATGGTGCAATTTATGATGATGAAAACAACATCATTCCGATACACAGCAGAAAGCTTGATGCATTAGAGGATATTATTGAATCTGCAAACGGCAAACCGGTTCTTGTGGCTTATTGGTTCAAGCACGACAGAACGAGAATTACAGAAAGGCTTAGCAAGATTGGAATTGTATATCAGGAAATCAAATCAGCACAAAGCATAAAGGACTGGAACAGCGGAAAGCTGCAGCTGGCATTGATACACCCTGCATCTGCCGGACACGGTTTGAACCTACAGGCAGGCGGAAATTTTCTTGTTTGGTTTGGACTGACCTGGAGTCTGGAACTGTATCAGCAGACCAATGCCAGATTGTGGCGACAGGGGCAGCAGTCAGAAACCGTCATCATACAGCACATCGTTACAAAGGGGACGGTTGATGAAAAAATCCTGAAAGCACTTACTGAAAAAGATAAAACACAAACAGCCCTAATGTCAGCGGTCAAGGCGGAATTGGAGGAAATATGACAGCAAAAGAATACATGGAACAGGCACGTTATCTTGATATGCAGATTAATTCTAAAATTGAACAAATTAGAAACCTGAACGAGCTTGCGACAAAAGCTACAACAGTTTACAGCGATATGCCGCACAGTCCAAACAGAAACACTTCCCGAATGGAAGAAACCGTTGTAAAAATCATCGACCTTGAAAGTGAAATTGACAGGGATATTGATGCCTTGGTGAATTTGAAACGTGAGATTATGCGTGTTGTAAACAGCATTGAACCTGCGGAATACAGAACAATCCTGGAGATGCGTTACTTGCAATTTAAGAAATGGGAACAAATCGCCTTGCTGATGTCTACAGATTTGAGATGGGTTTATCGTATGCACGGCAGAGCATTAAACGAAGTGCAGAAAATTATAAACTCGCCACTAAAAGCCATTGAAAGCCACTAAGAAAATGTGGTATCATTATAATCAGAAAAAAGGATGTGAGAGAATGCCGAAGAAGTGTAAGCACCCTTGCAGTTACCCAGGCTGTCCGAACCTTACCGACAGCAGATACTGCAAGATACATAAACAGCCTGACAGACCGTCAGCTGCAAAGCGTGGTTACAACAGCAAATGGCGTAGGCTCAGTAAACAGTATCTCCGCAAGCACCCGATGTGTGTTCGTTGTTTGCAGCAAGGACGATACGTTCCTGCAACGGTAGTCGACCATATCATTCCGCATCGTGGCAATCTCGCTTTGATGTGGGATGAATCCAACTGGCAAGCCTTATGCAAGCCCTGTCACGATAAAAAGACATGGACGGAAGATAAGAACCCTGTTTATACATACTGAAAAGCCCCTGGGGTATAAAAACCTCTAACAATAGGCAAAACATTGACCGGTGGCCCCTCTCACGCACAAAAACGGGTATTCAAACACCCTATTGACCCCCTCAGAGATAAAAATACTGAAAAATGCTGATAATATCTAACTTTGCCGACTTTTGCAGTCGGCATTTTTCATGCCCGATTTAACATTTTTGTTTGAATTTCTTTGATTTTTCGGAGGTGATGACATCATGGCGAAAGACGGTACAAACCGAGGCGGTGCAAGACCGGGTGCAGGAAGACCAAGAAAGGCACTCACTGAGAAAATTGCTGAGGGAAAATCGGCGGAAGTTATGATGCAGCCTGCGGATATGGAATCCGCTGAAACACCGCCTGTCAGAGATTTCATGAAAGAATTACAGCGTGACGGCACAAAACTCCTTGCAGATGATGTGTATACAGAAACCTATCAATGGCTGAAAGAACGTTCCTGCGAGAAAATCGTCAGCCGTCAGCTTGTGGAACAGTATGCCATGAGCATTTCCCGTTGGATTCACTGCGAGCAGATCGTCACCAAATACGGATATATTTCCAAGCATCCTACAACTGGTGCGGCAATTGCTTCTCCGTATGTTGCAATGTCACAGAACTACATGAAACAGGCAAACCAAATCTGGAATCAGATTTTTCAGATAGTCCGTGAAAACTGCTCTGT
>ERZ773218.3338-NODE-3338-length-10591-cov-20.051253_pt1 | contig 10591 bp, 10 predicted proteins | sample MGYA00580527_ERZ773218 | MGnify/ENA primary metagenome ERZ773218 (study PRJEB29015, sample SAMEA2737763) | human gut metagenome | biome: human gut; feature: human-associated habitat; material: faeces | place: China | collected 2012 ...
CTGTACCGGTGTCAGCATGTACGCCACCGTTGAAAACACCGTCTGTTGAAATTCCAGACATAAATTTCCAGCCTGATGGTGCTTTAAAAGATGCAATCGATAACGCTGCGAAAAATTGGATTGAAAAGTGTATTCTTAATCAACCAACCGTAAATTATATCACCTATTTTAAGAGTGCATCAAGATACTTCAACTATGCAGTTTTTTCAGCAAATTGGGACGAAGTAGAAAATGCTACGTCTTATAAAGTTAGAGTTACAAAAACAGATGGATCTTACAAAGAATTTGATACAACATATACATCATTTTATGCAACGAATTATACAGATAAATTTTTTACTGACGGTATGGATGATGCAACCGTAATGGTAAGAGCATACGGTGAAAATGAAACATTCAGTTGTTGGTCAAATGGTACTAATATTGCGAGATTTGGATATTAGGAGGGGATAGCATGATAAGAGGCACCACACCTACGTTAGAGTTTACACTGCCCTTCGACACATCACTGATCGCGAAGATGTATATCACGATGACACAGAATGGAAAAACGGCTCTGGAAAAAACCTTGTCAGATTGCAACTGTTCTGGTACGTCCGTATCACTAACTTTAACACAAGAGGAGACGCTGTTATTACAACAGCAACCACGATCAACGGCTGAAATACAGATAAGAGTGCGAACTACAGCCGGAGAGGCTCTTGCATCCGACATCATGAGCGTATACGTTGGCAGAATCCTGAAAGAGGGAGTGATTTAATGCGACTTGATGTAACATTTCGCGAGCTTGATAAAAAACTGGACGTGGATTTTCGCACTGGCAATGAGCAGATTAAGGTTGACTTTGAGCATTTACAGGTTGTTTCCGACAATGTTGGAGTGGATTACTACAAGGGCGATTACACGGTCACGCCAAAAGTTGAAAAACAAGAGCTTGCGACACGTCAAAAGTTTCTGACAGAAAATGTAAAAATCAAAGAAATTCCATTCTTCGAGGTGTCAAATCTTGAAGGTGGACAGACTGTATTTATTGGAAAGGAATTGTAAAATATGAGTATTAATAAAGTAGTATATGGTGGAAAGACATTGATTGACTTAACAGGTGATACTGTTACCGAAGACAAAATATTAAAAGGATTTACATCACATGGAAAAGATGGTGACTTGTTGACCGGTACTTGCACATATGACGTGGATTCAAGTGATGCTACAGGAGCCGTTGCTGAAATTCTTAAAGGTAAAACTGCATATGTAAGAGGAAAAAAACTGACCGGTACCATGCCAAATAATGGAGCAGTAACCGGAACTATCGCTACACTTGATGGAGATTATGTTGTTCCTCAAGGCTATCACGATGGATCTGGAAAAGTATCAATCGATACAACAGAGAAAGCAAAACTTGTTGCTAAAAACATTCGTGAGGGCATTACTATCCTTGGAGTAGTTGGAGAAATGTCCGGCAGTGAGGGAATGAAGCCTCAGACTAAAGTAATAACACCGTCAAATACTGAGCAGACTATTCTTCCAGATAAAGGATATAACTGTTTGTCTCAAGTAACTGTTGCAAAGATTCCATATGTTGAATCCGAGAATGCGGCAGGCGGAACAACAGTAACCATTGGATAACGGAGGTAATAGAGCGTGACTGTAAATAAAGTGGAATATGCCGGTAAGGTATTACTTGATTTGACGGAGGATACGGTAACCGCAGATATGATGGAAAGTGGTGCAAAAGCTCACGATAAAACAGGGGCGTTGATAACTGGTAATATTCCAGTTAATAGTAGGCTAATCGGTGCAGTAAAAGAAGAAGATGTTAAATATAGTAAAGAACAAACTGATTTCGGTACATTGCAATTTATAAATATTAACCCAAGGATATATCCTTCGGACAAACAAGAACAGATTATATTAAGGGGTGACCAGCAACGATGTAACATGAATATTTCCGCCCTTTTTTTCGGAAATGCAAGCCCATCAGACGTTAAAAAAGGTGTAACTTTTACTAGTTTAAATGGACTCAAAGTTACCGGAACTGCTGATATGTCTGGTGGTATACCCAATAACAACTGCGAGGCGTATCTTGTAGATGTATCAAACCCAACGGTATCTTTTAAGACAGCATCTGGTGTAATCAAAGCATACGGTTACGCTTATGAGACCACAAAATCACAGTGGGGTGGTTCTACTACTACAACTGTTTACGCTTTTAATGGCACAAATTATTATAAATCAGCATTTTACGGATCACCAGCTGCAACAAACATCACACTTGGTGTTTCTGGAGGAAAGCTGACAGGATTACCGTCAGGATTAAGTGGTGGAACATTATTAGTTGTAAGGGGAATTTAGAAAGGAAGATTACAATGATGAATCAAATTATCACATTAATTTCAAGCAACTCATTTATCCGCATCTTACTGATCGCAGTAACTTTGGACACACTTCTAGGTGTCCTGAGAGCGATCAAAGAGCATAAATTCAACTCATGCGTAGGTATTGACGGAGCAATCCGTAAGGCAGCTATGCTTTTCTCGGTGTGTCTGCTCATGGCTACGGACGTGATCATGCACATTAATATTTTATTCATGGTGCCGGAAACGTATATCCGCAAACAGACCCTCACCAGCGGCGAGCGCTACATCACGCAGGAGCTCAAGGAACTGGAAAGTAAAATTCTGGGCGCCCACGAGCGGTTGATTGCGCTGGAGCACCGGCTGTTCAGTGAGCTGCTGGAAACCATTGGCGGCCAGCTGGACCGCATCCAGCGCACGGCCAATGCAGTGGCAGAGTTGGATGTGCTGGCAGCACTGGCACAGGTAGCGGCTGAAAACAACTACTGCCGCCCTGTTGTAGACGATAGCGATGAGCTGCACATTGTGGAGGGCCGCCACCCGGTGGTGGAACAGGTGCTCAAAGGCAGCCTGTTTGTGCCCAATGATACCACCCTGAACTGTGGTGCAGACCGCTGCCTGATCATCACCGGCCCCAACATGGCAGGTAAATCCACGTACATGCGCCAGAATGCACTGATCGCACTGATGGCGCAGATCGGCTCCTTTGTACCGGCTTCCAGCTGCCATGTGGGTGTGGTGGATGCCATTTTCACTCGCATCGGTGCGTCGGACGACCTGTCTGCCGGTCAGTCCACCTTTATGGTGGAGATGACCGAGGTAGCGGAGATCCTGAAAAATGCCACCGCCAAAAGCCTTGTGGTGCTGGACGAGATCGGCCGCGGCACTTCCACCTTTGACGGTATGAGCATTGCCCGCGCCGTAGTGGAGCACATTGCAGACCCCGCCAAGGGCCTTGGCTGCAAGACTCTGTTTGCCACCCACTACCACGAGCTGACCGAGCTGGAAGGCGGCGTGGACGGCGTAAAAAACTACAATATTGCAGTAAAAAAACGCGGCGAGGACATCACCTTCCTGCGCCGCATCGTGCGCGGCCCGGCGGATGACAGCTACGGCATCGAGGTGGCAAAGCTGGCAGGTCTGCCCGGCAGCGTGACCCGCCGCGCCCACGAGGTGCTGCGCACGCTGGAAGCAACTGCACCTAAAAATAAAGTAGAGCAGATGGATTTTGATGCCCTGCAGGAGTATAACTCTCCGGCTGTGCCCAGCGAGATGATGGACAAGCTGGAAGCTCTGGATGTGGAAACACTCACCCCCATTGAGGCTTTGAACTTCCTCTACGAGCTGAAAAAGACCCTGAAGGGCAGCCTGAACAGATGAAACTGCTCTACCTGACCCAGACCATACAAGGAGGGAAAACACCATGGCAGTGATCCATGTTCTGGATAAGCACACAGCCGAGCTGATCGCAGCCGGTGAGGTGGTCGAGCGTCCGGCATCCGTTGTTAAGGAGCTGCTGGAAAACTCCATTGATGCCGGTGCCACGCAGGTGACCGTCAGCATTGAATCCGGCGGCGTCAAGCTGATCGAAATCAGCGATAACGGCACCGGCATCGAGGCAGAATATATCTCCACGGCGTTTATCCGCCACGCCACCAGCAAAATTGAAACACCGGACGATCTGACCAACATCCATACGCTTGGCTTCCGCGGTGAAGCACTGGCATCCATTGCCAGCGTGGCCCGTGTAGAGCTGACCACCCGAACCGAGGTGGACGAGTTTGCCACGGTCTACCGCATTGAGGGCGGGGAAGAGGTCTCCCGTGAGCCGGGTGCCAGAGCTGTGGGCACCACCATCCGGGTAAAGGATCTGTTTTACAACACGCCTGCCCGCATGAAGTTCCTCAAAAAGGACTCCTCCGAGGGCACCTTTGTGTCGGATACAGTTACCCATGTAGCGCTCAGCCACCCGGAAGTCAGCGTCAAGTTCATCCGTGAGGGCAAGCTGCAGTATGTCACGCCCGGCGACGGCCAGCTGCGCGGTGCAGCCTATGCGGTGCTGGGCCGGGAGTTCAGCCGGGACCTCATTGAGCTGAAAAATCAGGAGGGCGTGTACCGCATCACCGGTCTGATTACCCCGCCCAAAAGCTGCCGCGCCAGCCGAAGTATGCAGCATTTTTACATCAATGGCCGCTATGTGCGCAACCGCACCATGATGGCCGGTATGGAGATGGCGTTCAAGGGCACCATGATGCAGGGCAAGTTCCCGGGCGGCATTCTGCTGCTGGAAATGCCGGCCGACCTTGTGGATGTCAATGTGCATCCGGCCAAGATCGAAGCCCGCTTTGCCCGCGAAAATGATGTTTTTGATGTGGTGTATCATGCCGTCAAGCTGGCATTGGCTCAGCCCGGCACCGGTGAACGGCTTTTTACCTTTGAAGCAGACAAAAAAGATGAAAAAGCTGAAAAACCAAAAATAGACGCTGATATAATCAAAAATGATGTAAAGAATAATAACTTTACAGGCCTTTCTGCGATCATTCGGGGACAAGCAGACCCGGGCGTTCTGCCACAGCAGCACTGGGAACCGGCAAAACCCGCCGCAGCACCGCAGCAGCCTGCCCCGTCTGCTGCAATGCAAATACCGACAGCACCCAGTGTGCCGCGCTGGAAAGGCAGTGCTCAGAACGAAGATATGCTGGATCCGTTCGTGACCCTTCACAGCCCGAAGCTGGAAACGACAAAGGCACCAGAGCCGTTCCGTGCGGCAGCAAGTGAAGCGCAGCTGGATGTGGAACCGGAATTTGGTGAGACAAAACTGCATTCGCCTCAGGACCATATGGCAGCGTGGAACCCTGCGCAGGAAGCACCAAAGGAAGAACCTGAGAGTGCACCCTGTGCAGAAACAGAACCGGATGCGCCGGAAGCGGCAGAACAGGAAACTGTACTGGCCGAGCCGGAGCAGATGAACTTTGATCCGACGGCGGATCAGCCGGAGCCGCTGCGCTATGTGGGCGAGGTGTTCAGAACATATATCCTTGCAGAACGCGGCGACGAGCTGTGCCTGATCGATAAACACGCTGCCCACGAGCGCCAGCTGTACGAAAAACTGGCCGCGAATTACGGCAATGTGCCCAGCCAGATGCTGCTGGAGCCTGCTGCCATCGACCTTGCTGCGGAGGAAAAGCAGGCCCTGCTGGATAACATTCCTCTGCTGGAAAATGCGGGCCTTGAGATCGCGGACTTTGGCGGCAACACCGTGGTGCTGCGCGCGGTGCCCGCAGATGTGGAGCCGCAGAATGCCGAAAGCCTGCTGGTGGAGATCGCAAATAAGCTGCTCAAGGGCGGCCATGATGCGCTGAACGAGCACACCGAGTGGGTGCTGCATTCTATCTCCTGCCGTGCAGCCATCAAGGCGGGGGACAAGTCCTCGCCGCAGGAACTGCTGGCGCTGGCCGAAAAGATCCTTTCCGGCGAGGTGCCGCCGTTCTGCCCGCATGGCCGCCCCTGCGTACTCAAATTGACCCGGAAGGAGCTGGAAAAGCAGTTTGGACGCATCGTATAAACATCCTGTGGTGGCCGTCGTCGGCCCTACCGCAACCGGAAAGACAGCGCTGGGCGTAGAGCTTGCAAAACATTTTTCCGGTGAGGTCATCAGCTGTGATTCCATGCAGATCTATAAAGGTCTGGACATAGGCACGGCAAAGGTGACACCGGAGGAGACCTGCGGTATCCCGCATCACGGCGTGGATATCCTTACGCCGGACAAGGCTTTCAGCGTGGCAGACTTTACCGCCATGGCCGGAAAGCTGGAAGAAGAGATCTCTGCCCGGAAGAAGCTGCCCATCCTTGTGGGCGGCACAGGGCTGTATGTTCAGAGCTTTCTGTATGGGGTGCGCTTTACAGAGGAAAAAGCACCTGCCGGTCTGCGGGAGCAGCTGGCGGCGGAACTGGCGGCAAAAGGCGGTGCTGCCATGTACGAAGAACTGAAGCAGGCCGACCCGGAAGCTGCTGCGGCTATCCACCCGAACAATCAGGTGCGGGTGCTGCGCGCACTCGAACATTATCGTGCCACTGGCAAAAAGCTGAGCGAACAGAAGGCGGAGTCTCTCCCACCGGAGCGGCCCTACCGCAGCCTGATCCTCGGTCTGGATTTCCCAGAGCGCGCGGTACTTTACCGCCGCATTGACCTGCGTGTGGACAAAATGCTGGAAGCGGGCCTTATAAAGGAAGCGGAGCATGTCTGGCAGAACCGGGAAAGCTTCCGCACGGCAGCGCAGGCCATCGGATACAAGGAGTTCTTTCCGTATTTTGAGCAGACGGCTCCACTGGAAGCCTGCACGGAAAAGCTCAAGCAGGCGTCCCGCAACTATGCCAAGCGCCAGTTGACCTGGTTCCGCCATATGGACGGTGTGGTTTGGCTGGATGCCGGTGCACCGGATGCAGTGCAGACTGCCATCCGCAAAACTAGCGAATTTTTAGCGAAAGGATGATCGATATGCCGGATGAGACCCAGAAGGAACGCCATGCGCCGCATGTGCTTACCACTCTGGCAGGCGTGCTGATCGCGTTTCTGCTGCTGGCAGCAATTTATGTGGTGTATCAGGCCGCACATATCCTGTTCCCGCAGAATGTTTATGAGACTGCGCTGCCTGCGGTCATTTCGGATACGGTGGAAGCCGACGGAGTTCTGCTGTTCGACGAAAGCTATGTGGCAGGCAGCGGAAACCTTGGATATCTTGCTGCCGACGGCGAGCGCGTTTCAGCGGGCACCGCAGTGGCAGAAGTGTACAGCAACGCTTCGCAGGCTTCGCTGCGCCTGCAGCTGAACCAGCTGAATGATCAGATCGACCTGCTGCAGAAATCGCAGAACACTTCTGCGCTGCAGCTGGATACCCTTTTAAAAGAACGTTCTTCTGCGCTGTATGACCTGCTGGATACGCTGGACGACAGCGACTATGAAGCGGTGGATGATGATGCCAATGCCTACCTGCTGGCCCAGAACAAGCTCTGGGTGGTAACGGGCGAAGCTGCAAACTTTACCGATCAGATCACTGCGCTGGTCCAGCAGTCCCAGAGCGTGCAGGCGCAGCTGGGCAGCCCGGCGCAGATCACTGCACCGCAGACCGGCTATTTTGTGCGCTCTTCCAGCAGCGGACGGCTCAATGCCAGTGCTGATGATATCCTTGCACTGAACGCACAGGAGCTGCAGGGCTATCTGCAGTCCGACCCAGTGCTGGCACTGGACGGCTGCGCCGGTAAGATCGTGGCAGGGTTCACATGGCGCTATGTGGGCGTGTGCACTGCAAAGCAGGGCGAAAAGCTGCTGGGTCAGAACGGCAAGCCGCTGAGCACAGCGGTGGAGATCAGCTTCCCGGGTCAGGTGGAGAACAGCCTCAAGGCCACCGTCACCGAGGTGGAGATCGATCAGGACAGCGGCCTTGCCCGCTTTGTGCTTTCTTGCAACTCCATCAACGGCGATGTGCTTTGCCTGAACCGGGCTGCAGCACGCATCTCGGTAGGAGAGCGCAGCGGCCTGCGGGTGCCTGCTGCGGCTGTGCACTATTTAAAAGAGGATGGCACCGAGGCACAAACGCAGGGCGAAAACTACATTCCCGGTGTGTACGTGAAACTTGGCAACATTGCCCGCTTCTGCCCGATCGACCCGGTGGACGCAGACCATCCCCTCATCACGGACGGCGATTACATCCTTGTTCTGCCCGAAGGGACCGAGGGCTCGGTCAGCAAGGTGAGGCTTTATGACGAAATAATCGTTTCCGGACAAAATTTGTATGATGGAAAGCTTTTGTAGTTATTGACATCTGAGGCAAAAAATCCGATAATAGATAAAGCTATTATTTGCATCTATTTGCAAAGAACGCCAGGCAGCGCCATGCTGCCCGAATGAAAGGAGCAGATTGTATGTCTTTGCTTGACAGCATTAAGAAAGGTCTGTTTGACCAGGAAGACGATTACGAGGATCAGTACATTGACGATGGCCCCCAGATGGTAAACAATAACAATGGCATCGGCCTTGGTGCTGACGACGAAAATGAAGAGCCTGTTGAGGGTGCCAAGAAGAACGGCAAGGTGGTCAACATCAATGCCACCACTCAGCTCAAGGTCGTTCTGGTCAAGCCTGAGCGTTTTGAGGATGCCAGTACCATTGCTGACCACCTGAACAACAAGCGCACCGTGGTGCTCAATCTGGAGTCCACCAACAAGGAAGTGTCCCGCCGTCTGGTGGATTTCCTGTCCGGTGTTGCATATGCAAACAATGGCCAGATCAAGCGCGTGGCCAACAGCACCTTCATCATCACTCCGTACAACGTGGATATCATGGGTGATCTGCTGGACGAGCTGGAGAACAATGGCGCGTTCTATTGATCCGCAGCCCAAGGCGGCGCGCGGGTTCATCCCTGCGCGTACCGATGAAGAACGCTATCTCATGCGCCATATCGAGGACTTGGCCCACACGGCCTTTTCCCGGGACATTGCGCGGTATTCGGCTTTCCTGAGTGACCGCGAGCAAGACTTGGCCCGCGCGGCACTGGGCCGTGCCGGTGTGCAGGAGGGCTTCCGGTTTGAGGGCGGCTGGCTGAATGCGGAGCGCAGGGTGCTCTGTATCGAGCCGGAGTACAGCTGCGGCGAAGCACCCATCTGCTGTGTGCGGCTGCAATGCTGTGCACAGGCGGGGGCTGCGCTGCCCGCCCACAAGGATTACCTGGGCAGTCTGATGGGCCTTGAGCTGCGGCGCGAGGCGCTGGGAGATATCGTTCTGCCGGAGGATCAGCCGGGCACAGCTTATGTGTTTGCGCTGGAACCGGCAGCACAGCTGATCTGCCGGGAACTGTTTCAGGCTGGGCACACGGAGCTGACCACGGAACTGCTGACGCTGGACGAGGTGCCGCAGTTTCCGCAGGCGGAGCGTGAGATGCACAGTGCAACGGTATCGTCCCTGCGGCTGGACGCTGTGCTGGCAGCTATGCTGCACTGCAGCCGAGGACAGGCTTCGGAACTGATCGAGGCGGGCAGGGTGGAGATCAACCACCTGCCGGCGGATAAACCTCATGCGCAGGTATATGAGGGCGATGTGTTCACGGTGCGCGGCAAGGGCCGCTTCAACCTGACTGCACTGCCCGGCAAAAGCAGAAAAGATCGGTCGATCATCGAATTTTTTCAATATTAAAAGCAACGGGAGGAAATGACTATGCTGACTCCGCAGGATGTCCGTTCTGTGCAATTTGAGAAAAACCTCCGCGGCTACCGCACAGAGGACGTAGACCGTTTTCTGGATAAGGTGGAAGAACAGCTGCGGGACGACGATGCGCAGGCGGAACAGCTTCGCAAGCAGATTGCGGACCTGACTGCTGAAAACCAGAAGCTGCACGATGAACTGAAGAGCTTTGAGGCAGATGGTGAAATGCTCAAGAGCGCGCTGATCAATGCACAGCGCATGGGCGAAAATGTCATCCGCGAAGCAAACCAGAAAGCAGAAGAGATCATCCATCGTGCAAATCTGCGCGGTGATGATATCATCCGCGATGCCAACGAACTGCTGCAGAAGGCAAACGACCGTGCAGACGAGATTGAGAACGAAGCAAACGAGAAGCGCCTTGCAGAGGAACGCGAGTATGACCGCGTGCGTCTGGAAGTGACCCGCTTCAAGTCTGATGTGCTCAACCTGTACCGCAGCCATGTGGAGTCGCTGAGCCGTCTGCCGGAGTTCCAGAAGGAAACGGCTGCACAGGATGCCGAACAGGCAGAGCCTGCTGCAGAGGAAAGTGAGCCTGCCGCTGCAGCCCAGCCGCAGGCAGCGGACGTGCAGGAGCCGGAAGCAGAGCCTGCACAGCCCGCACAGGAAGATGCAGAACCTGCTGCCGTTGTTGAAGATGACGACGACAAGGCAGCTGACAGCAGCGAGGATTTCTGGGCAAAGGATGAGAGCCAGCTCAAGCTGGACCCGCCGCCCGCGCCTCCTGCTGATTTTAAGCCGGACGAGCCGGACTACGATGCTTTTCAGGGTGTCAAGTTCAGCGAGTAAGGCAACCCCATAAGGAAATATAGAGGAGAGTGTAAACCATTGGCTAAGAACAAATCGCAGTACGATAGTACTCTGAACCTGCCCAAGACCCTGTTTGAAATGCGTGCCGGCCTGCCCAAGAAGGAGCCGGTCATGCTGAAGGATTGGGACGACAACGACCTGTACAATCAGCTCATGAAGCACAACGAGGGCA
>ERZ773218.3344-NODE-3344-length-10556-cov-3.250167_pt1 | contig 10556 bp, 5 predicted proteins | sample MGYA00580527_ERZ773218 | MGnify/ENA primary metagenome ERZ773218 (study PRJEB29015, sample SAMEA2737763) | human gut metagenome | biome: human gut; feature: human-associated habitat; material: faeces | place: China | collected 2012 ...
CAACATAGCTACGGCTACAGGAAAAGCTGCTGTTGGTTCTTGATATGGTCATGATACACCGGGAAGCATGAAAAAGGGACGTCTCTGCACGAAACGTCCCCAAAATGACATGAAATGTAATTTGGCCGTCAGAGGGAGACCCGCAGGACAAACTTTCCCTCCTTCACGGAGAAGCTGTAAAGCCCGCCATACCGCTCCACAATGGCGCAGATGCTGCTCACGCCGATGCCGTGGCCCGGTCGGTCCGTTACCGGAATTCCATCCTCGAACCGCACGGCTTCCCGGCAATCGTTGACCACCTGCAAGAAGAATTTTTCGTTTCTCTCGTAGGTCTGTACCTCGATGCTGTCATCCGCCCCCTTGCAGGCGTGAAGGGCATTTTCCAGTGCATTGGACAGCAGCACGCACAGATCGCTCTCCGAGATGGGCAGGATGTGCGGCAGCACCGCCTGCAGGGAGAATTTCACGCCCTGAGCCTCCGCCCGAGCCGCGAAGGCGGAGAAGATGAGGTTCGCCGCCTCGTTCTCGCAGTAGGTCACCACGCGGGCCGCCTCGATTTCCGCGTTGATCTCGTGGATGTACCGCTGGGCCTGCTCGTACTGTCCGTTTTCCAGACAGCCGGACAGGTATTGCAGATGGTGCCGCAGATCGTGCCGGTAGGCTCTGGTTTTCTGCTGGGATTCCCGGAGAGCTTCGATCTCCCGCACCGCCTGACCGACTTGCAGATTCAGGCTGTTTTGCAGCTGCTCCAGATGGGCCCGGGCCTCCTGCTCCTTCGACAGCCGCGCCAGAAACATCAAATACGCCACGCAGCACACAAAGGGCATGAACTCCACCACAGCCGGGTCTCCGTCGGCAAGGAGATTCGTATAGACCCGGGTCAGATAGTCAAAGGCGTAATACAGGGCCGGCGTGCAGCCGAACTGGCACTGGACGGTCACTGAATAGCGGGAAACGGACCGCACTGCCGGTGCCGTCCGCAGCAGCAGGAGCAGCAGCGGCAGCGTCACGATCAGCTCCACCGCATACTGCATCCGATCTCCCCCGGAAAAAGCCCACACGCACACCAGCGCCAGCCACCGCCGGAGCTGGCAGCAGAGGTAGGCCGTCAGCACAGAGATCACCGGCCAGAGCCGTTCATGGCTCAGCAAGCAGAGGGTGATCGCCAGAGGAAGATGAGTATGGAGGGGGTAGAGATACGACCCCAGTGCCGGGTCGATCCCCAGATAGACGATTCCCTGGATCAGGAAAATGGCCAGGGTGGAAGCAATCATGCAGCAGACGTTCCGCCGGGTCCACCGGATGTTGCAGAAGGCGGCGGAGAGCACGATGCCAAACAGGCCCACCGCCACGGTATTACATACATAAAGGATCGCATCCGCCGTCATGTCAAAAACACCTGCTTTCTGCGGAAGGCGTATTCCAAATATAGATCCTTCAATTCCGCGTATTTTCCCCGTGGGACGGGCAGTTCCGCCAGAGAATCCATGGTGATGGCCTTGGGCACGATGGACTTGATGTGATCCAGATTCACCAGATAGGACCGGTGGATCCGCAGGAAATTGTCATGCTCCGCCAGCTGCTCGCAGAGATGATCCATACCGCCGCCGCTCTCCAGCACCGTGCCATCCGTCAGGTGCAGCCACAGGGCCCGGCCCAGCACCTCGCAGTATTCCAGCTTGTCCAGCTCCACCCGGGTGATGCCGCTTTTGCAGCGGAGGATCAGGCTCATACTGCCGCTTTTGGCACATTCCGCGATCACGGAGTCCAGCAAGCGGAAAAAACTCTCCTGCCAGATGGGCTTGAGCTGGTAGAAATAGGCCCCCACGGTGTAGGACTCCACGGCGAATTCCGCCGAGGAGGTAAGGAAAATAATTTTCATGCTCTGGTCATACCGGCGGATCTCCCGGGCGGTATCGATCCCGTTCTCCCCCGGCATCATCACATCCAGCAGCAGAATATCAAAGCGGGTCCCCCGCTCAATCTCTGTCAGCAGCTCCAGGGGACTCTGAAAGGCCGCGGAGGCAATTTCCACGTTCCGCTCCACCCGGTAGCGGTCCAGCAGCACCCGCAGCTCACTCAATATGGACAGATCATCGTCGCAAAAGCCAATTTGTATCATGAACGCTCACCTTTTCGGTCTGTGTCGGTTTCTCTTGATATACTGTAACATCTCCCCTTTCATCCGTCAACGTAAAAACCTCGGAGATCCGCTTGTGCGGTCCCCTCTCCGCAGGAGATACACAGACAGCTTATTCAATCGTTGTCAATATCGCCGCACAGGTCCTGATGGATACGGTTCCTAGCCGGTTTTTAGGGTTTTTGGTGCTCTCCAAGCGGCATTAGATCATGCCAGTGTTATCCGCATCTTTTTCCAGAAGAATGCAGAATTTTGCGGCGTTCAAAAAAAGATGAGGATGAAACGTCCCGTTACGCTTGTCTCTTAGCTGCCGCCTGCTTTGACGCCTGCCCTCCCCCGGTCATTTTGAACCGGGGAGGGATTTTATAAGAGGTCTTGATCTCACTTTTCCGTGTACAGCCGTGCCAGGAACGCGGCGATCTGCGCTCTCGTGCAGGCGCCGGTGGGGTCAAAGCGACCGCCGCCCACGCCGGTGGTGATGCCGTTCTCCACGGCCCAGGACACCGCGCCCGCATAGTAAGCGTCAGCGGAAACATCGGTAAAGTTCGCCGTACCGCCCGCCGCGGGCTGGCCCACGGCACGCCACAGCATCGTCACCATCTGGGCACGGTTGATGGCGGTGTTGGGGTTCGCGCCGTCGGAAACGCCCTTGTCCTTGGCCCAATTCTGGGCCTTTTCGTACCAGATGCTGCCGCCGTTCAGATTCGCGTCGTTCTGCCGCGCCAAAATCGTCCACAACTGGGCACGGGTGGTGGAGGCGTTGGGAGCGTAGATCGTGGCGCTCATGCCGTTCACCAGTCCCCGGGCACTCACAAAGTCGATGGCGTCCTCGGCCCAGTGATTTCTCGTGTCGATAAAGCCCTTGGAGTTGTCAACGATCTTCACCGTGGCATTGCCGTCCACGGTCAACTGGATGCCGTCCTCGGTGGGAATGGAGTTTTTCAAAATCTCCTCCGTGCCGTCGGGGTGGACGAGGACCGCCACCGTGCCGGACTTCACGTTGGAAACGGGAATTTCCACCTTGGTCTCGCCGGAGTTTCTGGGCAGTTCCACCTTCACCACAGGCGCGGTGCTGGAATCGCGGGAAGCCTTGACCTCCACGGGAGCCTTCACCGCCTCGCCGTTGCGCTTGGCGTCCTCCACGGCCTTGGCGCTGACCTTCGTCTCCGCCGTGGTCTGGCCGTTCTTGTCGGTTTTCACCGTGCCGGTGGAGCCGTCAGCGGCCTTGTTTTCGGTGACGGAACTGCCATTAGGCTTGGTCTCCGTCTTGGAGGTGCCGCCGTCCTTGCCGATGGTGGTCTGGGTCACGGAGCCGTCTCTCCGGGTCTCGGTCTTGGTGGTGGAGCCGTCGGGATTGTTCTTCGTCTCCGTCTTGATGATTGGATTGCTGTCGGAGCTGTCCCGGTCGGAGGAGGAACCGCCGTCACCGCCGGAACTGCCGCCACCGTCCGTGGAGGCGGGATACAGCGTGATGCTGCCGGTCAACTCCTCGTAGTTGGAGGTATCATCGGGGGTAAATTTCCACCGGTAGGCGGTGTTCGCCTTGACCTCGGTGCTCACAGCCAGCTCCACGCCGTTCTCGTCCACCCACTTGATCTGACCATTCTCAGGCTTGATGTCACCGGCGGTCAGATTTGCGTCAGCGAGCGTCTTGCCGATGGAGGTGATGAGCGTATACGCGGGCGTGCCGCTGAGTGAGGCCTTTGCAATCGTTACCTTGAGCGACTTCTCCGCTACATCGTTGTGAGAAGCATCACCCACGACCTTATAGTAAACAGTGTAGATGCCCGCGTTGGTCGCGGTGGGAAGGTCGGGGCTGTAAGCGCCGTTGTCCAAGCGGTATTGCATCATACCGCCCTCGACGTGGCTCTCGCTGATGAGCACCTGCGCCGTGCCGTTGTAAACCAGTCCGGTCTTTGCCGTGGGCGGGGTGTATTTCGGGGCTGGTTTCCCGGCGGGTGTCGTGCCGCCGTCGCCCACGACCTGAAGCACGATGGTGCTGCCCTGAACAGCGGTTTCGTATGCGTTATCGTCGGAGACAACGTGGGTGGTAAGTCCGGCGTTGCCCTTGGTATCCGCGATGACCTTCACAGGCTTGCCCGCAGCCGGTTTCGGCTCCGTGGTCACGCCGATGGTGCCGCTCAGACTGCCCGTGCCGATGGCGATGGTCTTTCCGCTGGGCAGATAGACGTTGTTCGCCACGCCCTTTACTGTGTTGTCGGTGATCTTGGCCGCGCCAGAAACATTGAGGATACCGCCTTGGTAATTCCCCACGGAAGCCTCCATATATACACCGCCGCCCTTGTTGCTGGCCGTGTTGTCGCTGACCTCACCGCCGTACATGTTGACGGTTCCGCCGTTATACACGCCGCCGCCAAATCCAGCACTGTTGCCGGTGATCTTGCCGCCGTACATATTGAATTCACCGAATTGGCCAACGCCTACGCCTCTGTTGGTGTTGCCGGTGATGGTGCCGCCAAACATATCCAGCGTGCAGAAGCCGAATATATCTACGCCGCCGTTGCCGCCGCCTTTGATCGTACCGCCGCCTACGCAGTCGGTCAGGGTCAGATGCGCTTTGTCATTGCCAAGGACCCAAATCACATAGTCGATGCCCCCAGTTTTGTTTGCACGATCAATGGTGTGTCCGTTTAGACAGAGTTTGACATCACCGTTGATCAGGATAGCCGCATCGCTGAGAGTAATGTCCCCGTACAGATAATACTCGCCCTGCGAAAGGACATAGCCTCTTTGTTCTCTGCCACCATCAGCGCGGTTAACCATGCTCTTTATCCACTCACGACCACCCTTCATTAGCTTGCCATTTTCCATTTTCAGTTCCGTGGCAAAAGTGACTTCCTGCTCGGTCTGGTGGTCGCCGATGGCGGTATGCGTCTTGCCGCAGAGGCAGTGCGTGTGCGTCTCGGCGGACGTGTCCTTCTCTGCCAGCACCAGCTGGTTGTCTTTGTACTTGACCTCACGCGTTTTGTCGTCGCTGAAGAATTTTCCGCTGTAATCCGTACTCACATTTTTGGCAATGACGCCGTTGTCGACCCCCTTCTTCTTGGTCACGCCGATGCTTGCGCCGTCGGTCAGACCGTTCTTGCCAATGGTGATGTAGGCGCCCCCATTCAGATACACATTGCTGGCAGCATTTCCCACAGTATTTTTCACTGTGTTCCCCGTGACGGTCGGCGCACTGGACACGGTGAAGGTGGCGCGCTCTCCGACACACACACCGTTGCCGGTGTTGCTCTTGATGCTGGCGTTGCCGTTCATGTTGAAGGTGCCGCTCTTGCTGACATACACGCCGCCGCCGTTGTTTGTCGCCGTGTTGCCGCTGATGGCGCCGCCGTTCATGATGAAGGCGCTGCCGTTCGTGGCGAAGGCGCTGCCCGTACCGTACACACCCACGCCGCCGCCGTTGGTCGCCGTGTTGCCGCTGATGGTGCCGCCGTTCATGGTGAAGGTGGCGGTGGTGAAGGTGGTGTACACACCCACGCCGCCGTCAGTGGAGGTCGCCGTATTGCCGGTGATGCTGGCGTTGTCGTTCATGGTGAATGTGCCGTCCACCACATACACGCCGCCGCCGGTGCCGTTGTCCCGGTCGGTCGCTCTGTTGCTGGTGACGCTGGCGTTGCCGTTCATGGTGAAGGTGCCGCCGCTGACATACACGCCACCGCCGCCCTTGGTCGCCGTGTTGTCGGTGATGGTGCCGCCGTACATGTTGAATTTGCTGTTCGTGCCGGTCACACACACGCCGCCGCCTCGCTGCGTCGTCGTGTTGCCGGTGATGGTGCCGCCATACATATTAAAGGTGCCGCCGCTTTCCACTTTCACACCGCTGCCGGAGCCGTCGCTGGTGTGCTTGACCTTGCCCATATTGCCTTTGCAATCCGTCAGGGTCAGCGTGCTGTCGGCTTCAACCAGAAACACGGGCTGATCTTTGGCGCTGCTTTCGAGCGTCTGGCCGTTCAGGCAGATGGTGACGTCGCCTCTGATCACAATAGTGCGGTCGATCTTAACTTCACTGTATTTTGTATAATTTTCAACACCAGTCCTTAGATAATAGCGACCATCTTCCAAAACCCAATTACCATTACCGTTTTCTGAGTCCACCCGATTACCGGTAGTGTCACCCACGTTACCACAATCCAATCTCCACGAATTACTAGTTTGCTCCCTATCGCTGGTCAGCCACTTAGAAAAGGCAATCTCCACACGGTCTGCCTCGGTGCAGCCGCTCTTACCGCAGAGGCAGTGCGTGTGCGTGTCCTCCTCCGCCGCCTGTGCCGTGGCTGGCAGCAGCGTCAGGCACAGGGCCAGCGCCATAAGGCAGCTCAAAATTCGTTTTTTCATAGTTGTCCTCCTTTGGTTTTTCCCCGCCCGGGTCCTATCTCCCGCGGGCAGAGTGGTATCCCGTAGGGGTCTCCCCTACGGGTCCGGGGGACGTCCCCCGGACACTTTTACAGGTTCACGGATTTAGTGTACCAGCTTTTCCGCGCTTTGTGGGGCCGTCTGCATGAAACGTCCTTTTTTCGACATGAAATGTCACCGGAGCGGCCGCCGCTGCCGGTCAACACTCCTTCTGCATTTGGCCTCTTTTTTCGCGATAAAATCATACACCGTACACCGGTGTACGATGCAAGAACTTTTTTGAACTTCGGAAGAAATCTTACGAAACCCGGCGAAAAGCAGTTTTTCCTTAATGACACTCTGTTCGATTTGCTGCGGCAGGGATAAGCTACATGGCATCTGTATCCACCTTTTCGGGGGATAAATGGGTTTTTGCCTCATTAAAAAAGCATCGAGAGGGCTTATAGCCCCCTCGATGTTTTGCGCCATAATGCGCAAGCGCAGAAATTACTTTTCAAAATCAGCTTTCCGCTTCTGTACAGCACGAGAGCTTAGATGGTACTTCTCGCACAAAGCAGCCGTGCTGGAGCGTTTCGCCCCGGGCAAATTCTGCCATTGAAAACTGGTTCAGTGGAGAGAAAAGACTTTTTTGACACGCTAAAAGTTATCCAAGCTTGGAGCGAGCAGCGATGCCTGCCGCTGTCTACTTAATGGACGGCTCCCGCTCAGTCCTCGTAGATCGTGGTGGAGGTGACCTGCCCGTCCACACATTCAAAACTCACAGCGTCGGAATAGGCGTAATTGCCTGCCACGTCCCGCATTTCAATGACCATGGAATAGGTGCCGTCGAACAGCGGTGCCTCGCCGAAGGCGGTGTCGGCTGTCACCGTCACCTCGTCGGCGGCATACATTTCAAATTCGTCGTCCCCGCTGAGGGTGGCCAGCTTCCAGATGGTCGTGACCACGTCTCCCTCCTTCAGCAGCCGCCGTTCCTTGCTGGCCATGCCGGAGGGGTCCAGACCCTGGGTAGCTCCCAAAATGCTCCATTCCTCCGTGTCGAACTCGTAGGCCACCTGCAAATTGTAAGCCTCGCCGTTCAAGAGGATGGGCACAGAGTAGAGGTTGTAGTCCTCGCCGTCGAAGGACAGCTCCATGTACACCAGATTGCCGTCCAGCGCGCCCCAGACGCCCCGGAAGTTGTCGTAAAACACGCCGTTGTCCCAATCGGCGTTCATGTCGTTGTCCGTTCCCAGCAGGAGCATCTGATCCGTCTCCTCGTCCACATAGAACAGGGAGAAGCCGATCCCAGCCAACACGGAGTTGGCCTCCGGGCCAAGCTCCAGATAGGAGATGCCGTCATCGGTGACGTGAATGGGCGCACCGTCCCAGCCTGTCTCCGGCAGGGTCATGCGCTCCGGCAGCTCCTGGATATTCAGCTCCGCCAGATAGTCCTCGCCGCCCTCGGCCACCTCGCCGGTAAGCTCATAGGCATAGAGATACTTGAAGGCAAGGCCCTCGCCCACGGTGAGATAACCGTTGAGATCGTCCATGTCGCCGTTATAGGAATAGTAGCAGCTCAGGCCGGTGGCCTCCGCCCGGTAGGGCCCGCCCACCTTGTAGAGCACGCAGTCCGCCAGCGCGTCGGAAACGCTTTGGGCAGAGGGCAGCAGCCACGCCGTCTGCCGGGCCAGATGGCCCATGTCCACCATGTTGGTAAAGCCCTGCTCCCGGGTGTTGCCGCCGTAGTTCTCGCTCTGGGCGGCGGCGCGGCCCAGCTCCGCGAAGAAGGCGGGGTCCTCCGCCGCGGCCGCCAGCGCCTCCTGACCGAAAGCCTCGTAGGCGTCCAGCAGCGGCGTCAGCTTTCTCAGATCCGTCAGGGAGAGGGTGGTCTGATCCTGCGTCCCCACGGCCTCGCAGCCCTCGTAATAGCTGTCGCAGATGGCGCGGCCCAGCCTGGCGCCGTCCATGGCCGGATCCTCTGCCAAGGCCCCCAGCCAGCTGGAATACAGCCAGCCGTTGGCCGGCTCCACTTCCTCGGAGGCCACTAAGTATTTCGCAAAATTCTGGAACACGGCGGCCACGTCCACCGTGGCCATCAGGCAGGTGTCAAAGCCGATCAGCTCCAGCGCCGGATCGTCCTTGTCGGCGGGCCACACCGCGTCAAAGGCCTGATACATCTCGGCAAGGTCCAGAGAATCCAGCCCGTGCAGCTCGTCAAAGGCCGCACCGCTGACGCTGCCGCCGCCGTGGTTCCAGAAGGTCACGGCCACCCGGTCGGCGGGATAGTTGGTGTTGGCGAAGTCCAAAAACTCGTACAGCGTCTGGGCGTCGCCCATGTTGGCGGTCTCGCTCTCCTCCAAAAGCTGCAAGCCCTCGCTGTTATAGAGCCAGCGCTGCAATTTGGAGGGGTCCACCTCATCGTTCTGCCAGACGGACGCGCCGCCGGTCTCGATGACCACATTCACATTCTCCGGCAGTTCCACTTCCATCATTTCGGAGAGATCCATGGTGGCAAAGCCGCCGTTGCTCTCCAGATCGCTGCCGCAGAGGTACCAGTAGACCGCCCAGCTCTCCCCCTCCGCTCCGGCGCTGTCGGAGACATCCTCCGACCCGCCGCAGGATACCAGGGACAGGGCCATAGCCATGGCCAACAGGCAGGATAAAAACTTCTTCATGCGTTCCTCCCTCAAATTCCCAGAAGCTGACGCTTCTTGGCGGAGAATTCCTCCTCCGTCAGCACGCCGGCGTCCAGCAGCGCCTTGTACTTCTGGATCTCGCTGACGGCGTCTGTGGGAAGCGTCACCGTGGGCTGGGCCGCCTGTACGCTCTGCGCCCCGCCGCCGATCCGGGTCTCCCCCGCGTTGGGGTCGATCATCCGCATCAGCTTGGAGGCCAGCAGGTGCAGCTCCTCCGTCTGCTCCCGGTAGGTCCGCAGGTAGTCCTCGGCCCGGGGATAGTCCCGGTCAAATTCCGGGGCAGAGATCTTCTCGTCAAAGGACTTCCAATAGGGGTGGTCCAACGTCAGCTCAACACGGAACTCCTTGACAGGGGCGGGCACGTCGAACCGGGGCCGGTAGAGATCGTTGGTCCGCTCCCGCTCCCGGCGTTCCTCGTTAGTCTCGTCCATGCAGCGGTGCAGGCCCTCCATGGCCTCCCGGCGCTCAAACTCCTGCTTTTCCATGTGGAACCGGGCGATGGTGTCCGCCATGGCGTTCACCCGGGCGGGAACGTCGCTGGCGGTGCACTTCAGCGTACCGCTGCCGCTTTCAAACAGGGGGCTGCGATCCTCGGAAATGCGGAAGGACTTCAGCTCCTTGCCCTGAAAGACCCAGCCGCTGTCCTCCTTCATGCGGAACAGGCCGTGGGTCTCATCCAGAAACACGGAGCAGCCCCAAAAGCCGATGTTGAAGCGGTAAGTGGTGGTAAACTCGGCCTGCAAGGCCTGATTGTCCTGAAAATCGACGAGATACTTCTTGAAGTCCGTCAGTGACATCTGGTTCACGGCCCCGGCGGGCAGATCGATCTTGCTGTCGCACTCCTTGCAGATGGGCTGACCGTCGATCTTTGTGGGCAGCAGCCGGGGCGTCGGATTGCCGCAGATCGGGCAGAGCTTCTTATTGTTGCTGAATAATCCCATAGTGATTCTCCTATTCCTGTATATTTGCCCCATGGGGCAGAAAAAAGAACATCTGGTCAAAGGCGGTCAGCGGGTCCCCACGCTGCCGCCGCCGGAAAAGCCGCCGCCACCGCCAAGGGAGGCAAAGCCGCCGCTTCCCCCGCTGCGGGCCACCTGAGCCGCCTGCCGCTGCCGCGCTACGGCGGCATAGAGATAGTGGTTATATCGATTCGTGCCGCGCAGGCAGCGCTGATACCGCTCCACCTGAGAAAGCTGCCGGGGATACAGGGTCCGCACCTGCTCCAACACCTGCTCGGCGATGCCTAACAGCACCGCGTACACCATGTACTCCTGCCAGAGCACGGTCTCCGACACCGTCCGCTCCGCCAGCAGGGAGAAGTCCAGCAGATAGCGTTTCAGGCCCAGCAGCTCGTTTCGCTGCTG
>ERZ773218.3350-NODE-3350-length-10547-cov-3.369329_pt1 | contig 10547 bp, 7 predicted proteins | sample MGYA00580527_ERZ773218 | MGnify/ENA primary metagenome ERZ773218 (study PRJEB29015, sample SAMEA2737763) | human gut metagenome | biome: human gut; feature: human-associated habitat; material: faeces | place: China | collected 2012 ...
TAACTGGTAATACAAAAAATAAACGGGATGCAATTAAAAAATAAGCGGGATGGGAGCAACTGTTATGAAAAATGAAGATGATGTTATCGGCAATGAAATAACGGGTGGCGGGAGCAGTTCCAGCGGTCCTTTAAAAAGTCTGCTGGAGGTATGTCCGATCTGCGGCAAGGAATTTTCCTGCAATAAAACCTATCATGTCTATACGGCACTGGCCGGACGCCGGCGGCAGTATTACTGCAGCTATCACTGCTTTAAACAGCGGCCGAATCCCAAAAATAAATTATAAAACACTAAAACACCGTACATTTTGTACGGTGTTCTTTTATTATGCTGTCGTGCATAGATGACAGGAAGCAGTTTGCAGGATTTGTTGAATGATATTTTTGCAGTGCTTACATATATTCACCCATATGTGGAACCTATAAAGCATGAGCAAGTAAATCAGTATGATTGTCCTGCAGAGGGGTAAAATTACATGATATTACAAAAAAATATTGCTTTTTACAAAAAGCATAACTACAATATTAATTAGATAACGAATAGTTTAGAAAATATTAAATAAAATAATTGTAAAACTTAAATTGATGAGAGAATTTGCAGAAATTTAAAATCATGAGAGAAGTGAAAGCATGAACGCTGACAGTTACGGCCTTAAATTGAACGAACAAAGCAGTGAGCAGACGGTCTATGACTACAATATGCTGATGAGTGCGATGAACGTCAGTGTCAGCAAGCACTTGATGGACGAAAATTTTACCGTAGTCTGGGCTAATGATTATTTTTACTCGCAGACTTTATACACAAAGCAAGAGTATGAAGCGATCTATCATAACAGCTGCCGCAAATATTTTGCGCAGTACCCGGAAGAGTATGAAAAAATGGCGATGGTAGTTGAACAGGCATTGCTGAAAGGGAAAAGTGGTTATGAATGTATCTGCAGGATGCCGCTTAAAGATGGAAGCTGCTCCTGGATCAAAGTCAGCGGTATGTTCAGCGACCAAAAAGTTAACGATATCCCGGTCATTTACGCTACCTTTATTGATGTTACTGAAGCCGTTGAACAAAAGGAACTGCAGCAGCAGCTGGAAAAACGTTCACAGGAGCTGCAGGCGGCACTGCAGGCGGCAGAAGTCGCTAACCGTGAAAAGTCTGATTTTCTTTCCCGGATGTCGCATGATATCAGGACGCCGATGAACGCTATTATGGGGATGACAGATATTGCCTCCGCGCATATCGACACTCCGGAAAAGGTACAGGATTGTCTGCGGAAAATCTCGCTTTCGAGTCAGCATCTTCTGGGCCTGATCAATGATGTGCTGGATATGTCGAAGATAGAAAGCGGAAAAATGACTCTGGCGGAAGAAGTGATCGAGCTGCCGGAGGTGATGGATACTATCGTTTCGATCATGCAGAGCAGTGTCAAGGCCAGGCAGCAGCAGTTTGACGTGCGCCTGCGGCATATCAGGCACGAGCAGCTGTGCTGCGATTCGCTGCGTCTGCGGCAGGTACTGATCAATGTGCTTTCCAACGCTTCCAAGTTTACGCCGCCGGGCGGTACCGTCAGTTTCGATATCGAAGAAACGGCGTCAGAAAATGCGGCCAAAGCCTGGTTCAAATTTACAGTCAGGGATACCGGCATCGGAATCAAGCCGGAGTTTTTGAGGGATATTTTTAAACCCTTCACCCGCGAAAAAGACAGCCGGATCGATAAAACTGAAGGCAGTGGTCTGGGGATGGCGATCTCGAAGAAAATCGTCGATTTGATGGGCGGGACGATCGAGGTCAGCAGCGAGGTTGGTACTGGTACTGAATTTACGATCAGGCTGCCGCTGCCGATCAGTGAACTGGAATTGGGCAATTTTAAGTTTCCCGATTTGAAGATCATCGTAGTCGACGATGATGTGATCGTCTGTGAGCATACGACGGAGCTTTTACGGCAGATTGGCATTCGTTCGGACTGGGAAACGTGTGGACAGCGGGCGGTGCAGAAGGTCCTGGCGGCGCATCAGGCGGGTGAGCCTTACGACGCGGTGATATTGGACTGCAGGATGCCGGATCAGGACGGAGTGGAAACGGCGGCGATCATTCGCCGCGCCATCAGCGAACCGCTGCCGATCATTTTGATTTCAGCATATGATTCGGCCGATGTTGAAACGAAGGCGCGTCATGCGGGTGTCAACGGTTTTATGACGAAGCCTGTTTTTATGTCGACTTTGTGCCGGGCGTTACAGAGATATGTTTTAGATCAAGCAGCTGCCGATGAACAGAAGAGTAAAACTGATTTCAGCGGTAAACGCTTTTTATTAGTGGAAGATAACGCCTTGAACCGTGAGATAGCGATGGAAATGCTGGAATCTGCCGGCGCTGTGGTAGAAAGTGCCTGTGACGGCGCAGAAGGCGCGGCAAAATTTGCGGCGGAGCCGGCAGGATATTATGATCTGCTGCTGATGGATGTGCAGATGCCTGTGATGAACGGCTATGAAGCCACGCAGAAGATCCGCGCTTCTGCTAAGTCCGATGCCAGAACCGTGCCGATCGTGGCGATGACGGCCGATGCTTTTGCCGAAGATATCATCGAAGCGAAAAAGGCAGGTATGAACAGCCATTTAGCCAAGCCTTTAAATTTAGCGACGCTGGTGCGTGAAATAAATAAACAGCTGCAGAAGCATTGAAAAAGAGAATAAAAGTTCGGGGACACCGTATGTGTGATTGCATACGGTGTTTTTTTATTTGTTTTTAGAAGCAAAGAAAAGAGGCTGTTGTACAAGGCTGGCAAGTAAATAATTCAAATAACAAAACCGTCTGCCTGGGCAGGCGGTTTTTTGCAGTTCGGGTGCCAGTTGCAAGACTTTCAGACAGGCGTATTCACTTATAACAAAAATGTCTTGCGGGGGGGGACAAATATGGTATTATATCAAAAATAATCTATATAGATACTATTAAGTATAAGGAATAAGAAATTATCAAAACAAGAATTAATTAAAATATTGCGAAAGTAGACAGGATGAGTAAGGTTTTCACCAAGACGTTGCGACCCTCCGTCTTGCTTGAAAATATTTCCCCATAAGTGCCGCTTTGCGAAAAAAGCAGAGCGGCAAACCCAAATACACGCTGCGTTTTAAAGACGCAGCTTTGATGAACGTTTTTAGACAGGGAATACAGTCGCTTCCTTTGTTTAAAATATTATTTCCAAACAACCCTTTATGTATAATCGGGGTCTTGCAATCAGCGTGAAAAATTTACAGAAAGGAGCGGGAAAGGCAAAAGCCAGGGCAATCATTTTCAGTAGAAGTCAGGCTGTAACACGCCTGCTGCCCCTGTGCGATAAAAGATAAAAATTTGAAGTAAAAATTGATGATGAAGGAGTGAGACAGTTGTCTAAATCCAAAAGATACCAGTTAGAGAAAAAAATCATAGTTTTTTTGAGCAGCGGTTTGTTTGCGATTTCGGGGTTTTGTGCAGGCGACGTTTATGCCGCGGCTGTTTTTGCGGATGGAACCGGGACCAATTCGACTGTTGCCGGCGTAAATAATAACGCCAGCGGTGAGAATACCAATGCTGTAGGTTATAACAATCATGCTATTTCTGATAACAGCAACGCGATCGGCGCGAATAACCAGGCTCTGGCCGAGGATTCCAATGCCATCGGCAGTAAAAACAACACTTATGCCAATGAATCGAACGCGATCGGCAGCGGCAATATCACTAATGGCGTCGGGTCTAATGCTATTGGTAAGGATAATGTGGCCAATGGCTTGGACAGTAACGCTTTTGGTACTGCCAATAAGGCGAATTCGGATAATTCCAATGCTTTCGGTACCGGAAACCTGGCGGATGGTATCGGTACGAGCGCCTTTGGTTATTTGAATAATGTCAGCGGCAATGAATCAGTGGCGTTTGGTTTTACCAATACCATTTCGGCGGCAGAGGCCGTAGCAATGGGCCGCAATAATCAGGTGATCGCTACCGGCGGCAGTGCGATCGGTAATAATAATCAGGCAATGGCGATGTATTCTACTGCGATCGGCAATGATAACTATGCGATAGGAGAGAATTCCAGCGCGATCGGCCTTGGCAACAATATTACAGCTAACGATGCTACGGCGCTGGGCAACAAGAATACGGCTTCGGGGATCTCGGCAGGCGCTGTCGGTATCAGCAATACTGCCAGCGGCCATAATGCCCAGGCTTTCGGTTATTTAAACGAAGCTACGGGTCAGGATTCTCAGGCCTTCGGCGCTCAGAACAAAGCGACGGAGCGTTATGCCAGCGCTTTTGGGCATGAAAATGAGGCTAAGGCCTATGCGGGCAGTGCGCTGGGTGTGAAAAACGTGGCGACAGGCAATTTTGCTTCAGCGGTTGGTTATGACAATACGGCATCCAACTATCTGGCCAACGCCATCGGCACCTCGAATGTGGCCTCCGGAGCCTATGCTAATGCTTACGGTGTACATAACGAAGCCAATGCCAGTTATGCCAGTGCTTTTGGCTATGGCAATATCGTCAGCGGCGAGCATGGCATCGCATCTGGCTACAATAATAACATCAGCGGCAATTTCGCCAGTGCTTTCGGTACAGATAATACAGTCAGCAATATTCGCAGTGCGGCCGTAGGTTCGAATAATACCGTCAGCGGTGAGGTCAGTAATGCTTTTGGCTATAATAATACCGCCAGCGGCAATTATACTAACGCTATCGGTTATAACAACCAGACGCAGGCTTTTGCTTCTTCGGCGATCGGCTATCAGAACAGGGCTATGGCCAGCGCGGTTTCGGCCAGCGCCGTGGGTCGTTCCAACGAAGTGAGCAACGAATATGCCAATGCTTTCGGTGCTTTGAACAAGGCGTCGGGTTCTTCCTCCAGCGCTTTCGGCGTCAACAATAACGCTTCGGGTTCCTTTGCCAGTGCTCTGGGTTATCAGAACACAACGGCCGGCTATCTCGGCAGTGCTGTGGGCGCCAGCAATAACGCGTCTGCTAATTATGCCAGTGCTTTTGGTTATGGCAATGCGGCCTCGGGCTATGTCGGCAACGCTATCGGCAGTATGAATACGGCTTCCGGCAGTTATGCCAGCGCCGTAGGCTATAAAAATACAGCCAGCGGCGTCAAATCCAACGCTATCGGCAATGAAAATACAGCATCAGAAGAATACACTAATGCTGTCGGCGCCGGCAACAGAGTCAGCGGCTACGCCTCCAGTGCCTTCGGCAACAATAACGAGGTGACTGCTGAATTCGCCAGCGCTTTTGGCCACAGCAATAATATCAGCGGCTATGTTTCCAATGCCCTGGGTTATGATAACGCTGTCAGCGGCGATTATTCAACGGCGGTAGGCCTTTTTAATAATGTAGGCGGCAATTCGTCCCATGCTTTTGGCTATGGCAATAATATTGCTGCTAATTCCAGTTCCGCTGTCGGCAACGGCAATACGATCAGCACCGGAGCTGATGATTCCTTCGCGCTTGGTAACGATACCAGTATCTCGCTGGCTAACAGCGTCGCTTTGGGCAGTAATTCCGCAGCGACGGCGATCAACAGCGTTACGGGCAACAGCAGCTATACTAAATGGGCCGGCGTCAGCGATGTTGTGGGCGTTGTCAGCGTAGGCAGCTCCGGGGCGACCCGTCAGATCCAAAATGTAGCGGCAGGGCAGGTCAGCGCAACTTCTACCGATGCCGTCAACGGCAGCCAGCTGTATGAAGTAGCGCAGAAAGCGGCCGAGCAGGCTACTGTTTCGGCAGGCGACAGCAATGTCGTCGTTACGTCAACTACCAACAGCAGCGGCGGCACCGATTACGAAGTGAAGCTGGCTGATGAGCTGGAGATCGGTACTGGCGTCAAGGTAGACGGCACCGGCGACGGTAAGATCGAAGTCGGTAACGGCAATGTTGTCATCGACGGCAGCGACGGTTCGATAACTGCCGGCGGCGTGACGATCAATAAAGATGATGCAGGCACGGTCAACGGCCTGACCAATACTACATGGGACCCGGATAATATCACCAGCGGGCAGGCGGCAACGGAAGACCAGCTGAAAGCGATCTACGATACGGCGGCGGAAGCAGTCGAGCTGGCCGCGCAGCAAAGCTCGGTATCGACAGGCGACAGTAACTTTATCGTCACAAAAACCACTAATGACAGCGGCGGCATCGATCACGAGCTGAAGCTGAATGAAGTAGTCGAGATCGGCAGCGGCGCCAATAAAGTCACTATCGACGGCAATAACGGTACGATCAGTACCGGTAATATCAATATGAACGGTACCAACGGCGTTATTACGGCCGATAAGATCACTATCGACGGCGGTGCAGGCACGATCGGCGGTCTGACCAATACTGCCTGGGACGCAGAGAATATCACCAGCGGCCAGGCGGCGACCGAAGACCAGCTGAAAACTGTTTCTGACAGCGCTATCAAATACGATGTGGACAGCGGCGGCACTATCAATAAAAACAAAATAACGCTGGAAGGCAGCAATGGCACCACGATCGGCAATGTAGCGGCGGGCGAAGTCAGCGCCACCTCGATGGACGCCATCAACGGCAGTCAGCTGTATGCAGTACAGCAGGATATAGGCAATATCCACAGAGATATCAATAAGCTGGGTGACGAGATCGATACGGTCGGCGCGCTGTCAGCAGCGATGGCAGGGCTGCATCCGCGCTTCCAGGACGGTAACAAGGGCGAGCTGGCCATGGCTTACGGCGGTTACGGCGGTAAAAGCGCATTAGCAGTCGGCGGCTTCTACGCCCCTAATGAAAAAGTAATGTTCTCACTGGGACTGGGTGTTTCTGAAGGCGGCAGCAAAATGGGCAACTTCGGCGTCAATTTTGCGCTGGACCGCTCTAGAGACCGTAAGGCAGAAGCACGAGATATAGTTTATACCCGTAAAGAGGTAGACAGCTCTTTGGCAGCGCAGGATGAAAAAATCAAACTGCTGCTGGCTAAGCTGGAAGAACAAAGCCGGGAAATCGAAGAACTGAAAGCAAAAGTAAACTAACAGTAAAACCCCTGTCTGCTAAGCAGACAGGGGTTTTATTCTGAGGATAGGAGCAGCACAGCACGGCTGATGATCTGCATAAAAGCAGTCAACAAAAAACAATGAAACAGCTTTAAAATTTCAAAAAAATTTACTGGAAATCATCTTTTGAACAGAGTGGCGCTGTTTATATGTTTTAGGTTCAAAAGGCATCCGCAGCAGGCCTTGACAGGTAATGCGGCTTTTAATCTGGTTTTAATCTTGGTGTTATAAAATAAAGACAAAGCAAAGGCCGGCGACGTAACGGCCGTTAAGGAGGTAAAGGATATGAAAAGAAAATCTATAGCTATGCTGGCAGCAGCTCTCTGCACCTTGGCGATCACAGTTACTGCTTTAGCTGCCGAACTCATCAATGCGGAACAGGCGCGCAGTATTGCTGCTCAATGGGTACCGGCAGGCAGCACACATCTGGTGACTAAGGACGAAAGCTTTGAATTCGTGCCTCATTATGACGTTAAATTCTATGATAATAAAACCAATACCGCCTATGAAATAGAAGTTTTAAGAAACGGCGGCAAGGTAAGAGAGTTTAAAATGGAAGCGCAGACCGCTTTAGGCAGCCCTAAAATCGTCCTTTCAGTAAATGATGTGCAAAATCTGGTCCGTAAGGAATTTCCGAATGCTGTTTTTACTAAAGTAGAATTAGACCGCGGTGACGGGCTTTATGAATATGAAGCAGATTTTTACACGCCGGAGGTACGGGGCGAAATGAAATTCAACCCTGAAACAGGCACTGTTATTGAAAAAGAAATAAAATATACTGTGTTTTAAGCAAGAAGCGGACAGTAGAATAAGACCGGATTTTCCGGTCTTATTTTTATTTGACAGCTGCGGTTCGGGTACGGCGGCCAGAGTGTGCTGAAAGTTGTTATATTTGTAATAAGAATACTGTTTGCTGTTGAGTTGGCATTTAAAAAAGTAAAATGTATAAAAATTTTTTCTGATTTCGCAAGTTAGGAAATAAAAGCAAATAATCGAAAATAATATAAATAAGAAATAAACATAAAAAATAGAAATGCTGGCAGATGAAGAAATGAAATGAATTAATATTATAAAATATGATATCAATATACATAAAATGGCTAATTCATCCCTTATAATTGCTTAAATATGCAAAAAGAGAGCAGGATTTTTTTACTGGATGTTGAATAAATACGGTGAAATTTAGCATGTTTTAGAAAGATGCTAAATAAATCTCAAGGGGGTAAAAGAATATGAAAAGGATGAATAAGGTTTTAGTAAAGGCTGTCGTTTTGAGCCTGATAATGGGCGGAGTACATATGGGGGGGACTTTTGTTTAAAAGGCTATGCGGCTGCGATTGGTACTGGTTTGGAAATACATGCAGGTTTAGATGTCATGAATGATGCGGATGTTAAAGCGGATAAAGATGCTATAAAAGCTGCCGGCGCCTTAGCAACACAAAAAGATTTGGAAGCAGTAAATAGGGATGCGGAAACTGCAAAAGAGACTGCAGAGGCAGCAGAGAAGGAAGCTGCTGACGCACATTCAAAGGCTACTGGAGCATACTTAGAGGCCAAACAGGCCCAAGAAAAAAATACTGAACAAGATAAGACTTTAAGTGAGCAGGGTCAAAAGATTTCGGAAAATTCTACGGCGATAGAACAAAACACAGCGGATATTGAAACTAATAAACAAGGCATCGTGACCAATAAAGAAAATATCGAAAAAAATACGCAGGCAATCACTACCGAACGGACAGAACGCATCCAGGAAGTACAGCGTTTAGACGGGCGGATCGACGGCTTAAGCAACCGCATCGACGAGCTGGATGGACGCATTGATAAAGTCGGAGCTTTGGCAGTCGCTATGGCCGGCCTGCATCCGCTGGAATATGACCCGGATGCCCCGACTCAATTCTCGATGGCGGCAGGTACTTACAGCGGTGAAAGCGCTATTGCGGCAGGTCTGTTCCACAACCCTAATAAAGACGTTCTTTTGAGCGTGGGTTTTTCGATCAGCGGCAGTGAGAAGGCAGCTAATGTCGGCGCTACCTTCCGCTTTGGCAGAAGCTCGGAATCAAAAGCCCGTAAAGTGATAGAAGACAAACAACGCGAGCAGGAGCTGGCTGCCCAGGCCGCAGCCGCCAGACAGAAAACCGTTTCCTATCGTGTAGAACAGATTTTGGCTGAAGATACAGCGAAAGCTGAATAGCAGATGGGCAGAAAAGCATTTGATAACAGCATCGATTATAAAGAGATCGGCACCAGGATCAGGATCATGCGGCTGAAGCTGGCGGTTTCACAGACTGAATGCGCCTCTAAACTGGGTATTTCGCAGACACACCTGAGTAATATCGAGCATGGCCGCAGCGGGATCACTTTGCAGATGCTGTGCCGGGTCTGTGATATCCTGCAGGTAAGCTTGGATTATCTGGTCAGAGGCGCAGAAAAAACCGACGAAAAAAAGCACAGCGAGATCACGATCGACGAAGTTGTGCGGGTCATAAAAATGCTGAAGGGCATAGAAGAAAAATAAGTCCGGCAGACAGCAAGTTTATCATAAAAAAGAGCAAACCATTTTGGTTTGCTCTTTTTTTGTCTGAGTATTTAAATTATTATTTTGCGGAAGGCGGCATTTTCCACCATTGTAAATCAGGTTAATGTTATTCTAAAATCAGATTAAAATATAAGGAGGTATTGGTTATGTGTATTATTTGTACTGATCCAAATTGTGACCATGGTGAAAGGTGTGGTCGTGTAAAAATTTATAAGGAGGGAGGTTCTGCCAGCGATTTATTGGATAGCAGAGGAGAATGGGAACATGTTATTCCAGGCGCTGTTATCCGTGGCTCAGTATTTTTGCATAGCCACGGAGTTACTTATCGCGATTCTATGACTTATGCGCTTGATTATGCTATCCACAGAGATGCTGTGGATGGTAGCGGAGGAGGGATCACCTCTACTGGCAGAAGTGAAATTGCTCAGGGATGGGTAAATGATCTGATTAGACTATTTGATTCTGGGCAATCTGATGAAGCGATAGGCAAGGTTTTTTGTGATGAAGTGTATGCTATTGAGGCTCACAGGAAATTTACGGAAAATGATTTCTCAAGCTTAGTGGCAATTTTAAGAAGTTATATTGATAAAGGGATAGTTTCTCAAAGAAAAGCTGATGAAATTGCCAGTTGGATGCATGGAAGGATATAATAGCGATTTTTGATTACGAATTATTTCCAATTTAATATTGAGAGTATTATTGCGTATGGTAAGAAAACTGTCTGAAAAGGCAGTTTTTTTATATAATCTATAAAAAACTTACAAGTATATATTTTACAGAAAAATACTTAAACCCGTTTAAAGATGAGTTGTTATTTCTATTATTTGAATAAAGGATGTTTTTATTGTTTTGCAGCGTCTGCCTCAACAGCAGGCGTTTTTTGTATTTTTAGTATGATTTACAGGGGCTGTGCTCTGGGAGTGATTGCTGAGGTTGGTGAAACGCAAAAAGTAATAGAACCATAAAAAAACGCGCAGACGCTGATAGTT
>ERZ773218.3352-NODE-3352-length-10541-cov-27.404825_pt1 | contig 10541 bp, 10 predicted proteins | sample MGYA00580527_ERZ773218 | MGnify/ENA primary metagenome ERZ773218 (study PRJEB29015, sample SAMEA2737763) | human gut metagenome | biome: human gut; feature: human-associated habitat; material: faeces | place: China | collected 2012 ...
GGCCGCGCAGCACGCCGCGGGTGGAGCGGCTCTGGTTGTCCTGCACGAATTCCTTATCGATGCCGGCTTCGGCAAACTGATCCTTCTGATAGGTCTCCATAAAATAGCCGCGGTCGTCGCCGAACACCTGCGGCTCAATGACCACAACACCGGGGATCTCGGTCTGAGTAAACGTAAACTTGCCCATATTTTGTACCTCTCTTTTGTGAAGCATGTTTGTTTTATCTGGAAAAGTCTGTTCGACACAGGCTTTTGCGCTTATTTGCTGCGGCGGGTCTGTCCCTGTTCCGTGCGCGTTCTGCGGCGTTTCTTCCGCCAAGTGATGAACCGCACCACCAGAAAAGTCACCAGCGCTGCCGCTGCGGTGGACCCCAGCGAGATGCCCAGCAGCCAGAATGCATGGCTTTGGGGCTTTACCGCCTTGGCCGCTTCCAGCTCCTGACCGGTGCTGTTCTCCAGCAGTTCAGGCAGGCCGGAAATTTCCGCATCCACACGCACGCTGGTGCTCTCCTGCTTTTCGCCGCCGTGGACGGTGTACACAGCGTACACCTCCGGGTCGGAGCCAAGGACATAGCTTTCCGGCAGTTCCAGCGTCACCTCCACATCGTCGGCAGTCAGGCCGTTGGCCAGCAGCAGCCGCACGCCGGGGTCGGAGACGGTCACGGTGCCAAGGCTCCCGCCGCCGCCCACCACGCTCAGCGGTGCTGTGATGCCCTGCGCGGGCAGGTCGGTGTAGCCGGTAAAGGTGCTGAACGCATAATCCAGCAGGGTGCGCATATCGTTGTATTTATCAGTGCTCAGCTCGCTCTGCATGGTCACGCAGATGAGCCGCACGCCGTTCTGCTCCGCCAGACAGGCGTAGCTGTAGCGGGCCGTGTTGGTATAACCGAGCTTGGAACCCAGAATGGACGAGATGTAGTGCCGGCTGGAGCCAATGCGCATCTTGTCCTGCTGGGAAAAATAGCGGGTCACGGGCTGGATATTGGTGGGCTGCATGGTGTACATCTCATTGCGGGTGAACACCTGCTCAAAGCCCGGCTGCTCCAGTGCCCAGCGCAGGATCTGCGCCATATCGTAGCAGCTGGTGTAGTGGTCCTCGTCACTGATGCCGTGAGGGTTTGCAAAGTGGGTGTGCGCAAGGCCCAGCTCTTCTACCCGCGCATTCATCTTTGCCACGCCGTCCGCGATGGTGCCCTCTCCCACATATTCGGCCAGCAGGTTCGCGCCGTCGTTGGCACTGGCCATCATGGTGGCATACAGTGCATCCGTCAGGGGCACTTCTTCGCCCTCGCGCAGGGCAATGTGACTGGAATCGGTGCCCGCCAGCGAGTAAACATCCTCGTGGGTCACGGTGAGCTTTATATCATCCCAGTTTCCCTGCGCCTTTTCGCAGGCAAGGCCCAGCGTCATCACCTTGGTGATGGATGCCGGGTGCAGCTCTTCGTTCATATTCTGCTGTGCCAGCACAAGGCCGGTGTCTGCATCGATGATGCAGTAAGCGCGGGTGGCACCAAGGGCAGGGCCAGCCGCCGCTGCCCCCGGCACGAACACGCAGATCATAAGCAGCACAACGCACAGCGCCGCTGTCAGTTTTTTCATCTGGTTTTTCTCCATTGAGCGTTTTTCTGCCCGTCGTACTGCACCGGCAAAGCATCAGATAATAGTATACCACACTTTACCCCGGCTGAAAAGCCATTCAGACGTTGTTTTGCAGCAGAACGGGCTGCAGCTGCCGCCCGGCCAGCGCAGCGTCCAGTGCAGCGGGCAGACGGGCAAAGTCCGCCTTCAGGCTGTTGGGCTTGTGGGTGGGGTCATCCTGCCCGTAGGGCACAAAATAGTAATGCTTGCGTTGGAAAAGTCGAGCGATGTTCTCCCCCGACGCTCCCAGCCCGTCGTTTGTGGAAACGCCCACCACCACCGGGCATCCCACCCGCAAAAGGCTTTTTGCCGCCAGCGTTACCGGCGTATCGGAAAGCCCCGCCGCCAGCCTTGCCAGCGTGGCCCCGGTGCAGGGCGCGATCACCAGTGCACTGGCCAGCTTTTTAGGGCCAAGCGGCTCCACGGCCTGCAACGTGTCCAACACTGCATGGCCGGTAAGGGCTTCCAGCCGTTCCTGCCAGAACTGCCCGGTGCCAAAGCGGGTATCCTGCTTTGCGGCAAAGCTCATGATGGGCAGCAGCTCCCAGCCCTGTTCTGTCAGCTGCTGCGCTGCCGCAAGCGCCGCTTCCAGTGTGCAGAAGCTGCCGCACACCGCAAATGCAATGCGTCCTTTTTTCTGCGTTCTCATGTGTGTTCCTCCCGCTCCCGCAAAATGGTCAGCACGGTGCGCGCCACCGCTTCCCCGGCCGTGTCCGGCGCACAGGCGGCGGGCAGGCTGAGCGCATGGATGGCCTTGCAGCCCAGCCGCTGCGCCGCAGCGAAGTCGGTGCCGCCGGGCTTTGATGCCAGATCTACGATCAGGCTGCCGGGCCGCAGAGCCGCCAGCACCGGCTCGGTCAGCACCGGGGCCGGGATGGTGTTCACCACCGTATCAAAGGCCGGAGCCAGCGCGGCCAGCCGGGCAAGCTCTGCACCCCGCAGACCAAGGCTCTCGGCCATCGCACGCTGTTCGGCGCGCCGGGCACAGACAGTCACATTTGCCCCCAGTGCCGCCAGCCGCGCCCCCAGCGCCTGCCCCACCGGGCCAAAGCCCAGCAGCAAAAGGTTTGTGCCCCACAGGGTACGGGTGCGCTCGGCCAGCAGGATGCCAATGCAGCCCTCCGCCGTAGGGATGGCATTGTACACCGTCAGCTCCGGTCGGGCAAAGTAATCCACCAGCTCCACGCCAGCTTCCTGTGCGATGGTCTTTGCCTGAACTGAGAGCCTGCCGCCCAGTGCCACCGCACCGAGCTTTGCGGCCCGCAGCAGCTCTGCCAGCGGGGTGCGGGCCGCATCCAGCGGCAGAGGCAGCAGGATATAATCTGCCAGTGCAACCTGCTCGGCTCCGCCCACCGCATAACCTGCCCGTTCCAGCACCCGGCCTGCCGCCGCCTGCCGGGCATCGGTGCCCACCACCGCAAACAGCTTTTTCGCTTCCATGCCGCATCCCCCTTTGCCTGCTCGTGGGCCATCCTATGCAGGAGAAATATTTGTTGTGAAAAAACTCCTCCAGCTTTCGCCGGAGGAGTTTTTTATCACGATTATAGAATGCGCCGCCCTGACATCCGGCACATCTTTTATTTTACGAACTTTGCCACGGCACGGGCTACGATGCCGCCCAGAATGCCGGAGACAAGGAACTCGGCCACGCCCTGCACGCCGACCAGCAGCACCACGAACATGAAGGGGTTCGCAGCACCCTTGACGGACACGAGGTTCTGCACGTAGTCACAGCCGTAGAAGGCCAGCACGATCCAGCCCATGAAGAACACCGTGTTCAGGAACGGGGCGCTCATGGCGCTGACGATGTAGCTCCAAGTGCCGGGCTTATCAAAGCGCTTCAGGCCGCTGAAGATCAGGCCGCAGCACAGGCCCATCAGCACGCGCATACCCACGCACAGGATAAAGGTGTTCACAGGGCTTACCTGAAACAGCGCACCCGTCATAGCGGAAGCACCGGTGATGGCATCGTAGAAGCTCACTGCGCCGAACACACCGCCCAGCAGTGCGCCCACAGCGGGGCCCATGGTGATGGCACCCACTGCAATGGGAAGGGTCAGGAAGCTCATGTACAGCGGGCCCACAGGCACACTGCCCAGACCCACCATTTTCATGACCAGCTCAATGGCAACCAGCAGCGCCACACGGGTAAGAGTTTTCGTATTTTTCATATTCAGTTTTCCTCCTGCTGCCGTTCCGCCCTATACGTCGGATACGGCGCAAACCTGCCCGCTCTATGCGGGTTTTAAAGTAAATATTCAAACAATTTGGAGCGCGTTTTTGTCAGGGCGTGTTCCAATGGGAAAGGCTTTTTCAGCGGTCGCACGGGAAGCGGATGCCCGCATTGCGGCGGGCCACCGTGAGCACACGGCTCACCGCGATGGTGGTATCCTGCATCCGGCCGCACAGCTCCTGATCTCCGCTCTCCAGCGCACGGGCAAAGGCTTCAAACTCTGCCGCCTGCCGGGGCCTGCCGCCATTCAGGTTATAGTGCTCTTCCTTGCCCTCGTTAGGGTGGAAGGTGATGCCGCCGCAGCAGTTGGCGGTGGACTTCTGCATGATATAGCCCTTCGTGCCCTGAATGATGTACCGGGCCGGGGCCGCGCAGTCCTTGGCGGCGATGCTCACGGCCTTGAAGCCGCTGTAATCCATGGTCAGGATGCCGCTGGTGTCGATGCCGCGCTCCATGTTGGCGGTATATTTGGCCTGATTCGGCTCCCCGAACAGGCCCACGATGTAGCTTACATTATATACGCCAAGATCCATCAGGGCACCGCCGGCACAGGCCGGGTCAAAGGCAGGCTGTACATCGCCTGCACAGAAGGCATCGTACCGGCTGGAATACTGGCTGAAATTGCACTGTACCAGCTTCACGGTGCCAATGCGGGGCAGCAGCTCCCGGATCTTTGCGTAGTTTTCAAGGTACTGGGTGGTGATGGCTTCAAACAGGAACACCTTTTTGTGCCGTGCCAGATTTACCAGTTCTTCAGTCTGGGCCGCCGTGGGTGCCAGCGGCTTTTCCACAATAACATGTTTGCCTGCTTCCAGCGCCACGCGGGCGTAGCGCACATGCTGCAGGTTCGGCACTGCAATGTACACCACATCCACCCACTGCAGCAGTTCCAGAAAATTGGTGGTGTGCTGCGGCACGCCGTACTGGCCGCAAAGGCTCTGAGCCAGCTCGGCGCTGCGCTCGGTGCTGCAGATGGCCTGCACCGTAAAAGGCGTGTGCTCTGCAAGCCATGGCAAAAATTCCCGCACGATCTTGCCCGTGCCAAGAATGCCTAATTTCATCTGATTTTTCTCCCCATCCTGTCGTTGGTCAGCCTACCAGCGCTTCCGGCTCGCGGCGGGTGCGCTTTTTGGGGTAGGTGCGCTGTTTTGCATGGCCGTGCTGGTTCTGCCGGCCATAGTGCCTGCCGCCGCCCGCACTGTGGTGCTGCGGCTGGGACGCATTGAGCTGGTACAAAAGGGCAAGTCCCTTCATCAGCAGCTCCGGGTCGTAGGTCAGCGGGTGGCGGCACAGCGGTGTCACATACTTTGCCAGCCCTCCTGTTACCACCAGAGTGACCGGACGGCCAAGCTCTTCCTCAATGCGCTGCACCATGCCGTCAATGAGCACAGCCGTGCCCATCACGGAGCCGGACAGCATGCATTTTTCGGTGTTGGTGCCAATGGCGCTTTTGGGCGAGCCAAGATGCACCTGCGGCAGCTGGGCACAGCGGTCACCCAGTGCCCGCAGCCCGGTGGAAAGCCCCGGGCAGATGACACCGCCCCGGAACACGCGGTTCTCGTCCACCACATTAAAGGTCGTGGCAGTGCCAAGATCCACCGTGACCACCGGCAGCGGAAAATTTGCCGCCGCATAAGCCGCATCCACAAGGCGATCCTTGCCCACGGCGTGGGGTTCATCCACGCCCATGGTCAGTCCGGTTCGGATCTCCGGCGAAACGATGACCGGCTTCCTGCCCGTATAATGGCGGGCGCACTCAGCCAGTGCCCCGGTGATCTGGGGCACCACGCTGGTGAGCACAGCGCCCTCAAAGCGCATGGGGCGCTCAGGATGGCGGCGGTGCGCAAAAATTTTATCCATTTCGACACGATATTCTGCAGCCGTGCGGGTGCGCACCGTGTCCATGCGCGCCACAAAGCATACACGTCCGTCCCGAATGCCCCCAAGGGCGACGGTGGTGTTGCCTATATCAATGGCTAAGATCATAATTCTGTTTTCCCTTTATAACGCGGCAGTATCCGGCAGGACGGCGGAGAAAACTCCCCGATGGCCTGCCCATCACCGCAGTCTGTCTATTCTTTGTCAAGCTGTATTTTACCGCATTTTGTCCCCAGTTGCAAGCCTGTACAAAGATTTTGTTGTGCTGGCGGAACTTTTGCATTATACTAAGGTAAGAAATGTGGAAACAGTACGTTTTTGCAGGAGGTTTTACCAATGGATCTGAACGGAAAATGCGTCCTTCTGGGCGTAAGCGGCGGCATTGCCGCCTATAAAATGGCCAACGTGGCCAGCGCACTGCGCAAGCTGGGAGCCGATGTGGAGGTCATCATGACCAAAAATGCGACCCAGTTCATCACCCCTGTTACATTTGAAACGCTTACCGGCCACAAGTGCATGGTGGATACCTTTGACCGGGATTTCAAGTTTGAAGTCACCCACATCTCGCTGGCAAAAAAAGCCGATGTGATCCTTGTCGCCCCGGCCACTGCCAACGTCATCGCCAAGATGGCCCACGGCATCGCCGATGATATGCTCACCACCACAGTGCTGGCTGCAAAGTGCCCCAAGCTCGTTTCTCCGGCCATGAATACCGGAATGCTGGAAAACCCCATCACGCAGGATAATATCGCCACGCTGGAACGCTACGGCTTCACGGTGATCCCCTCCGAGAGCGGCGTGCTGGCCTGCAAGGATGTTGGCAGCGGCCGTCTGCCTAAGGAAGATGTACTGATCGAGTATATCCTGCATGCCATTGCCCGGCCCAAAGATCTTGCCGGTCTGCGCATTGCCGTCACCGCCGGCCCCACACAGGAGCCGCTGGACCCGGTGCGCTACCTCACCAACCATTCCACCGGCAAGATGGGCTATGCCCTTGCCCGTGCCGCCGCCATGCGCGGCGCGGATGTCACCCTTATCCACGGCGAGACCGCCCTGCAGCCGGTCAAGTTTACCACCGATGTGCCCGTGACCACTGCTCAGCAGATGTACGAAGCCGTCACCAGCCGCTTTGATGCTACGGATGTGCTCATTATGGCCGCTGCCGTGGCTGACTACCGCCCCGCTGCCGTGGCAAACGACAAGATCAAAAAAAAGGACGGCGACATGTCCATCCCTCTGGAACGCACGCCGGATATTCTGGGCACCATCGGCCCCAAAAAGACTCACCAGTTCCTGTGCGGTTTTTCCATGGAGACCCGCGATCTTGTGGAAAACTCCTCTGCAAAGCTGACCAAAAAGAATCTGGACATGGTGGTTGCCAACAACCTGAAAGTGGCCGGTGCCGGTTTTGGTGTGGACACCAATGTAGTCACCCTCATTACCCCGGACGGCACCCGTGAGCTGCCGCTGATGAGCAAGGCCGATGTGGCCGATGCCATTCTGGATGAAATTTTAAAACGCCGCTCCCAGTGAGAAAAAGTGGCTGTCGCATGTGCAACAGCCACTTTTTTATTTTTCCTTCCGTGCAAACACGATGCCAATGGTACCCGGGCCGGAATAGCCGCCGATGGTGGTGCCGATGTCTGTCTCGTGGCATTCCTTGAAACTTCCGTATTTCTTCAGCCCCGCCTTCACTGCGTCCATGCAGCCGGGCTTCGGCTGGCAGGAGGAGATGAACACAAGGCTGTCCTCGATGTCGTCGCGTTCCACCAGACGGTCGGTGATGTACTTGCCCACGCAGATGGGCAGGCTGCCGCGGTATTTTTTGACTACCTTCAGTTCGCCGTCGATCACTTCCAGTGCGGGCTTGATGCCCAGCAGGTTTGCCCCGAAGGCCAGCACACCGGAGCAGCGGCCGCTCTTGGCCATAAAGTCCAGCCGGTCCAGTACAAAGCTCAGCTCTACCCGTTTGGCAAGGCTCTGCAGCCGCATCGTAATGTTGCGGGGGGGCAGGCCATCTGCAGCCCACTTGGCCGCTTTCAGCACCAGATAGCCCTGCCCGGTACAGATATTCTGGCTGTCCACCACATAGACATTCTCGAATTCGCCTGCCGCCAGCTTCGCATTCTGGAAGCAGGACGAAAGCTTGCTGCTGACCGAAATATGGATCACCGCATCGCACTCTTTGGCAAACGGCTCAAAAAATTCGGTATATTCCACCAGATTTGCGGCGGCGGATTTGGGCATTTTGCCGCCCGCATTCACATAGGCAAACACATCTGCCGGGTGGATCGTTACGCCGTCCAGATAGCTATCCTCGCCCATCAGAATGTGCATGGGCATCAGGGCAATGTCCCACTGTGCCAAAAGCTCTTCGGACAGGTCGCAGGTGCTGTCCGCTGTGATCTTGATTCTCACATTATTTCTCCTTTTATAAAACCGTTCTGCATCCTCTGTCGGCTGCACCGACGATCCCTTAAAAAATTGTCCTTTTCTATTTTACCACAGATGATTCAAAGTTGTTAAGTATTTTGTAAAGGCAAATGTAAATCTTTTATGAAGAAGTTCCCGGTTTCGGTTTTCTTGTACACTTATCACAAATTCCGAATTGGATTTATGGTTCTTTCCGAAAATTCGGGTTTACCTGTTTATTTTGTCCGCCAAAAATTATATAATAAGATGTATCCTAATAGAATGGATTGAATCGGTCTGCTCTGCGGCCGTTATTTATTTGGAGGTTGCCTTATATGTTCATGTACACCGATTACAACCAGCACCTGCTGGACAATGTAAAAAAGATCCACTTCATCGGCTGCGGCGGCAGCGGCATGTATCCGCTCATCCAGATCCTTGCCGCAAAAGGCTACGAGATCTCCGGCAGCGATGTGCTGGATGGCAGCATCATCCGCTACGAGCGTGAGATGGGTGTCAAGGTCAGCCTGGGTCACAGCGCCGATAATGTGATCGGCACCGACATGGTGGTCTACTCTGCCGCCATTTCCAAAGATAACGTGGAACTGAATGCCGCTGCCTCCTACGGCATCCCCACCATCGAGCGCAGCGTTCTGCTGGGTTATGTGAGCCGCCTGTACAAACAGAGCATCTGCGTCTCCGGCACTCACGGAAAAACCACCACCACTTCTATGATCACCACCGCGCTGGAGCTGGCAGGCCGCGACCCGTCCGCTGTCATCGGCGGCAAGCTGCCCCTCATCAACGGCTACGGCAAGGCCGGCAAGGGCGACGACATCGTGATCGAGTCCTGCGAGTTCGCCGAGACCTTCCTCAAGCTGACCCCCTATCTGTCCGTTGTGCTGAACATCGACAACGACCATCTGGATTACTACGGCAGCATGGGCGAGCTGAAGTTTGCCTTCAAGCGCTTTGCCCTGATGACCCAGTTCATGATCTTTGCCAATGTCGACGACAAGAATACCATGGACGTCATGTATACGCTGGACCGCCGCGTGCGCACATTCGGCATCGAGAACGACGGCGACTATCAGGCTGTCAACGTGCAGGAATATAAGCCTGGCTTCTTCGAGTTCGACCTCAAGGAGTGGAGCAAGATCACCGGCCACATCCGCCTGTCCGTGCCGGGCCGCCACAACATCTACAACGCCCTGGCCATGTGCGCCGTAGGCCGCTTTGTGGGCCTGACCGTGGAGCAGTGTGCCGAGGCCGCCCTGAACTTCAAGGGTGCCGGCCGCCGCTTTGAGGTGTACGGCGAGTGCAACGGTGCACTGGTCATCGACGACTACGCCCACCACCCCACCGAGCTGCGCGCTACCCTGAACACCGCCAAGGAAATGGGCTACAAGCGCCTGATCGCCGTGCACCAGCCGTTTACATACAGCCGCACCAAGATGCTGTTCAACGACTTCGTGGACGTGCTGAAGATCCCCGACATCACCGTGCTGACCCCCATCATGGGCAGCCGTGAACCCAACGACCCCACCATCACCAGCGCCAAGCTGGCCGCCCAGATCCCCGGCTCCGTGCTGGTGGACAGCCTGCAGGCCGCTGCCGACTGGGTCAAGCAGAACGCACAGCCGGGTGACCTTGTCATCACCCTGGGCTGCGGCGACATCTACAAGGCCAGCAAGATGATGGTGGCCGACAACCAGTAAAGAATCTGCTATACAAAAAGAGGAACGACAGCTGTCGTTCCTCTTTTTTCGTTGATCCGGGTCAGTTCCGCGAGCACTTTTCCGCGTCGATGGCCAGCACGAACATCAGCACATAAAGCGCATCCTTCGGGTCGGTGATGTCCAGAACGTAGGTGTCCGTCCAGCGGAACGGTTCCTTGGACACGGCGGCCACCGTGCCGCCGTCCGGGCCGGTGATGGTATAGTCCCACTCGAACACATCGCCCTCCACATGCCAGCCGTTGAAGTCGATGTTGTACTTCGGCTTGAAGAAGGTCAGCTCCTTTTTCAGGGTGCCGATGCAGGTCTCGCCCTCGTACAGCTCAAACTTGGGCAGCCAGGTCAGGATCTCCTCCTTGACGGTGCCCAGCTCCTGCTGTTCTTCCGGGTCGTAGATCTTCAGGCAGTGCCCCCAGGACAGCTGCCCCTTGACCACATACACGGTGTTTTCGTTTTCGTCGTAGATGTCGTAGCTGTCAAACCAGCTGAATGCACGCTGTCTAAAAAGCAGTTTCATCTTCCTCACCTCACTCGGAATACGATTTGGGACGTCCTTTTCGTGCGGTTCTTCCGCTTTTTTCCATCATACCAGATTCTGCCTCATCGTGCAATCCCGAAGCAGCCCCGCCCGGAACATTCTCCGG
>ERZ773218.3357-NODE-3357-length-10522-cov-2.453998_pt1 | contig 10522 bp, 6 predicted proteins | sample MGYA00580527_ERZ773218 | MGnify/ENA primary metagenome ERZ773218 (study PRJEB29015, sample SAMEA2737763) | human gut metagenome | biome: human gut; feature: human-associated habitat; material: faeces | place: China | collected 2012 ...
AGTTCGAATCCGGTCCCGGAGCTCCGGCGAAACCGATACGATTCGGATAGCAACCGGTCAACAAGCCGGCACGAGACGCTCCACTGATCGGCTGTCCCGCCAAGAAGTGTGTAAAACGAACGCCTTCCGCCGCCATTTTGTCGATATTCGGAGTGGTATATCCGTAAGCCCCATTAAAAGAAAAATCTCCGTACCCCACATCATCCAAATTAATCAGGACGATATTCGTGTAATCAGCGGCTATGCCTGCCATTGAAAAGGCTGAGGCGGCCGTCAGTAACATTAGTTTATTCTTCATGATATTATTTATTGATATATTGGCTTTTAATTAAACAAATATAAACATACATAATCAGACGTTCTTTCTTTTTACATTTTTTAAAGCAAGAATAGTCCTAGGATTATCACTTTTCTAAAGAACGCTCAAAAGCATCTCTCATCGCTTGCAACTCCTTTACTTTCTCGGGATATTGATCTTTGAAATTCATATGTTCCGTGTTATCCTTTTCTAAGTTGGAAAGGAACAACTCATTAAGGACCTTCTCTCCCTCCGGAGTCACGTCATGGGGATTCGCTATTAATTTCCATTCCCCGCAACGGACAGCCCATTGCTTCCCAAAATCAAAATGAAGTGCCTTATGAGGAGAAGATTTGGAACTGTCTTTGATAAGTGGGAGTAAGCTCTTTCCATCCACATCCATCCCTTCCGCTGAAAGACCGCATAATTCGACCAAGGTAGGAAACCAATCGATATTCATCGCAACCTGATCACGTACCTCACCTTGTGGCAGCTCCTTGGGCCAGCAGATGATAGCCGGAACCCGGATACCTCCCTCAAACAAAGAGAATTTTCCGGCCCGGTAAGGACCGCTATAGCCTCCTCCTCTAAAAGTACGTTCCTCCATGCTATGCCCGTTATCCGATTGGAAGATCAAGATGGTATTATCAGCCAACCCCTCGGCAGCCAAGAAGGTACGTAACTCCCCTAAATAATCATCGAAAGTAGAGACAAACGCCGCATACATTCTTCTGGGATTAGGTAGGTCCGCATAATAATCCAACCATTTCTCGCTGGGCTGCAATGGGTAATGAGGGATATTTACCGCCCAATAGATAAAGAACGGTTTCTCTTTATCTTCCGTAGCGAATTTCTTGATCTCTTTCAGGTTCTCTGCGGCGAAAAAGTTGCCCGGAGAATAGATCTCCCTCTCATTCTGCCACAAATCATGCCGATTCGGGCCACCCCAATAATAGAAATGGGAATAATTATCCACACATCCTCCTCGTATTCCCCAAAAGTAATCGAAACCCTGTGCGTTCGGCCCCTGTTCTATACGGTCGCCCAAATGCCACTTTCCGATCAAGGCGGTACGGTAGCCATTCGATTTCATTCGCTCGGCTATAGTCTCTTTCTCTACCGGTAAGAAACTATTCCCTCCCGCATTCACTGTAAGTCCCGCACGTTTGGCGAATTGTCCCGTCAATAAGGAAGCCCTCGACACCGAGCTAACCGCCGCCCCATAAAACTGGGTAAAGCGAACGCCTTGATTTGCCAAGGCATCCATATGGGGAGTACATAAATCTTTCGCCCCAAAGCAGTTCACGTCCAGTGATCCATGATCGTCCGTATAGATCAAGATCACGTTCGGATGAGCCGACTGAGCCTCAACGATACCAGCGAGCAGAAGCCCGCTGGTAGTTAAAATGAGTTGTTTTATATTCATGATTTATTTTCAAATACGATACCTCGCCTTAGTCCCAGTTCGGATTTTGCTCCAAATTTGGATTCAAGACTGTTTGGTTATAAGGGATCGGCCATAAATAATCTCGTTTCGGATTAAAAGAACGTTTCACGACTTCTATTCCATCATAATTATGCATCATACCATTATTCTCTTTCTCGGCGGTTTTCCAACGCAAGATATCCGAATAGTAGAGTCCTTCAAAGGTCAACTCGATACGGCGTTCACGGCGGATTACCTCACGCATCTGATCTTTCGTCAAACCTTTTGGTACTTCCGGCATATTGATATCCGGACGCCTACGCAATTGGTTGATGGCATCATAAACTGACTGATCAGGACCACTCGCCTCATTCTGCGCCTCGGCATACGTCAACAGAACTTCCGCATAACGAATTAAAATGAACTTAAAAGCCGAACGTTCTACTAAAGGAATCGTTACATCATCCTCATAAGAAGTGTATTTCTTCACACCGAAACCCGTAGTCGCCACATCTTCTTTTGTGATCGTCTTTCCTAAATACGGATAACCGATGCAAACGATCGATTTCAATAAACGAGGATCTCTGTTCTCATACGGACGAGTCGGATCATAAAGCGGTGACTCTTCTATCGTCTTCCCGTCAATACAGAGATATGTATCAACCAGTTCCTTCAAGGGAGCCGGATTCAAGCGCCAGATATTCTGATCATAATCCGTTGGATACTCCGGCAATTTCGCTTCTATATCAAAGATTACCTCACAATTATATTTATTATCTTCGCTAAAGAAATGACGATAATCATTGAATAATTGATAAACGCCAGACTCCATTACCTGCTTAGCAGCTTGGGCCGCCTCCGCCCAACGAGAATTATATAATAAAGTACGGGCTTTTAACGCTAACGCAGCACCTTTTGTCGCACGTCCCAAGTCTGAGCTAGCATAGGTGTCCGGTAGCACGGCAGCGGCCTCCTCCAAATCCTTGACAATCTGATTCACTACCTCGTCCTTGGAATTGCGAGGTAATTCGGCTTGCTCATCCGCATTGGGAGCATCTATAATCAGTGGCACACCTCCGAATTTATCGACCAGACTTAAATAATAGAAAGCTCGTAAGAACTTGGCTTCACCCACCATCTTCGCCTTCTCCGACTCATCCATATCAACACCTCCGACATTAGCGATGAAAGTATTCGTACGGCCAATACCAACGTAACAGTTCTTCCATAAACTTCCGATTAGAGCCGTAGTAGACAAATGTTCACCCTTTCCAATCGCTTGCGTACCATTCGCCTCGTTATAAGGCATCGCATTCGCTGTCAACATATCGAATTCCATCGTATGCAATGAACGCCAAGGTTTCAATGCGTTGTAACATCCCATTATACCGGCGCTCGCATGCTCTTTTGTCTTCCAGAATGTTTCCGTGGAATATTGATCGGAAGGATCTACATCCAACCAGCTATCGCAAGCGATTAAACTCATACAAGCGACAGCGACACATATCATCTTATATATTTTACGTCTCATATTATTATTCCTTATTATTTAAAATGTGACATTAACACCTGCCGTATAAGTCCGTACAGACGGATAGGCATACCAGTTGCTTCCCTTCAAGTTCTTCTCCGGATCAAAATCCTTCATCGGAGAGAACGTGAATAAGTTTTGCGCATTGACAAAGACCTTTAATCTCTTAACCACACCGCTTTTCAAGAAAGAGGCCGGTACGTTATAAGAAAGTTGCAAGTTCTTCAAACGTAAATAAGAGGCATTTCTCAACCAGAAATCATTTGTACGGAAATTCTCGTTCAAGCATCCTTCATACGTAGTCAAGATAGGCAATGTAGCGCTGGTTCCCCGCTCGGGAGTCCAAGCATCCGTCAACCATTGTTCCGGCAAACCACAACCAAACCATAAAGGAGTAGCACCAATGCGGTCTCCATATGTATAGACATCAGTTACACCTTGGAAGAAAGCGCCCAGATCCCAATCCTTATATCCTAAGTTGATATTGAATCCATAAGTTATCTTAGGAATCACACCACCACGTATCTGGCGGTCATCTTCGGTAATTTTCCCATCTCCATTCGTATCCTCAAACTTCAGATATCCCGGTTTAGTAGCTGCGGTTTGATACGGACTATTCTTGATTTCCTCCTCAGATTGGAAAATACCGATAGCATGAAGCATATAATAAGAATCGATAGGCTTTCCTTCTTCCAAGATAAACATTCCATCAATGATTGTTTGCCCCTTCAAGCTAACGATCTTATTCTTGATAAAGGTCATATTTCCATTTACCTCGTAACGGAAGTCCCCGATATTGTTCCGATATCCCATATTCAACTCGAAACCTTTATTGCTCACCTCGCCGATATTACGGATCGGGCCATCCAGACCACCTACTTGATCCGGCAAAGTAACCTTTCGCAAGATGTCGGAAGTACGTTTATCAAAGAACTCGAAAGAGAAATCTAAGTTTCCGTTTAACAAGCTAGCGTCAATACCGACATTCGTCATGGTCGTTGTCTCCCATGTGATGTTCGGATCGTTATAGGCGGTAATAGCCGCTCCGGATTGCATCGCTCCATTTAACGGGTAGTTATAATCCGTAATTGAACCATCATTTTTTATCACCTTCAAGTTCATTAGGTCCACGTAACGGAACAAATCGATACGCTCGTTACCCAATTGTCCCCAAGAAGCTCTCAATTTCAGATTATATATCCAAGGAATATCTTTCATAAACTCTTCCTCGCTCAAACGCCATCCGGCAGAGAATGATGGGAAAATACCCCAACGATTTCCTTTGGCAAAACGAGACGAACCATCATAGCGAAAGTTACCCTCAAATAAATAACGATCCTTATAACCATAATTCACCCTACCAAAGTAAGACATCAAGACTGATCTCGAGGAAGTACCCGCTACACTCGGATTACTAGAACCTGCGTTTAATTCGTGCAACTCGTTCCCTAAGAAACCTTCTACCTTAGCGGAAAACTCAGTCTTATCATCGCTCTCAAAACTATAGCCAGCCAATACTTTTACGTCATGGGCATCATTGAACTTCTTGCCCCAAGATAAAGTATTGAATACTGTAACTGCCAAGTCATTCTTATCACCTTTATAGGCATGGCGTGTATTCTGACCGTCATAAACCACTCGTTTCTCCTCATTGGTCTTCAACTGATATTCGTATACATCAGGCGCAAAACGAGATTGCAGATAATCATATTTGTTTAAACCGACATTCAAGTTATAAACGATATCAAACGGAAGCTTATATTCCGCAGACAAATTCGCCAACATACGCAAGGACTTATGCTTGTTCTCGCCCTCATCGGCCAACGCCAACGGATGGCGATAGATATTATGCCCAGGAGTACGGATAAAGGTATCCGCATAGCGACCATCGGCCGTATAAGTCGGGTGGAAAGCCTGCGCTTTATAAGTCATCTCCACTAAGTTTGCCACACCCGCTACCGGCTCATTATAGATCTGATAATGCGCATTGATATTAGCGCCGATCTTCAAACGGCTATTTACCTGAGCAGTCGTATTCACAGCTAAGGTATATTTATTGGAATCCGTTCCACGCAATACTCCATTTTGATCACCATAGCCTAAAGATACGGAATACGTATATTTATCATCACCTCCGGAGAAACGCATGTTATGCTCCATAATAAAGGCATTATTATACATAATATCCAACCAATTATTCTGCGGATACATAATCGGGTCTGTTAACATACCTTGTTTGTACTCCTCGATTAACGCATCAGAATAATCCACCGTTAGTTTACCTTCGTTCCGTTGCGCTTGGTTTCTCATTTCCATAAACACGACCGGATCATATACGAAGTTAGGCAGATAGGTAGCCTGCTGCACGCCGAAATAGTTATTATAATCGACGGTAAACTTACCTTTCTTTCCCCCCTTTGTCTTTACCAAGACAACGCCATTCGCCGCACGAGAACCGTAGATAGCGGAAGAAGCCGCATCTTTCAATACGGAAATACTCTCAATATCATTCGGATTTACCGCTTCCAACGGGAACTCGATGCCATCCACCAAAATCAACGGGTTATTATCGTTCAAGGTTCCCTGACCACGAATACGAATCGTCGCCCCGTCCGCTCCCGGCTGAGCACCCGCTTGATTTACGTAAACACCTTGCGTACCTTGCAACGCTTGGGTCGAGTTGGTGATCGGACGATTCTCCAACGTCTCCGCATCCAAAGAGGAGATCGCTCCTGTTAAATTCACTTTCTTCTGCGTTCCGTAACCTACGACCACAACCTCATCCAACTTCTGGGTATCCTCGGACAGGCTAACCATTACTTTCGAAGAATTACCAACCTCGACCGTACGATCCGTATAACCAATAAAAGAAACTACCAAGATCGCATTGTCCGGTACTTCCAGACTGAAGTTTCCATCGATATCCGTAATCGTTCCGTTCGTAGTGCCTTTAACGACAACATTCGCCCCGATAATGGGTTCTCCCAAGGCATCTTTTACTTGCCCGGTAATCTTTCGTGGCGAAGACTGGAATAAGGCATTCGGATGTGAGACACTTGAAACACTCTTTGACTTAATTATAATCTGCCGGTCTACAATCTCATATTGGTATCCCGTATTTTTCAAGGCTTGCTCTAAGACCTCCTCTAACGAAGCATTATTTGCTTTTACACTCGTTTTCCTATTTACATTTACTTGATTATCATTCAAGAAGAACGTGTACTCACTATTTTTCTCTATTTCTTTTAGCACTTCCGATATACTGCAATCCTGTTTATTCATGGAAAGCTTATAATTCTGTCCATAGGTAGAAGCGGATACAGTGCATGCGAAAGCCAAGGATAACAACGCACTTATCTTCATGACTCGGTTTACTTTTCTGATTTTTTTCATAACTTTGTAATGTTTCTGATGAATAAATTAGCAGGTGTGTCGGCCTCTCAACTCCTAACGCCTGCCGTCAAGAACATTTGATCAGGAGGAGAAACCTAGTTTTTCCTCCTGTTTTTTATTAGACTCAAGAACTGTTAACAAGCATATCTCCTAGAATTTAACGTTAGACACTCATTTATCTCCCTTTATATATAGTTCATATTCATTGTCTTTCTCTCTGTATTTAATGGGCGACGTATTGCTCAGCATAAACAGGATTCGCTCCAAGGACTCATCCCGTACCTTAAACGTAAACCGATATTTCTCCGCTATCTCCTTCGGGCACTTTATCTTCCGCCCGAACCAAGGCTCCAGACGGGTAAGGATCATGCTCAAGCGTTCGTTCTCAAAACTGAGGACACCGTTACGCCAACCCGAATACTCCTCGGCATTAACCGTCTTAACTCTAACGGTATTCGCTTGTTTGTCGAAAACCAACATCTCGTTCGGGTTCAATATCACCTCACGCCTGTTCTTCACATTGGGACCTCCCAAGCCAATCTTCACCTTACCGTTTAACAGGATCGTCTCCAACTTGCTCTCGGAATCATAATTGAAAACCTCGAAGGCCGTGCCCAAGGCCGTTACATCCATGTTCTTGGTATGCACGGTAAATGGTCTTTCCCGATCTTTCGCTACGTCGAAGAAGGCTTGCCCTTTTAATTCCACATCACGGGTCTTGCCATCGAAACTCTTTGGGTAAATCAACTGGCTATTCGGCCCCATTCTCACGGTCGTGCCGTCCGATAAGGAAACCGGCTCTATGCAACGGACACCGGAGGCCATTACATATATATATTGATCTTCTTTCGTATGAGACCAATAAACTACGCTTCCTACACCTAAAAGTAGCAATATGGAGGCGGCTATCGCCGTAATCTTATAGACCCAGAGTTTACGGACACCGTTTGTCGCCATTGTCCGGGCTATGATTCGTTCCCACATGCGATTCCCCACCACGGGATTCACGCGATCCGCAGCCTCGTCCCATTGGGAACGCATACGCTCTTCCACTTTTGGGTCACACAGCAAACGTTGCCGATCTTTCTCATCCAGAGCATCTCGCATCAACTTCTTCAATATCGTTCTCGTATCTTCGCTCATGTTTATTATTCTTGTTCTACTTATAAATACACGCCACGACTCCCTCCCCCCTATTGGAAGATAAAAAAATTCGCTTAGGTTAATCAAATTCAGATAAGATACCCAAATACGATTGAAAAATAATCATGCCTAAAGCCTCAAGTACAATTAAATGTCCATTACTTATAGGTACTCTTTAAAATTATCTTTACGAAATTGTATTTTATCAGTATCTTCCTTGCTTTCCATCCTTATATTTCCGTCCTTTGTATTCAATGAAATTGGTTGCCGACGGTGTCGGCAGTATTTCCGACGCCGTCAGCAATATTTCCGACAGCGTCAGCAGCATTGCCGAGGGCGTCGGCAACCGATTTCATCAAATAGAAACGCCAAAGAGATAAACGTTAAATCTCCGAGGCATCCTATACATTATCCATTTAAATAACGAGAAAATCATGGGTAAACCAAGAAGTGGCATCCAAGTCAGTATTTATAATACACCGGGCAATGAACAACGCGGGCCAACATCCTGCGCACGAGTCATCACCAGAGATACCAAACGCATGAACGATATATGTGAGTATATTTCCGAATGCTCATCCGTCACCTCCGCCGACATAAAAGGTGTATTGGAGGCGCTTACTTCCTATATCGGCAGGGAATTATCCTATGGGTACAGCGTGGAACTGGAAGGATTGGGACATTTCTCGCCATCGGTAAAAAGCAAAGAAGTAACGGACCAGAAAGGAAATACTAAATCAAGCGCTAGCATACACGGCGTTAACTTCCGCTGCTCTCCCCGACTGAAGGAGATGGTAAAAAAGAACGCCCCCATCTTGGTTAAACGGGAAAATCTGCCCAAAACGGGAATCGAGGGAAGGAAGGCTAAGATGTTATCTTATCTAGAAAGAAACTCATATATAAATCTCACCGATTACGCCGGCTTGAACAATTGTACCCGCTACCGTGCGAGCGAGGATATCAAGCAATTTATCAAGGATAACGTAATAGCCAGCGTAGGATATCGAACACACCGGATTTATGTGCTGCCTGAAAAAGAAGACGAGCAAAACTAAAACTTAGGACGAAAGTGGCACTTCCGGACTCTATAAATACGTGACCTAGGAAAGCGCTAGATAAACCAGATAAGTAACATGATATTTTTCTTCAAGAACTTCAAGGCTTCGCTGATTTGGTTCTCAACGGTCTTCTCGGAAATATTGAGTTGGAAGGCTATCTCTTTATAGCTTTTATGCTCCTTCCGGCTTAGATTAAAGATAACCCGGCGTCTTTCCGGCAATTCCTCTATCAAATGATCGATATACTCCCCCAAGTTATAGGCGGTGATCTCTTCCTCTAAGTCGTAGGAGGTCTCCATAGCGGACAAGACCGTCATTTTATAAAAGTCCTCGTTCACGTTCTTCCGGTGCTGATTAAAGATCAAGTTACGGGTGATGACAAACAGAAGCCCCTTGAAGTTATCATCCTCCCGGATGAATTCCCTCGACTCCCAGACCTTGATAAACACCTCTTGTACCACATCCTCGGCCACATCCCGATTATTCAAATAAAGCCCGCAGAAATGATAAACCTTTTCCCAATATTGTTTATACAACATCGAAAAAGCCTCCCTATCTCCTTCTTTCAACGACTTTATAATTTGTCTCTCTTTCATTTAGCATCACATATCGTTTCGCAAAGATAATAAAATCATATACTAATAAAAGTTAATGATATCCCAGTTCTCCCGGACTTCTTTGTACTATTAATATAGCACGAGAAATAATGGAAGAAGAAAACAAACATATAAGCGATTTATTAATCCGATACGTAAATGGACTCTATACACGGAACGATATAGAGACCTTGCGGAAGTTAGCCTCATCCATAACGGAGCGAGCAGAATTAGAAAGCGAAATGGACCGGGTCTGGAGCGAAGCGCAGGACTTACCTCAATCCGATTCCCATAATCATCTGCTTTATAAAAAGGAGGCGCAAGACCTGTTGGATAAGACACGTAAAAGAGAAAGAAGAATCTCCCTATCCACTTTCATCAAGTATGCGGCGAGCATAGCGATTATCGTTTCCATCGGATTCGGAGCGAAACTATACCTAAATCATTCAGCGAAGCAGCATGCATCTGCCAGCGACCATCTCCTAACGGAAATAAGCGTCAATCATGGCGAACATAAGCAAGTCACCCTTCCCGATGGTACGGTCGTTCATCTAAACGCCGGTACCGTCATGCGATACCCAACGGAATTTACCTCTGACATCCGTTTGGTAGAAATGGAAGGAGAAGCTTTTTTCAATGTCATGAGAGACGAGGGCAAGCCCTTCATCGTCCGTACCCGACAAGCCGACGTAAAAGTACTCGGAACCTCTTTCAACGTAAAAGCCTATCAAGAGGATGAGTTGATAGCCGTCAGCGTTCGGACCGGAAAAGTTGAGGTGGATATGCCCGAAAGCGTAATGCGTCTATTACCGAACGAGCAAGTAATCGTGAATAACGCGAATGGAGAGATCCTTAAAAAGAACGAGGACGCCCAAAAAGTAACGGCTTGGCTGCAAGGTGGCCTTTATTTCAACCGAACACCTATCAGTAGCGTTATACACGATTTGGAGCGGATGTATAATCAAGAGATCGTACTCGATCCGAATGTCGTATTCGACGATTACATCTATGGCGAGCACGACAATAAAAGTCTGGAAGCCGTACTGAACGCAATTCAATATTCAACCGGCATCCGAT
>ERZ773218.3362-NODE-3362-length-10497-cov-3.426547_pt1 | contig 10497 bp, 8 predicted proteins | sample MGYA00580527_ERZ773218 | MGnify/ENA primary metagenome ERZ773218 (study PRJEB29015, sample SAMEA2737763) | human gut metagenome | biome: human gut; feature: human-associated habitat; material: faeces | place: China | collected 2012 ...
TGACGGTTACGGAATTATCAACCCTCCTACCCGCAAGGATATCAAAGTATATCGCATCGACGCAATGGATGCTGCCAACGAAATGAATAATGCGAAAGCCTTCAATATGATCGTACTTGGCGGTTTACTGCAACTCCGTCCTATCGTAACTCTGGAAAACGTCATCAAAGGATTGAAGAAAACTCTTCCGGAACGCCATCACCACTTGATTCCGATGAACGAAGAAGCAATCAAGAAAGGTATGGAATTAATCCGTGAGGTTTAATTAACAGATAATGTACAATGGATAATTGATAATTATTAGCTACGTATAGTACGTATGCAACATAATTTTCAATTATCCATTATCATTAAATCAATTAAAGTAAGTATCTTTGCCTCCAATTATGAGACGAATCTTACTATTATATATATTACTTTCCGTTATAGGTTTGACGACTGTTCACGCACAGTTCGATAATGGTCGCCAGAGAGTAGACGAAAACGGATACGACCAATACGGAAATCAGGTAGACCCTGCCATGATTCCGGACAGATTGGATAGTGCAAATGTCGAAGTACAGGGATTGCCTCCAAAGTTGTATATGTGGCGTATCAAGAACCAGTTGGGCGACCGGACTATCATCCCGGCAGATACAGCCTTTCATCATTTCCAGAATTCAAACCTGACTGAAGGACTTACCGGACATTATAATTATCTGGCCAATATGGGTTCTCCCCGTATGTCACGCATCTTCTTTGACCGCCGTGACCCAGAGCCGACTATTTTCATGGAGCCTTTCTCCAGTTTCTTCATTCGTCCTACGGAATTTAATTTCACTAACAGTAACGTACCTTATACGAATCTGACGTATCACAAAGCCGGTAATAAAGTGAATGGGGAAGAGCGTTTCAAATCTTACTTCTCTGTCAATGTAAACAAGAAACTGGCTTTCGGATTTAATGTAGACTACCTATACGGACGAGGATATTACAATAATCAGAATACGGCGTACTTTAATGCAGCAGTTTTCGGTAGCTATATCGGCGACAAATATCAGATGCAGGCTATATACAGCAATAATTACCTGAAAACAAATGAAAACGGAGGTATTGAGGACGACCGCTATATCACTGCACCGGAAGAAATGGCGCAAGGTCAAAGAGAATATGAATCAACCAATATTCCTACCGTACTAAGTGCAACGACCAACCGCAACCATGACTTTTATGTCTTCCTGACCCAACGATATAATCTCGGATTCAGTCGTGACATACCACAGGCTGAAAATGACACCACTCCCGTCAAACAGGAGTTTGTCCCCGTTACCAGTTTTATACACACCATCCAAGTGGAACGGGCACGGCATAGCTTTAATTCTAATGACGACATGCGTGAAAAAAATTATTATCAGAATACTTACTTTGATACGGATAATCCTAATGTCAGAGACAGTACCACCTACGTCGGAATCAAAAACACCATAGGTATTGCGTTACTTGAGGGATTCAATAAATATGCCAAAGCCGGATTGACTGCATTTGCTTCCTATAAAATCAGCAAGTATACACTGATGAATATGGAAGGAAATCCGTTGCCTGATAAATACAACGAAAATGAAATATTTGTTGGAGGCGAATTATCCAAACGTGAAGGGAATGTGCTTCATTACCACGCTATCGGTGAAGTGGGATTGGCAGGAAAAGCAATCGGACAATTCAATGTAAAAGGAGATATTGACCTGAACTTCCCGTTGTGGAAAGACACCGTCAGTCTTATAGCCCGTGGTGAAGTCAGCAATAAACTTGCTCCTTTCTATATGCGCCATTATCATTCCAAGCATTTCATGTGGGACGACGATATGGACAAGGAATTCCGTACCCGTATTGAAGGGGAATTGAGCATTGCACGTTGGAGGACACGCCTGAAAGCAGGAGTTGAAAATATCAAGAACTATACTTACTTCAACCAGGAAGCAAAACCGGAACAGAACAGCGGAAGTATACAGGTATTATCTGCTAGCCTTAATCAGGACTTCAAGCTAGGAATCTTCCATCTGGACAATGAGGTGACCTGGCAGAAATCCAGTGACCAGACTGTACTTCCTTTACCTGATCTCTCGCTATATCATAACTTCTATATGCAGTTCAAACTGGCGAAGAAAGTACTTAGTGTGCAATTGGGAGCCGACGTGCGTTATTTCAGCAAATACAATGCACCTGCCTATATGCCGGCCATTCAGAATTTCCACCTGCAACCGACAGACGATCAGGTACAGATAGGAGGTTATCCGATTGTGAATGTATATGCAAACTTACATTTAAAGCGTACACGTTTCTATGTAATGATGTATCACGTGAACCAGGGCATGAGCAGTCCGAATTACTTTCTGTCTCCTCACTACCCCATCAACCCACGTGTGCTGAAATTCGGTCTTTCATGGAATTTCTATGATTAACAAAAACTATACGACTTATGGTATCACGCCCCAAATTGAGACTGTTCAGATATTTAGTGCCAGTGATTATTGTATTGGCATTTATCTTCTCTTTCCGTCAATGCGGTAAGCAAGAAAAACCTGCGGGACATCCGCGTGATTATGCTGCCATTGCCAAGGAGGGTATCATACGTGTAGCTACCGAATATAATTCCATCAGTTTTTATGTAGACAGTGACACCGTTTCCGGTTTTCATTACGAACTGATACAGGCATTCGCCCGGGACAAAGGACTCAAAACCGAAATAACACCTATTATGAGTTTCGAAGAGCGGTTGGAAGGATTAAGCGAGGGACGTTATGACGTGATTGCTTATGGCATATTAGCCACCAGCAAGTTAAAAGACTCTCTGCTTCTCACCTCTCCCATTTTCCTCAACAAGCAAGTGCTGGTGCAACGCAAAGAAATTGGAGAGAATGATTCACTCTATATCCGCACCCAACTGGATTTAGCCCAGCGAACACTTCATGTCGTAAAAGGCTCCCCCTCTATTTTGCGTATTCAGAATCTAGGCAATGAGATCGGAGATACTATCTACATCAAGGAGATTGATAAATACGGTTCCGAACAATTGATATCAATGGTAGCGCATGGAGACATCGACTATGCCGTTTGCGACGAAAGTATCGCACTGGCGGCAGCAGATTCGTTGCCGCAAATAGATATTAATACAGCCATCAGCTTCACGCAGTTCTACTCATGGGCAGTCAGCAAACAATCACCCGTTTTACTCGATAGTTTGAATACATGGCTGGATAAATTCCAAAAAGAGAAAGAATACCAGAAGATTTATAAAAAATACTATGACAAAGAATAACCTCATCACTTTACAGGTCAGAAGAAAACAATCAAAAACAGAATGTAAGATGGATATATTCATGTCTATTTCCAGAAATAAACTCCCAAAGACTTGACTTTCGCTTTCGAATGTCGTATCTTTACAGAGTTAATGATAAAGTAGTTTCAATTAAACTACACGCAAAGGAGGGAATCGCGATTCTCTCCTTTCTTTTTATCCATCCGGGAAAAACCTCTCCCCGCCCCGGCTTTTCTTTTCGCTTAGCCTGGTGGTTACGGTTCTTCAGCCGGAGGATCAGCAGTGTTCACCTTACTTCTTACCGAAATGGAGTATATATCCGCCCCCAACGGACGTTCTGTTTGCCAGAAACAGAGCCTCTGTTCAGGTAAAACAGAGCCTCTATTGAAATAAAACGTAATGTCTGTTTTACCACTGTCTCTGCTAAGTTAATAATCAATAAAGTTGCTCTTGACAAAAAATAGCTTTATCTTTGGGGTTTGTTTAAGCAGACACAATAGGTATATATTATGAGTGAAAAGATTATCAAATGGGGCTTCATTGGTTGTGGAGAAGTAACCAAGACCAAAAGCGGTCCCGCTTTCCAGAAAGTAGAACATTCGGAAGTCGTAGCCGTGATGAGTCGTGACGGTGCGAAAGCGAAAGCGTATGCCAAAGAGAGAGGAATCAAAAAATGGTATGACGATGCACAAGAACTGATCGATGATCCGGAAGTAAATGCCATCTACATTGCCACTCCTCCTTCCTCACATGCTACGTATGCCATTATGTCCATGAAAGCAGGCAAACCTGCCTATATTGAGAAACCAATGGCTGTGACGTACGAAGAATGCACGCGCATCAACCGCATATCCAATGAAACGGGAGTTCCCTGTTTCGTTGCTTACTATCGCCGTTATCTCCCCTATTTCCAGAAAGTAAAGGAACTGGTAGAGAACGGTACTATCGGTAATATTATCAATGTGCAAATTCGTTTTGCCCAGCCGCCACGCGATCTGGATTACAATCGTGACAACCTTCCCTGGCGTGTGCAGGCTGACATTGCCGGAGGTGGCTACTTCTACGACCTTGCTCCGCATCAAATTGATTTGTTGCAGGATATGTTCGGTTGTATCCTCGAAGCAAGCGGTTATAAGAGCAATCGGGGTGGACTTTATCCTGCTGAAGATACATTAAGCGCCTGTTTCCAATTTGATAGCGGATTGGTTGGTAGCGGTTCCTGGTGTTTCGTAGCCCATGACTCTGCCCGCGAAGACCGTATTGAAATTATCGGTGACAAGGGAATGATTTGTTTCTCTGTCTTTACTTATGAGCCTATCGGCTTACATACCGAAAAAGGACGGGAAGAAATCTGTATCGGTAACCCGGAACATGTGCAACAACCTCTTATTCAGGCAGTGGTCGATCACTTGTTAGGTAAGTCCGTTTGCTCCTGCGACGGAGAAAGTGCAACGCTCACTAACTGGGTAATGGACAAGATATTAGGTAAACTATAACCCGAAAAAAAGCAAAAAAAAGTATCATTTTCTTGCGAAGTTTACTGATACTGTTAAAAAATTAATAGGAATATTCCATTGTATATTGTTAGTTTTTTCTATCTTTGTAAAAAGAAGCAAAGGGAAAATGAAACTAACAATATATTTTTTGTGCCATGACTAGAGAAGACTTAATGCGGAAAGCAATCGAGCTCTCCAAAGAAAATGTTGAAAATGGTGGAGGTCCTTTCGGTGCTGTGATTGCCACGAAAGAGGGGGAAATAGTTGCAACAGGAGTAAATCGTGTTACGGCATCTTGTGACCCCACTGCTCATGCCGAAGTGAGTGCGATACGTGCCGCAGCTGCCAAACTCGGTACTTTTAATCTTAGCGGATACGAAATCTATACTTCCTGCGAACCTTGTCCCATGTGTCTCGGTGCGATTTACTGGGCGCGATTGGATAAAATGTACTATGGAAACAATAAGACCGATGCCAAGAATATTGGCTTCGACGACTCTTTTATCTATGACGAACTGGAACTGAAGCCTGAAGACAGAAAGCTTCCTTCCGAAATCTTATTGCATAATGAAGCCCTTACTGCCTTCAAAGCCTGGGCGGCCAAAGAAGACAGAGTAGAATATTAAAAAACCTCTCACTATTATTAACCTATTAATTACCCCTCAAATGAAAAGAAAAAGCCTTTTATTTGTTATGGCATCAGTATGCCTGTTCAGTTGTCAACAGCAAGAAGAACTGCAAGATCCCAGTAAAGAAGTGATCGACTTTTCTACTTCTATTGACCAAAGTATCAACAATGCTCTTACTCGTAACAGCAGTAGTTTGACACTTCCGTTAAAGAACAATTTCGCTGCCGGAGATGTCATCTCAATGTCCGTTGCCGAGCAGGATTATCATCCATTTGCCATAGGTATGGATAGCCAGACCTGGAACGAGGCAGGCACCGATTCGGAAACGGTTACTTTCTATGCTCATTATCCTGAATTGACCGACGAAGCAGCTACTACCAGATCATTGAGCAGCCGCTATCGTGAAATCAAGGGTGGCTTAGAATATTTGTTCGGTACAGCCCAAGCCAACAAAGGTTCTAAGAATGTTGCTCTTGCATTCAAGAGAATGACAACGCCCGTCGTTCTGCTCGACGAGAACAACCAGCCGTACGAAGGTAGAGCAATCGTTAAACTGTTCTTGAAGAACAAAGGTGTACAGGACTTGTTCAGCGGCAAAATCGAAGCTGACCCCAATGCAAAACCGGAATACATTGATATTCGGAAAGTATCTGAAGGTATCTTGACTAACTTGATTCCACAGATCATCAAAGCCGGCGAGAAAATAGGAACGGTTATCCTGGAGGACGGTAAAGAAGAACCTATCATCGCAGAGGAGGACATTACCATAGAAGCCGGAACTCCTGTTGCGGTAAAAATGTACGCAAGACGCGGAATCATTGACGAACGAACTCCACTATTCAGATAAGACTAAAGAATAAAAAGTGATACTAATAAAAATCCCCGGAACCGCTGTAGACACTCAGCATTCCAGGGATTTTTTACACACAAAAGTTATTATTGAAATTGAAAACTGTCTCTTTATTAGATTAGAAGCGCATACCTACAGTAAACAACACTTGACTGCGTGTATTCGTAACTTTCGTTGCTTCTGGTGAACCAATGATTGTACTACCATCTTCATCTGTAAATCCATTCACAAACGGATAGAAGTTTTCTTTATATGTAGAGTATTTATAAGCTAAATCAGCATAAAACATTGATCCGCGATAACCAATACCCAATGTATAATTACTCATTGATTTAGAATTGGCAAAGTCTGTATCTGTCTGAATAGAGTTAATAGCCAAATCTTTGAAAGCATCTTGATGGAAAGCCGCAGTACTATAATTATATCCTGCCCTAAAAGCAAACTGTGGAATCACTTTATACTCCAAACCAAGACGAACAGTACTAACCCCTTTCAACATAGATGTCGTACTATTTTCAAATTCATAAGCAGAAGAATTACCTTCGGTATCTTTAAATTTCATGGAAGAATAATCTTGATACTCATACTCTGCTCCCAAAGCCAAACTCTTACCCACCGTATATCCTAAACTTACATTATAAGTCCAAGGAGTTTGAAAATCGAAAGGAAGAATCATATCCCCTTTTCCCGGAAGATTATCCCATGATCTCACGTCATATCCTTTTATTTCTCCAGTTACAACATCCATCACATCCGATATAACTTGTGCACTCGTTTTATAATCCAAACTATAGAATATTGGCGTATGTATAGCTAATCCAACTCGAAAAGGCGAATATTCAAAAGGACGAATAATAGCCCCCAACTTCACGTCAAAGCCAGACCCCTTTATTCTATTCCAACTCTGCAAACTATATCCTTCATCGTTTCCATAATCCTCATCATAAAAAGTATACTTATTATAATCTACAGAATAAGCACCCAGCGTCAACCCTAAATATACCCGATCATTAAAATTAAACGATACATTAAAATCATATTGGTCAATTCCTCCGCGTTCTTCCGAACGAAAATTTGCATATCCATTATCTAACATTCCTTCAAAATGTCCAGGAGAGATATAAAGAGGATTACCATTTATATCCTTATACTGTACCTCCTTCCCTTGTTCATCCTTATAGGTATAAGGAATATTGTTTACCCCTCCTGTTTTGTCATGTATTGTAATATCTCTAATCAGCCCAGCATCAGCTCCAAGAATAGAAAGCCACCCAATACCATTATCCGTATAAGGCGAATCTCCCCATTTTTCAATGCCAGCTGCTTGAGATGCCATTAGATAGGTTTGGGAGTAAAGCCCCAAATTACCTTCCATGCGCATGTTGTTATTAAATGATTTCGCTTTATGATAGTTAAAACCGAAATTCACAAAACGCAGCGGAGTTTCATTACCAATCTTCGAAGAAAACACAAACCCGATGTTATTAAAATCTCCTTTAGTTAAATCGGAATTAAACTTTTTCCCCAAATACTGACTTTCATTCCCATAAAGAGAAAACCCAAATGAAGTCATTACATCACTACTACGATAAAGACCAATACCTGCCGGATTAGTCCCCATTGTAGATATGTCTCCTCCAAGAGCTCCCATAGCTCCACCCATACCCACAAATCGAGCAGTTCCATTTAAATCTTTTCCTGTTAATTTGGCACCATCATATATCGTTTGTGCCATTCCCCAAGGCGCTATCATCAACATCCCTAGAGCAATTAAAACACTTATCTTTTTCATTCTTGTAAAACCGTTTAATTAATACTTATCTTCTGGCACTGCCACTACGAGAGGAGCCTCCACCTGATGATGACCTAGAAGAACCACCACTCGAATAACTGCCCCGAGAACTACTACCACCTGACGAAGCTGGAGAATAACTACGTGAAGAAGAACGAGAAGTACCATAGGAAGAAGAACGGGTATTACTATTATTCGCTGGAGAATAACTACGCGGTGCTTCTGAACTACCACGACTATAAGTTGATCTTGCACTACTGCTCCTAGTAGTGGTTCCGGACGAACGCGAATAACCAGAAGAACCAGTCGAACGGGAAGATGAAGAACTTCCGCTACTTCTAGTACTACTTGGACGAGAATAAGAAGCACTGCTACGACTACTTGAGCCACTGCGTTCACCTGAAGTCCGTGTACCCACTACACGCCTGGAAGTAGTTCCCCTGCTATAAGTAGAACCAGAAGAACGAACAGAACTACCTTCTGAACGAACTGCAGAGCCTCCCCGAACAGAAGAACCACTGGAACGAACGGCACTCGAACCATAACGACGAACAGTGGAAGGATTCCTGTAACTGCTTTGTCCGGAAGAACGACGGTTTGTATAGGTATGACCTGTCCAATGACCGCTTCCACCTCCGCCCCAGCCCCAGCTAGGACCACCGTGCCAGTGGTGATGATGTCCCCAATAGCCACCGCCATACCAGCCACCCCAGTGGCCGCCATACCAGCCGCCCCAATAACCCGGAGAATATCCCCAAGCGTAGTAAGGACGATTCCATCCCCAGCCATAGTTCCATCCCCAGCCGTAAGAGCCATAACGCCAATCCCACCAGAGTGGATTACTGAATGTCGGGAACGCATAAGCATACATACCGTCGGTATATACATTCCAGTCCCATGAATTCGGACCGTAAACTACATCCCAATACAACGGGCTGCTGATGCTGATAGCAAAACGAGGATTGCGGAAACGGATGATACGTTCAGCGTATTCATAGTCGTCTTCCGTACCATTGAATTCGCCTGTCACCCATTCTCCGTCCAAATCCGGATTAGATTTTTCTTTTATATATAAGGTATCATTATCCATTACGAATTCATTATCACGTGCATCGTAACGGCGGTTATATTCATCCACATCCCGTGTTCTTCCCTTACGGTCCTGAACCACTACTGTAGTACCCGGTGAAGTATAGATGTTGGTCACCTGTTTCTTCGTTTCCTTCTTAACCGGAGTTTCTTTCTTCTCCTGTTTGTCTTTTGAAGGAATGAAGTAAAGGTCGTCATCAACGCTTTGTGCCATCAAGCCTATCGGGAGGCACAAGGCAAATAGCAAGAAATAAACAATCTTTTTCATATCATCTCGGTTTATGTAATTACTTAAACTTATTCATGTTACAAAGATAAGGAAGAGATTTTTCGTCCGAGGGAGATTTTCCCCAAAGGATAATAGGGAAATCCCTATTTCTAACTATCTTTGTCCATTATTCACCAGAATTAAAAACAACTATGAAGTATTTTGAGTTCACATTCCGCACCCACCCTTGCACAGAAATCGTCACTGACGTACTGGCTGCCGTACTGGGTGAAGTCGGGTTTGAAAGTTTTGTTGAGTGTGAAGGCGGACTGACCGCATATATCCAACAGACAATCTGTGATGAAAACGCCATCAAGATTGCCATCACCGAGTTCCCCCTACCCGATACGGATATTACTTATACATACACCGAAGCGGAAGATAAGGACTGGAATGAAGAATGGGAAAAGAATTTCTTTCAACCCATCATTATCGGAAACCGATGTGTGATTCACAGCACTTTCCACCAAGATATTCCCAAAGCGGAATATGACATTGTCATCAATCCTCAAATGGCCTTCGGAACAGGACACCACGAGACTACCAGCCTCATCATTGAAGAATTGTTGGACAGCGAATTGAAAGATAAATCTCTGCTCGATATGGGCTGCGGAACTTCAATTCTTGCCATCCTCGCACGTATGCGGGGCGCACGCCCCTGTACAGCCATCGACATTGATGAATGGTGTGTACGAAACTCCATCGAAAATATCGAATTGAACCACGTAGACGATATTGCCGTTTCACAAGGAGATGCCTCGTCGCTTACAGGAAAAGGACCTTTCGACGTTATCATCGCCAACATCAACCGGAATATATTACTGAATGATATGAAGCAATATGTTGCCTCCATGCATACGGATTCCGAACTCTATATGAGTGGATTTTACGTAGACGATATTACCGCCATCCGCGAAGAAGCGGAAAAGAACGGATTGACTTTCGTTCATTATAAAGAGAAGAATCGCTGGGCAGAGGTGAAGTTTGTTTATAAAGGATAAGAGTCCTGATGGATGTAGAAAAAATGAGGTTGTGTCAAAACGTTGGCACAACCTCTTTTATATTTTACAGTTCTGCT
>ERZ773218.3367-NODE-3367-length-10478-cov-8.722537_pt1 | contig 10478 bp, 3 predicted proteins | sample MGYA00580527_ERZ773218 | MGnify/ENA primary metagenome ERZ773218 (study PRJEB29015, sample SAMEA2737763) | human gut metagenome | biome: human gut; feature: human-associated habitat; material: faeces | place: China | collected 2012 ...
GAGGCGTGCCGTCCGCCAGCTGCACGCCGGTGACGGTGTTGCCGTTGAGGGCGACGTGGAAGGAGACATCCTGTCCGCTGCGCTTAACATAGGTGATCTGCCGGGTATCCGCCTGAGCGTCGGTGTAGACCACCACGCCGTCGGAGTTCAGAACGGTGATGTTCCCGGCCCGGTCCGTGACCCGCAGGTACGCATAGCCCTTCTGGCCGGGCTGGATGGAGAAGCTGCCGCTGCCGTCGGTGAGGGACAGGTCCGTCCAGCTGCCGGTGATGGCGTCCTGACTGGCAAAGACGGTGTCAGACAGCATCCATGCCGCCGTGTCCACGCCGCTGCCCAGGTCGGAGACCGTTACCGTCACGGTCTGGGTGCTCTTGAAGAACAGGCCGAAGGTGACGGTGTTCAGGAACTGGCGGAAGGGATTCCCGGCGATGGTCAGCTCCGCCTCCGGCGGGGTGATATCCGCCACGCCGGTGACGGTGATGGTCAGGTCGCCCTCCACGCTGGGGATCAGGCATTCGTCGAAGTCCACATCGCCCATGCCGCCGGGGGTCTGGCCGTTGACCAGCAGGGAGTAATCCGGCAGCTTGGAGTAGCCGGGGGCGATATCCACCCGGAACCGGTAATCCTGCCCGTGGCGGACGGTGGTCTCGCCGGTGAAGGTGAAGCCTGTGCCGGTGGGCGGTGTCACGGTATAGATCCGATACACCGACACCGTGACAGTGGTGCGGTTGCCGGCCACGTCTACGGCCACGATCTCGTGGGAGACGTTGTCGGCGGGGAGGGTGTACAGGCTGCCCTCGGCGGTGGCGGGCTGGCCGTCCACCGTGACGGTGAAGTCATGGGCGTCGGTGACGGTGAAGGTCACGTCGCCGTAATAGGTCTCACCGTCGGTGATGCCGGTGATGACCGGGGCGTCGGCGTCCTCATCTGCCACATGGCCGCAGCCGCACAGCAGCTTCTGGTTCAGCCAGACGTACTGGTGCTGGGCATGGGGAACCACGTCCACGCCACCGACGATGGGGACATAGCCGTTGATGATGCCGCCGTCGGAATAGGCGCAGCCCTCCGCCAGAAGGGCGGCGCAGGGGCTGCCATCGATCTGCGTGATCTCGCCGAAGTGGCCGCCGGTGAGAGCGCCGCCTCCGCCGGACTGGACGTTGACGCTGCCGAAGGTGCCGGCGCTGGCGACCAGCTTGCCGCCATTATTGATGGTGACATCACCGGTGAAGGTACCGCCGGTGACGGTCACGGTGTCGGAGATGGTGACGGCGCCGAGGAAGCTGCCGCTGGAGACGGAGGAGCCGTCCTGCAGGGCCACGGCACCGTAGAAGGTGCCGCCTTCGATGCGGTTGGGCCCGAAGATGCTGGCGGAGCTGGTGTAGCTGCCGCCGGAGAGGGTGACGGCGGCATCCTTGGCCAGCGTCACCTTGCCGCCCAGCATCACGCCCTGCGCCGCCGTCAGCGTGAAGGAGCCGCTATTGACGGAGATGGGATCGGTGCTGCTGCGGAGAACCGTGAGGGTGCAGCCACGGTAGGCATCGGTCCGGGCCAACGCCAGAGCCTCCGACAGGGACAGGTAGTAGCCGGTGGAGCCGTTCAGCTCCACGGAGGCGGCTACCTCCGCACGGCACTGGCTGCACCGATTGTCGGCATCCACGCCGGGGTGGTCACAGGTCAGCTCCCGTACTGTCAGAACGTCGGTGCGGACGGAATAGCCCTTGTAGGAGAAGATGCCGTAGTACTGGGCCGGCCCGTCGATGAAGGTATAGAGGGTGAAGGGGTTCTGCCAGGCCACTGCACTGCCGTAGCTCTTGATCCGGTCGGGATCGCCCACCTGATACCACTGGAACTCGATGGTGGGGCTGCTCTCGGGGATGTGGAAGGTGACCTCCGTGACGAAGTCCGGCCGATAGCCGACGGGGGTGGTGGGATAGAGGTCCGTGTCCACAGGGTAACGGGTGATGATGAAGGGAGGTGTGGTGACGGTGACGTCCTCCAGATAGCGGAGATTTTCCTCTGTGACCACGTCACCGGTATTGGCGTAGCTGCCGTCGGCCTTTTGGAAGGTATAGCCCTCCGCCGGGAAGAACAGAGGCGTGCGGGAGGTATCCTCGCCGCTGTAAGCGATGCGGGCGAAGGTGCCGCCGGTGACGGACAGATCAGCGCTGTCGGAGGCCAGATACACCCGGTTGAACTGGCCGCCGGTGATGGCGACATGGCCGCCCAGCACCAAAATGGTGCCGTCCCGCCACAGCTTACCGCCACCCTGACTGTCGCAGATGGTGAGACTGGCGTCGATCATCAGGTCGTTGGAGCCGGAGAGGGTCTTGCCGTTGAGATCCAGCGTATAGGTGCCGGTGGGGAGGCCCATGCTGCTCCAGAGGGCATCCCTCAGCAGGGTGATGGCGGAGCCTTCCAGCGCTGCGGCATACTGGGCAGCGTCCTCAAAGATGGCGAAGTGGCGGAGGGTATCATCCTTAGCCACCTTGGCCACCATCTTGGTGCCGCAGATGCGGCAGGTGATGCCGTCGATCTCATCGTGGGGGCAGGAGACCACGGCGACATTTTCCAGCGTGGGCGTGATGTCACTGCGGCGGATCAGCTGGCCGTCCGCCTGCTGATAGGCAGCGCCGGAGGCCAGAGCCGCACGGGGATATGCGGCATCCTCCGACGTAATGCGGGCGAAGGTGCCGCCGAAGAGGGTCACGTTGTAGGCCTGAAGGTCCAGCGTGTTTTCAAAGCAGCCGGCCTCCACCGTCAGGCGGCCGCCCTTTACCGTCAGTGCCTGACCGGTGATCTTGCCGGAGCTGGTGCTGTCACGGATGGTGAGGCTGCCGGAGCTCTGCTCCAGCGTCATGGGAGCCGACAGGGTCAGGGTGTGGCCCTCCAGCGCCAGCACGGCTCTTATGCCGTCCAGAGAGAAAGCATCGGCAGGCAGAGAGACATTGGTCAGCATGACCACCGGCGTGAAACGGGCGCCGTCCTCGTCGGCATCGGCGGAGGTCAGCGCATCCTCCAGATGCGGGAAGAAAGCGTCGTTCCACCGGGCCTCTGCCTGAAGGCCGCAGTGACTGCACAGGCCGGCATCGTCAAAGCCGTGACCGGCGTACCACTGGAAGTGAACGGTGGTGCCGTTGCCGGCCTCGTCGGTGACGGTCAGGGTCTGCTGTCCCTCCTGAGAGCCGGAGACGGCGCTGAGGCGGAGGACATACCAGCCGTCCTCGGCGGCGTAGGTCATCTCCGTGCCGTTGAGGGTGACGCTCTTGAGATGGTCATCCCGGAAGGCGATGCGGAGACCGTCCTGGCAGTAAATTTGGTTCTCGGCCACATCGGAGGAGATCTCCGGGGCGGTGGCGTCAACCGTCAGGTCATCGGTGCTGAGGTAGGTGACATTGCCCGCCCAGTCGGTGATCTTGGCATAGACGATGCTGGTCTGATCGTCCGGCAGGGCCACGGCCTTGCCGGGATAGGGCCGGAACTGATGGGCAAGATCGCCCATCTTGTCGGAGGTATAGCGCTGATCCGTCACCAGATACTCCACCGTCACGGGGTAGAGCTCGGGGTCATAGCCGGCGTGGTCAACGCTGTCATCGGCAGCCTCGATGGTGAACCGGGCGCCGGTGGGGAAGAACAGGCCGAAGGTGACGGTGTTCAGGAAGTCCTGCCACCAGTTGTTTTCATCGATGATGATCTTGCCGGTGGGCGTGCGCAGGTCCTTGAGGGGAGTGCCGTAGGAGACGCCGCACAGGGAGCAGACCGGCAGCGTAAAGTAGCTGTCCGGCATCTGGCCGTCGTGGGGGCAGGCATAGCCGCAGCCGCAGCAGCCCGGCCGTCCGCTGCGGACGTTGTGGGTGTGGGCCACCACCTGCACCTCGCCGCTGAGCGTATAGGTGCCGGAGAAGGGGCTGAAGGAGGGCTCGGTACCCAGATCCACCGGCGTGCCGTCGGCGTGGGCCAGCGCATAGCCCTCCTTCAGAATGGCCAGAAGGGTGGCGGCGTTGGCCTCCGTCTCGTGGATGGAGTAGGACAGGCCGTTGTGGAAGGTGCCTCCGGCGAGGGAGACGTGGGGCGTCTCCGCCGGAGCAGAGGCGTAGGTGCCGGCGACCCGGCCGGTGAACTCGCCGCTTTCGATGGTGAGACGGGCGCCGTCGGGGGCATAGACGGAGGCGCTGGTGTCGCCGTTGGGGGGCGTGGCCCCGATGGCGGTGACATTGGCCAGCGTCACATGGGTGTCGGTGCCCAGAAGGGTCAGGGCCTGGGCCTTGCTGCCGTTGCCGGTGCAGAGGTTCTCCAGCGTGCCGTTTTCGATGCGGAGCTGGCCGCCGGTGACGGTGACGACGCCCTCCCTATCGTCGGAGGTCTTGCCCGCTATGGTGTGGTTGTGGAGGTCCAGCGTGAACCGACCGCCGGTGATGGTCACCACCGGGTCGTGGACCAGAGGCTGGCCGTCGTCGATGAGATCTGTCAGCAGCCGCAGGGTGCAGCCCTGATGCTCCTCCGTCTGGGCGGCGGTGAAGGCTTCGCCGGCGGCGGCATAGCGCTGGGTGACGGCACCGTCCGTCAGCAGCACAGCCTCGTATACCCGCTTGCCGCACTTGGTACACAGGCCGGTATCATCGCTGGCGCTGTGGAGGCAGGCGGCTGCGGACAGGGACAGGGCCGCCGTGCCGCCCTTCCGGTATTGCTTGTTGGAGAAGGTGTAGCCATCGGTGAGGGTGTCGGCCTCGGCATCGTAGGCGGAGGAGGCGGTGATCTCCGGCAGGAGGCCGCCGTCTGCCAGAGCGGTGGCGTAAAGGGCCATGTTCCGGCCGGTGACGTAGAGACTCAGGGGCTGGGCGGCGTCCTCGGTATTGGTCATGGTGAGGGTAGAGCCGGTGCCGAGGATCCGCATACCGTAGCTGCGGTCATCGTTGGAGACACCGGCTCTGGCGTAGATGGTGCCGCCGCTGAGCTGGGTCTTGGACTTGTTGGAGACCACGCTGAGGGCCGCCAGCGTCCCGGAACTGGCGTTAGGGGTGTCGCCGGTGGTGGCCCGGAGGGTGCCGCCGCTCATGGTCAGCTCATCGCTTCCGTAGAAGCCGTAGGCGCTGTAGTCCAGTTCCCGGTCCGTGCCGTTGGCGGTGCCGATCAGCTCACCGCCGGTGATCTTGGCGGTGCCGGTGCAGTAAAGGCCGTAGGCGTTAAACTGGCCGCCCCAGGTCTGGTACGACGAGTCGGGGCTGCCGGAGATGCCCTCCAGCTTGCCGCTTTCCATAATGAGACGCTTGAACTCGACGCCCACATTTCTGGAGCTGGTGCAGGACACGCCACCCTGACCGAAGACGCAGCCGTCGGTGAGAGTGAAGCGGCTGTCGCATCGGACACCCTTGGAATCGCCCTTGACGGAGGTGCCGCCGTAGCCCAGCACCTTGGAGTTCTCTCCGGACACGGTGAGCCAGCTGACGGCATTGAAGCCGACGCTCTCATAGGAGCTGTTGACCTGTCCGCCGGTGGCGGTGACGGTGGCGCCGTTCTTGACGATGATCTCCTCGCCGGCGAACACGCCCTGGCTGCCGTACTGGTCACTCTCGCCGCCCATGGCCGTCAGCTGAGTGCCGTCCAGCTCCAGCGCATGGACGGAGCTGTAATCCACGTACAGGCCGTAGCTGTAGTTGCTCAGGGCGTGGCCTGCGGCGGCGGTCACCTTGCCCAGTCCCATGGTCCAGGTGTCGCCCCGGCCACTGCCCTGCTTGTCGAAGTACAGACCATAGCTGGCATAGCCGGTGCGGGCGGTGAGCTGGGCCTCCACGGAGCTGCCGTGGGTGGTGAGGCGGCCCCGGAGGCCGACGCTGCTGCCGTCGTCGGCGGAGGCAAAGTCCGGACCGGTGGCCCGGAGGATACCGTTATCCAGCGTGACGTTGGCGCAGATGGCTGCGCCCTCGGTACCCTCGTCGGTCTTGAGCACGGCACCGCCGTCGGGGTCGTCATACTCCACCGTCAGCGTGCCGGGGATGAACATATCCAGCGTGGCGCTGCGCCAGCCCCGGCCATAGACCGTCAGACTGCCGCTGCCGCGCAGCTTCACCTCGCCGCTGCTGTATACGGTGGATCTGCTGCCGCCGGTGAGGGTGCTGGCGGTACCGTCGGCCAGATCGATGGTGGCCCCGTCGGGCAGGATCAGCGCATGGGCGCTGTCGTCGCTGACCGTCAGGGTCAGGCCCGTGAGGGTCAGGGTCTTGGTGCTTTGTGTCCACGACCAGCCGTCGCCGGAGGTATCCTCCGTGATGGCGGTCAGGTCCATGGGAGTGGTCACCGGCGGCGTCTCCTGAGCCAGGACCTCCATCGGCAGCATGGACAGGACCATGACTACCGACAGGATCACCGACAGGAGCTGCTGCACGGTCTTACTGCGCAAGTGCATTCGATCATCTCCTTATCAATTCCATTTGCCTGCCTGCCGGTATCGGCAGGGCATATTACAACACCTACATTCTATCGGGATGCCTCCGCCGCCGCAACGGCTTTGGCACAAACGGTCAGAATTTGACACAAACGGTTGATTTGTGATAAAGAGGGCGATGAACAGACCATCGGAATGCATATAAAAACACGGGGTCTGCGGTAGCGCCGCAGACCCCGTGTCCGGAATGAGAAGGCTTATTCGTAGATTTTGGCGGTCTCCTCGCCTCGCAGTACCCGCAGAGCGCCCTCCGCCAGCGCCAGCAGCTCGCCCTCGCCGGGGTACACCGTCACCGGTGCGATCCAGCTGACGTAGCCCTTCAGGGCGTCCACCGTCTCCTGACCGTGGGCAATGCCGCCGGTAAGGATGATCTGATCCACCTGCCCCTTCATGGCGGCGGCCATAGCACCGATTTCCTTGGCGACCCGGTAGTGGAAGGCGTCGATGACCTCCTGCACCTTGGCGTCGGTGGCGGCCCGGCGCATCAGCTCCTGCATATCCGTGGAGCCGGTGTAGGCCAGCAGACCGCCGTTGCCGGTGATCATGCGGCGAATTTCCTGCTCGGTATACTTGCCGCTGAAGCACAGATCCACCAGTGCGCCGCTGGGCAGCGTCCCGGACCGCTCCGGGGAGAAGGGACCCTCGCCCTCCAGAGCATTGCCGGTGTCCACCACCTCGCCCTTGACGTGAGCACCCACGGACACACCGCCGCCCATGTGGCAGACGATGAGGTTCAGGGACTCATAGGGCTTGCCGATCTCCTTGGCGTAGCGCTTGGCCACGGCCTTCTGGTTCAGGGCGTGGAAAATGCTGCGGCGGGTGATGAGGGGGTGGCCGGAGTAGCGGGCCAGAGGCGCCAGCTCATCCACCACGGGGGGATCCACGATGTAGGAGGGGATGTGCAGCGCCGAGCCGATCTCACGGGCCAGCAGGCCGCCCAGATTGCTGGCATGGTGGCCGTAGGGACCCTTTTTCAGGGTGTCGATCATGGCATCGGTGGTGAGGTAAGTACCGCCGTGGACAGGCTTGAGAACGCCGCCCCGGCCGCATACGGCGCTGAGGCTCTCCAGCGGGATATGGTGCTCCTCCAGCGCCTTCAGGACCAGCCGGCGGCGGAAGGCCTCCTGCTGGGGAATGGTTTCGAACTGGGCCAGCTCCTCGGCAGAGTGGTGCAGGTTCTCCTCAAACAGCATCTTCTCGTCGTCAAACACGCCGATCTTGGTGGACGTGGAGCCGGGATCGATGGTCAGAATTCTGTAAGACATAAGACATACCTCCTGTATGCGTGTATCGTTTGCTCTTTTTTTAACGAATCGATTATAACACCGGCCAAAACCTCCGTAAATGGCATTTTTCACCATTTTGCGACACTTTTTTGCAGGAAATACTGTTTATTTTTTGCCTGCATTGACAGGCGGGAGGCCAAGCGGCACTTACGCCTGCCCGGAGGAGGTGTCCAGCTGCAGGACCACGGGGCAGTGGTCGCTGCCGTAGACCTCCGTGCGGATGGCGGCGTCCGTCACACGGGGCAGCAGCCGCCGGGACACGATGAAGTAGTCGATGCGCCAACCGGCGTTCTTCTCCCGTGCGTGGAAGCGGTAGCTCCACCAGGAGTAGGTGACCTCCTCCGGGTGCAGGGTGCGGAAGGTGTCGGCAAAGCCGCTTTCCAGCAGCCGGGTCATTTTCGCTCGCTCCTGGTCGGAGAAGCCGGGGTTTTGGCGGTTGGTCTTGGGATTTTTCAGGTCCATCTCCTGATGGGCCACGTTCAGGTCGCCGCAGTACACCACGGGCTTTTTCCCGTCCAGCTCCAGAAGATACGCCCGCAGATCGTCCTCCCACTGCATCCGGTAGGGGAGCCGCTTCAGCCCGTCCTGACTGTTGGGGGTATAGCAGTTCACCAGCCAGAACCCCGGGTATTCCAGCGTGAGCACACGGCCCTCGTGGTCGTGCTGCTCAATGCCGATGCCGGCGGTCACGGTCAGCGGCTGCTCACGGCACCAGCAGGCCGTGCCGGAGTAGCCCTTCTTCTCGGCAGAATAGGTATACTCGGTGTAGCCATCCGGCGCAAAATCCGCCTGACCGGGCTGCATCTTGGTCTCCTGCACCGAAAAGATATCGGCATCCAGAGCCGCAAAGCTCTCGGCAAAGCCATGGGTCAGGCAGGCGCGCAGGCCGTTGACGTTCCAGCTGATCAGTTTCATAAGTATACTCCTCTTTATGTTATGCCTGATATTTGGTTTTCCATACACCGCTGCGGAAGCGGAGCACAAAGCATGTCACGCGGCAAACCCAGTCAATGATCATTGCGATCCACACGCCCACAGCGCCCCAGCCCATGCGCACGCACAGCAGGTAGCTGAAGCCCAGCCGCCACACCGCCATGCTCAGGATGGACACGATCATGGTGAACTTCACATCGTTGGCTGCACGCAGGGCGTTGGGCAGCACGAAGGACAGGGTCCACAGCAGGATGGCAAAGCCTGCATGGATCCGTACCAGCAGCTCAGAAAGCACCATCGTCTCACCGGACAGCGCGTAGATGCCGATGAGCTTGTGCAAAAACAGCAGGATGGCACCGTTGGAAAGACCCATTGCGATGTAAGACCACACCGTCAGCTTGCGGGTATAATAAACAGCCTGCTCGTCGTCCCGCGCACCGATGCAGCGGCCCACCACCGTGATCATGGCAAGGCTGAGGGCCTTGCCGGGGATCACGCCCATGCCGTCCAGATTGTTTGCCACGGCGTTTGCTGCGATCTGCACTGTGCCGAAGGTGGAGATCATGCTCACCACCAGAATGCGTCCGGCCTCGAACAGGCTGTTCTCAAAGGCGGACGGGATGCCGATGCCCAGAATGCGCTTTGTCATCTTTGCATCCAGCCGGGTGGTCTTGGGCACCGTGATGGCATTGCCCTTCTGGTAGCACTTGCGCAGGATAAGGGCCGCTGCCACCACACGAGACAGCACGCTGGGCCATGCAACACCGTCTACGCCCATTTTAAATCCGAAGATGCACACTGCGTTGCCCACAATGTTGATCACGTTCATCAAAAAGCTGATCTGCATGGAGATCTTGGAGTTGCCCATGCTGCGGAACAGTGCCGCACCGCCGTTATACAGTGCCAGAAACGGATAACTGATGGCGATGATGCGCAGGTACAGCACGCTGGCATCCAGCACATCGGCCTCGATGGCACCGTAGAACAGCCGGATCATGGGCCGGGCCAGAACAAAGCAGAATGCACCCACCAGCAACCCGAACACACCGCTGAGCAAAAGCAGCTGGCCAGAGCTTGCATCGGCCTCCTTCTGCTCCCGCGCACCCAAAAACTGGCTTACCACCACTGCGCCGCCAGTGGCCAGCGCCGCAAACAGCACGATGATGAGGTTGTTGATCATGTCCACAAGGCTGACACCGGAAATGGCCGCTTCGCCGCAGCGGGACACCATCATGGTATCGGCCATACCCACGGTCACTTCCAGCAGCTGCTCCACCAGCAGCGGGCCGGTCAGCAGCAGCAGTTCCTTTTGTGTGAACAGCGGCTTCCGCCCTCCGAAGAGCGGCTTTTTTGTTCCGCTCACCGCCTGATTTTCCATTGATATGCTCCTTTCCCCGTGCCGGGCCATCCCGCTCGGACACATACGCCCACCCTTCGCAGGGCAGACTTCCCATTGAATGTATTCATCTTAGCACACGGACCGGTTCTTGTAAAGAACTGTCGCATTCTGCGTCTTTTTTGCCGCCGTTCTGGGCCGCACCGGCTCATTTTTATGCTTGTTCGTCAGTTTGCCGGGAACTTCTCGTTGAATTTGTGCGTTTCTCCAAAAATGCGATTTTTCGCACGTTTATTGGTGAAAAATCGAAAAAAGGGCTTGTAATTCTTCCAAAAAAGTGGTATGTTGTATCCAACAAAGGCATTACGTTGGATACATGAGCTTCTACGAGCGGTTCTTCGCTCAGCACAAAGCCTTTGTTCTTAAAATTGCTATTTTCTTCATTTACCTTCTTATCATTTACCCTGCCTGCCCCGCAAGGGGC
>ERZ773218.3368-NODE-3368-length-10477-cov-2.841585_pt1 | contig 10477 bp, 8 predicted proteins | sample MGYA00580527_ERZ773218 | MGnify/ENA primary metagenome ERZ773218 (study PRJEB29015, sample SAMEA2737763) | human gut metagenome | biome: human gut; feature: human-associated habitat; material: faeces | place: China | collected 2012 ...
CGCAGGAGGGTATTGACGCCCGCCAACTTTTCGCTTCTATTCAACCTGTTTTTGGAAGGAATATGGAGATTGGCTCTGTGTTGTCGGAGGAAGGGGTGGAAAAGATAAAACTTTCTTCACGTCAGTCGCATGTTCATGATATATGGGCGATGCAGTTCTTTCCTTATGGAATGAAAGAGGGTAAACACTATAAACTTTCGGAATTGGCTGTGATGGAAAAGGGACAAATGCCACAGGAGATTGCAAAGGAAAGACAGCAATACCGTCTTTGCCTGCAATATGAGTATATCGGTTCGAATGAGATGGGTAATAAGATATTGGAACGTGATCTGGAAGAATTTAATACTCTTCTGCCTATGGGGTACACTGCTGAATCGGATAGCTATTCGTGGTCATGGGGTAAAAAAGACAATAGGCAATACCTGCTTTTATTGGTAGTTATCGCAATTATATTTTTTACGACGAGTATCCTGTTCAATTCGTTGAAGCAACCGTTGGCTATCATCTTTGTTATTCCTGTTTCTTATATCGGGGTGTTTCTTACTTTTTATTGGTTCCGGTTGAACTTTGACCAGGGTGGTTTTGCCTCATTTGTCCTATTGTGTGGCATTACGGTGAATGCCAGTATTTACATTTTAAATGAATATAACAGTATCCGGCGTCGTTTCCCCCGGCTTTCAATGCTTCGTGCTTATACCAAAGCCTGGAATGCAAAAGTTATTCCCATTTTTCTGACAGTAGTTTCTACTATTCTGGGCTTTATACCTTTTATGGTGGGGACGGAGAGAGAAGCTTTTTGGTTTCCATTGGCGGCTGGTACTATCGGAGGGTTGATTATGTCTGTCATTGGTATTTTCTTCTTCTTGCCGGTATTCTGTTTAAAGAGAAAAATGCCGAAATAAAAGAAGTGTCCATTTTTCAATTTCACTTTTCTCCATCTAGGTATCCCTTTTTGAACATATCGACAAAAAGGAAGAAAAGGGAAAGTAGCAGCGGACCGAAAATGACACCCATGAATCCGAAAAGAGAAAGGCCGATGACCACTCCGAAGATAGTGATAAGCGGATGAATGTCCGCCATTTTCTTTTGGATAATAAAACGTATCAGGTTATCAAGCTGTGAGATGACAAGGGCACCGAAGGCTGCCAGGCCAATGGCTTGGAGCCAATTGCCAATCAATGCCATATATATGGCTATGGGAACCCATATCAGTGCTGTGCCTACCACGGGAACAACGCTGGCAAATCCTGTCAGGAAGCCTGAAAACAGAATATTGGGAGCGCCGAATATCCAATAGCCTATCATTGCTACTCCGCCTTGTATTATGGCAAGCAGGGGGATGCCAATGGCATTGGAGCGGACAATCATATTGATTTCGTGCACTACATTCTGTGTGTTGGTTTCATTGAAAGGAAGAATTCCGTTGACGTACTGTTCCATTTTTTTTCCGCCTATCAGCATGAAGTAGAGAACGAAGACGAGCACAAACATATTTACAGCAAAGCTGCTGATGCCGCCCATTAGGGTTTGTCCGATGCGTGGCAGGGATGAGAGAACGAAAGAAAGGCTATCTCCTCCCAGTATGTTGTATCCGGTTTTTGCCTTGATGATAGCAGCCGTTTGTTCAAATGGTGCGATAATGGCTTGCGGATCAAGATTGATGTTTTGCAGGTTTATTATTGCCAGCCATACAACCAATGCTAAAGGAATGAGAAAACATAAAATAGCTTCTGCTGTGATGATCGTGGCAGCTATGCTCCGTTTCATCTTTCGCTTCTCGGACAAATAGATCATTTGGCGTCTGACCAGTATATAAATGGTCAATGCTCCCAATAAACCGCTTAAGAAAGGGGTAATCTGTCTGAACAGTATGATTCCTAATCCAATGATGATGATAATCAGGGAATATTTCCAGTATTGTTCTTTTGTACTCATAAAGTTTGTTGCTTCTTTTGAGAAAGAAACATAACAACGACTGAAAAGGTTTTGAAAAGTATGGAGAGACTAATTATTATCCTTCATCCAGCCAGCCTTTTCCCTGACGTACGATTTCTGCTTCGCCATTGGTACAGTCTACTATTGTGGAGCCTTCGATGCCGCCTATGCCGCCATCGATTACCAAATCTACGATATTGCCGAACTTTTCATCAATCAATTCGGGGTCGGTACAGTATTCAATATCCTCGTTTTCTTCATAGGGAAGGGTTGTGGTCATGATAGGAGCATCCAGAAAGCGTGCCAGTTCTTGAATAATCGGGTTGTCGGGCATACGGATACCTACTTCCTTACGGTTGCGGAAAATCTTTGGGAGACGGACAGTACCATTTAAGATGAAAGTAAAAGGACCCGGTAAGTTGCGTTTCATTAACTTGAACGTATTGTTGTCGAATTTGGCATATTCGCTAATACTGCTCAGGTCATAGCAGATGATTGAAAGATTGTTTTTTTTCGGGTCAATAGCCTTGAGCTGGCAGATGCGTTCTATCGCACGCTCTTTTAATCCATGACAGCCGATAGCATACATGGTATCGGTAGGGTAGATGATGATTCCGCCGTTGTTCAGGATGTCGATTACTTGTTGTAAATCTGCCGCACTGTTGTTTTTCTCATAAAGTTTCAGAAGCATGATACTATCGGATTAATAAGTTGGGCGTAAAAATACTCGTAAATATTTTCAAAAGCAAGAGAATCACCTTTTTAGCATCTCTTTCTCTAATTTTTTAATCTTCTTCCATGCCTCTTTGAATTTGGGGCAGAGTGCAACGGCTTTTTCATAGTTCTTCATGGCGGCTTCTTTCATCTCCAGTTTGAGGCACTCGTCGCCCATGATGATGTATTCGCGGGCGTATTTCACCAAAGACTTTTCTTTTTCAATAGCCGCTTGCTTCAAAGAGCGGTTTTCTTCGCGCAGCCGATTGATGATGTTTAGTTTCTTACGGATAAGGCGTTGCACAACAGGCTTCTCTATGTCATAGCGGGAATGGATCGCTTTGAAAAATTCGTTGAGGAAAGTATCGAAGTCGCCTTTATCAAACGCTTTGGTTGCCGCTGCGTATTGTACGTCTGCCTGTGCCTGTTTCAGGGCGCGGTCAATGGCCTGGCGGTTATTGAAACGTTCGGCAAATCCTATGATTTCGGGACGCACAAATACGTCGGCACGACTGACGGGCTTCTTCAGTTGTATTCCTTCCAAAGAGGTACATCGGCTGAGTGCCACATATGCCTGCCCGCCGGCAAATACTCCTCCGGTGAAGTCGATAACCGCCCGGCTGAAAGTCAGTCCCTGACTTTTATGAATGGTGATGGCCCATGCTAACCGTATGGGGTATTGGGTAAACGTACCCAACTCTTCTTCTTCGATTTGTTTCTTCTCCTCGTTGTATTTATAACGGATGTTCCGCCATGATTCCCGCTTCACATCACACTCCTTGCCGTCGTCCGTAATGACATAGAGTGTTTCTTCAAAGGGATCGAAACCACTGATGATGCCGATTGTGCCATTTACCCAGCGGCGGTCGAAGTCATTTTTTATGAAGATGATTTGAGCACCCGGTTTGAGCACCAGTTCCTGTGAGGTGGGAAGGCTGCTTTCGGGGAAGTCGCCTGTGATTTCACCGCTGAATGTAACGGGTTCTCCCGGCAGTTCTGCAAGTTTCTTGTCATTGATATGGTCCACATTGTCGCGGCGGGTGGCGAGAGTGATATACATATCCGCTTCGGACTCCTCTATTTGTGTGCCATAGCGGGTGTTGAGCAGTTGAAGGTCGGTAGCGCCCACTGTATTGTTTCGTATGTGGTCCAATACGCCGACAAATGTTGCATCCGTTTGGCGATAGACTTTTTGCAGTTCGATCGATACAAGATCTATCTGATTGAAAACTCTTGCAGAGAAAAAATAGGGAGTGGGATAGAAGCGATTCAGTATTTCCCGTTCGTCTCCTTTCACCACAGGCTCCAACTGAAAGACATCACCCACCAGCAGGATTTGTTTTCCGCCGAAAGGTTCCCGGAGATTGCGTGAATAGACACGTAAGATGCGGTCGACAGCGTCGATGATGTCTGCCCGCACCATGGAAATCTCGTCGATGATAATCAGTTCCAGTTCTTCGAGCAGTTTACGATGAGGTTTGGTGTACTTGAAAAATTCATGGATACGACCTCGTTGTAAGCTGAAGTCGGGATTGTCGGGCAGGAGAGGATAAAACGGCAGTTTGAAGAAACTGTGTAATGTGCTTCCTCCGGCATTGATAGCGGCAATTCCCGTAGGAGCCAATACCACATGCTTCTTCTTGGTATGCTCGCAGATATACCGGAGAAAAGTGGACTTGCCTGTACCCGCTTTTCCCGTCAGGAAAACGGACTGGCGAGTGTACTGAATGAGGTTCAAAGCATCTTGAAACTCCTTGTTCTGGGTGTCGGGTACAAAAGACAAGTTATCGGTAATTTAGTAATTGATATTAGTAATTATTCCAAAATCCCAAAGTGTTTTAGTGCATCGGCTATGCCGTTGTCGTCAACACTTGCTGTGACATAATCGGCTATGACTTTCACATCGTCTTTGGCGTTGCCCATAGCAACTCCGATGCCTGCATGGCGTAGCATGCTGATGTCATTCCCGCCGTCGCCGAAAGCCATTGTCTCTTCCAGGCGGATACCGAAATGCCGGATTATTTCATCAATGCCATGCTGTTTGGTATTACCTTTGGCGGTGACATCCACAAAAGCCGGATGCCAGCGTCCCATTTCACAGTTGGGAAGAAAGGGTACTATCATTTGCTCTTCTTCGGCATTGATGAAAGGCGTTAACTGGTAAAACTCTTTGTTGGAATGGTTGTTGGTATAGGGTTGTGGTTCAATCGGGTCTGTTTTGAGTTGATTATTGAATATTTCCGTTACAATCTCACCCGGTTGGTTTGCACAAATATCATGTTCGCCTACGAGTATGCAGGGAATATTACGTTCGTGGCAGAATTTTGTCAGTATGTCCACTTCGGTTGTCGGAATGGGGCTTTTGTAGATGACGGTATTGTCTACAAAACAATAGGCGCCATTCATGGTGATGTAGCCGTCTATCAGCTTCCGGTCTTGCAGAGGGGCGAGGTTATTGATGATGACGCGCGGGCGACCGGTTGCGATGAATATCTGTATGCCTTTGGCCTTAGCGGCTTCCAGTGCTTCGATGGTGGAAGTGGGAATCAGGTGAGTCTTGAAGCTCACCAGTGTGCCGTCAATGTCAAAAAACAGAGCTTTAATCATATATGTCTCTTTTAAATTGGTTGGCAAATTTACTTAAAAGCGAAGATATTTCGTACTTTTGCGGTAATTTTGTTTTGTCCGATTAAAATAGAAAGTCCAAAGCATATTAATGAGAAAGCATATTGTCTTTTTCCAAATTAAACTTACTTGAACCTTATGCAGTATAATTTTGATGAAATAATTGAACGTCGCGGTACGGATTCCGTAAAGTGGGACGGTGTACAAAAGGTATGGGGACGCAATGATTTGCTTCCTATGTGGGTGGCCGATATGGATTTCCGTACGCCGCCTTTCGTAATGGATGCTTTGCGCAAACGCCTTGATCATGCGGTTTTGGGATATACCTTTGCTTGTGAAGAATGGTATACTTCCATTTGTAATTGGTTGCACCGGCGCCACCAGTGGGACATCTCACGTGATATGCTGACATTTGTGCCCGGAATTGTGCGGGGGCAGGCCTTTGCTTTGCAATGTTTTACCCGACCGGGGGATAAGGTAATGGTGATGACTCCGGTATATCACCCCTTTTTCCTGGTGACCGAACGTTTAGGACGTGAAGTTGTCTACTCTCCGCTTGATTTGTGTGAGGGTCACTATCATATTGATTTTGCACGATTTTCCAGGGATATTCAGGGATGTAAGGGACTCATCCTTTGCAATCCCCATAATCCCGGTGGGCGTGTTTGGACGGTTGACGAACTGCGTCGGATAGCGACTGTCTGCAAAGACAGCGGGACTATGGTCATTTCGGATGAGATACATGCGGACTTAACGTTGCCTCCTTATAAGCATCATCCTTTTGCTACTGTATCTGAGGATGCTGCAAGGATTTCTCTTACTTTCATGGCTCCCAGTAAAGCTTTTAACATGCCCGGATTGGGTAGTTCGTATGCCATAGCGGTTAATGAGGATATTCGTCATCGTTTTCGTGAGTTTATGGAAGCCGGTGAGTTTTGCGAAGGACATCTGCTGGCCTATATCGGTGCTGCGGCTGCTTATACACAGGGTGAAGAGTGGCTGGAGCAGATGCTTGGCTATGTAGAGGGTAATATAGATTTTACGGAGAATTATCTGAAAGAGCATGTTCCGGGCATCAGTATGATACGCCCGCAAGCATCTTACCTGATTTTCTTGGATTGCCGGGCGTTGGGTTTGTCACAAGAGGAGTTGGTAAGGCTTTTTACAGAAAAGGCTCATTTGGCTCTGAACGACGGAGCAATGTTCGGTAAACCGGGAGAAGGCTTTATGCGGCTGAATGTCGGTTGTCCTCGTTCTGTTTTGCAAACGGCCTTGCGGCAATTGTCCGCAGCGGTTAAAGAAGAGAAGGCAAGGATATAAGGCTTAAATCGTTTTCTCAGATTGTTAATCCCTATTGCAGAGCGCAGTAGGGATTTTTTTGTCTTAATTAGACATACCTAATTATAATTATCTCATCTTTAAGTTATACTCCGTTTTAGGTATTGTTACCGTTTTTAACTACCCTTACCTTTGTCCCAACAAAAATTAAGATAAAAGATGGGAAAATTAACGAGTTTATTAGCATTGTGTCTTGTGTTATCGGCCAATGCTTTATGGGCAGGGGAACCCGATGAAGCAAGCGCAAAAGGTGATACTGCCGAGAGTACACTGAAGAAAAAAGTGACAAGTACTCCGGATGGTGACAGCTACAAGAAATTCCGTTTCGGTGGATATGGAGAAATGGTAGCCAGTTTTAAAGATTACGGCATCAACCGTTTCTTTGGTGGCAATAGAGGCAATTCGGACGATCATCGTAATACGATTGCTATCCCGCGTTTTGTATTGGCGTTCGATTATAAGTTCAATTCCAAATGGATACTGGGAGCTGAAATAGAATTTGAATCCGGTGGTACCGGTACGGCTGTAGAATTGGAAAATTCCGAAAATGGAGAGTATGAAACGGAGATAGAGAAAGGCGGTGAGGTCGCTTTGGAACAATTCCATATAACACGTCTGATACATCCTGCTTTTAATGTTCGTGCCGGGCACTTGATTGTGCCGGTAGGCCTCACTAATGCACACCATGAGCCTGTCAACTTTTTCGGAACTTATCGTCCGGAAGGTGAGACAACCATTCTTCCTTCCACCTGGCATGAAACGGGTATCGAGTTCTTCGGTTCTTTCGGCAGGGGATATGCTACATTCGATTATCAGGCATTGGTTGTGGTGGGACTGAATGCGAATGGTTTTGACCGAAATAATTGGGTTGCAGGTGGAAAACAGGGTTTCTTTGAGGTGGATAATTTTACTTCTCCCGCTTATGTTGCTCGTTTGGATTATAGAGGTGTACCGGGTTTGCGCATAGGCGGCTCTTTCTATTATTGTGTCAATACAGCATCCAATTCCGATAAAGTTGCTACTTATGCCGGGGTAAAAGCACCGTTACGCATTTATACCGTCGACGGTCAGTACAAGAATAAGTATGTAACGGCTCGCACGAACTTTGTGTTCGGCAATTTGACAGGGGCTACCGCTATCAGCAATAAGAATAAAGGTTTGTCCAATTCTTCTCCTTATACACGCGTGGTACAAGTTGCCAAGAGGGCTGTGAGCTATGCCGGTGAGGTCGGCATCAATCTCCGTTCTATTTGCAACGACAGTAAGAAAGTGCCTGTCATCTATCCGTTTGCCCGTTATGAATATTACAATCCTCAGGAAGAAGGAGAAAAAGGCCAGCTTCCTATGGACAAGAGAAATCAGGTGAGTATGTGGACTGCCGGCCTGAACTGGTATGCTTTGCCCAATCTGGTGGTAAAGGCTGATTATATGACCCGCCAAATCGGTACGGGCAAGGTATTCGGCAAAGGCAAATACAATAGTGAAAACGAGTTTTCCATCGGTATCGCCTATGTCGGTTGGTTTATAAAGAAATAATGCATTAATCTCAAATAATAACAATGAAAATGAAAAAGTATTTTTTGTACGTTGCAGCTTGCATGCTGTCTTTGGGCGGAATGATGTCCGCATGTAGTGATGGCGATGATCCTTCTAATGGAAATGGTAATGGCGCTGTAGAAGAAATTAACATTACCAAAGATAATGCTTCCAACTGGTATAGCTACATGATTAACGTTACTAATCTGTTGAAAGAAGATGCCGCAACGCTTTATGATGATTGGAAAACCAGCTATAACGGTTGAGAATCCTATGCTTCGATTTTTATCAATCATAATAATTCGGCTTACTTTGGTACTGCCAATAACTGCGTTCAGCAGATTATCGAAGGCTGCTGGGATATAGCCAATGAGGTAGGTGATGCAAAAATCGGTGACCCATACGATTTGTATGTAGCAGGAAAGTCGCAAGATGCCTTGTATGCTGTGGAATCTTGGTTTAGCTGGCACTCCCGCGAGGATTATTCAAACAATATCATTTCTATTTACAGTGCGATTTGCGGAACGAGAGATGTGAGAGTGAATAATGATGTAATGGATTTGACAAATTCCGTAATCGCTGCAAACTCTATTTATAATGTAGTCAAAGGCAATAATAGTGAGTTGGCAGATGATGTCCGGAAAGCCATCAAGAAAGCTCATGACGCTATCTTGGCTATTCCTGCTCCTTTCCGTAACCATATCAGTAGTGCAGAAGCATTGGCTGCCCAACAAGCTTGTGCGGATTTGGCTGATTTGTTGAATAACAGACTACTTCCGGAGATTACTCAGAAGAAAGATACGTATAATGATGCAGCATTGGACGGCGTTGTGAGTACTTATGTGAACGATGTGGTACTTCCCACTTATTTGGATTTGAAAAATGAAGTAGCTGTTCTGTTGGAGAAAGTAAGCACTTTACAGAAAAACCCGACCGATGCGAACTTTAAGGCTGCTGCAGCCCAATGGATTGTTGCCCGTAGGCCATGGGAAACAAGTGAAGCGTTCTTGTTCGGTCCTGTAGCCGATAAAGGTTTGGACCCCAATATGGATAGCTGGCCGCTGGATGCGGATGCGATTGTCAATATCCTGAACTCGGGAGACTTCACCAAGTTACAATGGAACGGCGAATTCATTACCGATGAAAATGGTGATCCGGTAGAGAGCATTGCATCCGCTCAGAATGTTCGTGGCTTTCATACATTGGAATTCCTTCTTTTCAAGGATGGCGATCCTCGTACGGCACCGACGGAATAAATCTCGGATATAATTGTGTGGACAAATAAGTAAAGGAGTGTATTGTCGTCTCCTTTACCTATTTGTTGTGTTCTGATATTTTGTGTAAAATAAACTCTGTTGCTTATGAGAGATTTAGAAAAACGTTTGTTTCCATTGCTGCTTGGCTTGTTGCTTTGCTGTGCTTGTGAGGGCGATACTTATGATATATTGGATATAGAAGTACCGGGCGGTTATGAGTTGTCTGCCGGTACGGCCACTGTATTTATGCGTTCTTCCAAGGCATACGACACCCCGGCCGACTGGGTGACGGGAGTCTATAACTCACGTTTCAATAACGGAGACGGACTTTACGATGATGTCCGTACCAGCACTAACGGAACGGGCGGCGGTTTAGGACCTGTCTATGCCGGATATTCTTGCGGCAGTTGCCATCATAACGCAGGTCGTACGCGTCCTACGTTATGGAGCGAGGGAGGATCGGGCAGTAGCGGTTTCTCTTCTATGCTGATATATATCACCCGCAAGAACGGTGCTTTCTTTCCCAATTACGGGCGTGTGCTTCACGACCAGTCCATTTATGGCGTAAAGGCGGAAGGAAAGCTGAAAGTGGAATATACCTATGAGGATTTTAAGTTTCCCGACGGTACTCCTTATCAGCTTGCCAAGCCTACTTATACGATAACGGACTGGTATGCGGAAGAAATAAAACCGGAGGATTTGTTCTGTACGGTTCGCATCCCCCTGCGGCATGTGGGAATGGGACAGATGATGGCGCTCGATCCGAAAGAGATTGAGGCGCTTGCTGCCAAAAGCAATTATCCCGAATACGGCATTAGCGGACGCTGTAATTACATTACGGAGAAAGGTGTGAAGAGTTTGGGATTGTCGGGTAACAAGGCACAGCATGCAGACCTGACCGTAGAATTGGGTTTCTCCAGCGATTTGGGAGTTACCAACAGCCGTTATCCGGAAGAAATCTGTGAAGGGCAATTGCAAATGGAACAGGGCAGTATGATGGGGCTGTCTTATGATCAGTTGGATGTATCGGCAGAGGATATGGAGGATGTGGACCTCTACTTGCAATGCCTGGG